>JACCDG011315524.1_pt1 | contig 16778 bp, 15 predicted proteins | sample 7442471 | NCBI WGS metagenome assembly JACCDG01 (sample SAMN15323444, study PRJNA562643) | freshwater metagenome | isolation source: river surface water | place: USA:Blue River Watershed | collected 2017-08-17 | reverse complement strand
TTTTTCTTGGCAGAAGATAAGACTCGGTACGCGTCTTCGACAAAAGCAAAATCACGGGGTCTAAAACGGTGAATTTTTTCAGAAGGGGGGATGGTGGCTATTTTTTTCTGATTTAAAAAGGTCAAGTACTCTTTCCATTCGTAAAAAGGGGTAACAACCTCTTTCCATCGATTGCCTTCTTGGACGTAACTTAAGCAGCAAATGAAATGAAATTCGAGGGAGAGGAGGATCTCTTCAAACTGCTCGCGAGTTAAATGAAATTTTTGGGTTAGCACCTCGCCATAGACTTTAAGTTCCGGAGAGTTAAAAACTTCTTCAATGATTTTTGCCATAAGAGGATCGGAACTACTCACATCACTTAAGTGGCGTTGAAAAATGTGGGGGGTTGCTAAGTATTTTTCAATGAGAGAGTCAAAAATATTATTGGAAGTACGCGGAATAGCATACCAAGAAGGGAGGACATGGATCGGCACTTTGCGGAGTAACCCCTGAATAAACTCCATATTCGGCTTAAAGTCGGGATCGAACTTGGCAAGTTGCGCTTCAAAATATTTTCTATTTTCTTTATCGACAACAATTTCATGCGCATTAAAGGAAAAAAGACCGGTTCCACTCAATTTGTTGAGGATAGGAACGAGGGTTTCTTTGGTGAGTCCTAAATTGCTCAAGAGATCTGCAATCGGGATATGAAGGGAACTATAAAGAATTTCCTCTAAGACCTCGACATCCGTTGTTGAAAACTCTGCAAGTAACAGACGATTTTCAATATCGTGCTTATAGTTATAGTCTTGAAGGGAGATCTTGTATTTACGAACGGTGCTTATTTCAGCTAGCATAAGGCGTCCCAGTGTATCGGATAGAGCGTTTTGTTGACAAGCAGCTAGAAACTCATGTACTATTTTCTCCATGACCAAACCATTTTACGATCACATAAGAATTGAAGAAAAGTGGCAAAAGTATTGGGAAGACCTCCAAACTTTTCGAGCTGAAACGAGGCCGGGACAGCCAAAATACTATATCTTAGACATGTTTCCCTATCCATCGGGAGCAGGTCTTCATGTCGGCCATGTCACGGGATATACAGCCACCGATATTTTAGCACGCTATAAGAGACAGAAAGGATTCAATGTCCTCCATCCGATGGGATGGGATAGTTTTGGGCTTCCTGCCGAACAGTATGCCATTCGCACAGGCACGCACCCTGCTGTGACAACGGAGCAGAATATTGCAACGTACAGACGGCAGCTTAAAATGATGGGTTTTAGTTACGACTGGACGCGTGAGGTGGCAACGAGTGATCCCCGTTATTACAAGTGGACGCAGTGGATTTTCACCAAGCTCTACGAAAGGGGGCTTGCCTATGAAGCGGAGAGTCTTGTCAATTTTTGTCCGACGTTAGGAACCGTTCTTGCCAATGAGGAAGTGGAAAATGGGGTGTCGAAAGAGGGGGGCTATCCTGTCGAAAGAAGACCCTTAAGACAATGGGTGTTAAAAATCACGGCATACGCAGATAGGTTAGTTGAGGACTTAAAAGACATTGACTGGCCTGAGTCCTTAAAGAAATTACAAACGCATTGGATTGGAAGAAGTGAGGGTGCTTTAGTTCACTTTAAAGAAAAGAAGACAGGGCAAATTCTTTCTGTCTTTACCACAAGGCCCGATACGCTGTTTGGTGTTTCCTTCCTTGTTCTATCGCCGGAACATCCGCTTGTGGCAGAGATTGTGACAGAAGCAGCGAAAGAACAGGTCGATAGCTATCGGAAAAAAATTGCAGCGCGTAGCGACTTAGAGCGCACCGACCTTAATAAAGAGAAAACAGGTGTCTTTACAGGGGCTTACGCCATTCACCCCTTAAGTGGACAAGAAATTCCTGTCTGGATTGCAGATTATGTGCTGATGGGCTACGGCAGTGGTGTTGTCATGGGAGTTCCTGCGCACGATGAGAGGGATTTTCAATTTGCGAAGACCTATGGACTGAAAGTTCTTCCTGTGATCGCCTCTTCGGAGAGTCAAGAGTGTTTTGAAGGGGAAGGGGTTCTCATCAACAGTTGTGCATTTGATGGCATCCCCTCCCTAGAGGCCAAGGAACAAATTCTCTTAAAATTGGAGTCCTTAGGACTTGGGAAAAGACAGGTTCATTATAAACTCCGCGACTGGCTGTTTTCGCGTCAACGCTATTGGGGGGAGCCGTTTCCAATTTTACATTTTCCAGACGGAACAAAAAGGGTTCTTGCACTCGATGAGCTTCCTTTAACTCCTCCAGAACTCAAAGACTTTAAACCTTCTCCTACAGGAGAAAGCCCTCTTGCAAAAGTAAAAGACTGGGTGGAGATCGTGGATCTCAAAACGGGAAAAAGTGCTAAGAGAGAAACACATACGATGCCTCAATGGGCTGGTTCTTGCTGGTATTACTTAAGGTTTTGTGATCCTCAAAATGAGGCAGCGGCTTGGAGCCCTGAAGCAGAAAATTACTGGATGCCGGTGGATCTTTATGTCGGGGGAGTAGAACATGCGGTGCTTCACCTTCTTTATGCCAGGTTTTGGCATAAAGTGCTTTTTGACTGTGGTCTTGTCAGCACATCAGAGCCTTTTCAAACACTACGGAATCAGGGCCTTGTTGTTGCCAAATCCTTTCAACGTAAAACAGGGGGATTTGTCTCTCCTGAAGAGGTTTATGAGAAGGACGGGGAGTTTTTTCAAATGGGAACTCATGAAAAGCTCTCCTCTCAAATGGATAAGATGTCCAAATCCAAGCTCAATGGGGTCACTCCTGATGAGATGGTAGAAGAGTACGGCGCCGATGCTCTCCGCCTCTACGAGATGTTCATGGGGCCTTTTGACAAGGAAAAGGTGTGGAATACGGATGCTGTGACAGGATGTTACCGTTTTATCACAAGGGTTTATGATCTTTGCTTTTCTTCAAAACTTGTCGATGAAGAAAGTGAAGAGGCGCTCAAACTTGGACACCGCTTAGTGCATGGAGTGGAAAAAGACATCATTGCTATGCAGTTTAATACAGCGATTGCCAAGATGATGGAGTTCATGAACGCGTTCACAGCCTTGGAGTTTTATCCGAAAAGTGTAGTACGTATGCTCATCCAAGTTCTTTCTCCATTTGCCCCTCACGTGGCAGAAGAATTGTGGCAGCATTTAGGGGGCGAGGGGAGCCTAGCCTACGAGCCGTTTCCTACCGTTATCCCTCACTATCTTGTCGATGACACAGTGCTTTATGTGGTCCAAGTCAATGGAAAAGTCCGTGGAAAATGGATGCTTCCCAAAGACAAAAGTTCAGAAGAACTGTTAGTCTTCATTCAAGAACAGCCTCAGATTGTCAAGCATCTTTCGGGCTCTGTAACCAAGGTTATTTATGTCCCGAATAAGCTCATCAATATCGTCTGTTCTGTTTAATAGTGTTTACCATACGTTCTTGAGTCTCGCTTTTTGTGTGCTCGCGATCCGATGGGTCTTTCAAAAGAGAATCAAGGGAAGGGATTTTTCTTATTTTGCAGCACGTTTTGGAGCGCACATCCCGGTTCTTCCCAAAACAGATGATCTGATTTGGATTCATGCCCCGTCTTTAGGCGAGACGAGGGCCGCTCTTTTTTTCATCCGCTTACTTAAGAAAAAAAAGCCAGAGGCTCAAATCGTCCTCTCGACGACGACACTGGCAGGTCTTGCTGAGGGTCAAAAACAGCTTCCAGAACTGAATGCACATTTTCTGTTGCCACTGGATTTTTCATGGATCATGAGAAAATGTGTGAGAAGGCTCTCTCCTAAAATGCTCATCCTTGTGGAAGGAGATCTTTGGTATCAGTTGATTTCTGCGGTGAAAGATGCAGGAGGAAAGAGTGTTCTCATCAATGGAAAAGTCTCTGAAAAGTCGCAAAAGCGATACAGGCTTTTTCCCTTATTCACGCGCAAACTGTTTGATAAGATGGCTTTCCTTTGTGTTCAGAGTAAGCGTTATCAAGAAAGATTTAAGGCAATGGGTGTTCCGGATGAGAAAATTGCAGTGACCGGCAATTTGAAGTTTGATGCTTCCTTTTCAGAACTGTCTTTGAGTGAAAAGGCCATATGGCAAGAAAAACTCAAAATCACGCCAGAAGATCTTGTCGTCGTCATTGGATCCACACATCCAAAAGAAGAAGAAGAATTACTCTCTGCAATAGAACCTCTTTTTGAAAAATTGAAAAAATTGAAGGTTCTTCTCGTTCCACGTCGCTCTGAGCGTTTTGATGAGGTTTTTTCCTTGCTTCAGAAGCTTTCCTTCCCCGTCGGAAGATATAGTAGGGGATTGCAAGGAAACGAAAGAGTGATCCTCATCGACGCAATGGGAGTTCTGACCCAGTGTTACCAGTTAGGAGCCGTTGCGATTGTTGCAGGCAGTTTTTCTTCCCATGTGGGAGGGCATAACATTTTAGAGCCTGTTTTATTGGGCATTCCTGTTTTATTTGGTCCTTCCATGCACACTCAAATGGACATGAAAGAGCTCGTCCTCCAAGCAGGTGCAGGCGCAAGCGTTGAAGCTCAAAATCTAGCACAAGTGCTTCTTTCCTTATTACAGGATCCCCAAAAACAGTTGCAGTACAAACAATCCGCACTCCACTTAAAAAAAGAGATCCAAGGTTCTTCAGAAAGGACCCTAGACATTCTGATGCAATAGTAGAGGTAGCCAACAAAACTTAGGTTTTGTCGATTTTCGGGTTCTTTTGAGTCAAAAATCGGCCAAAATCATCCCAAAAATCGACGAACCCTGAATTTTGCTGGCTACCTCAGTAACCATTTCCAAATGGGAATTACTGAAATCAGAGACCCATTCATCTCTATTTTATCTTGTTCGTTTTCCGTGAGGATGAGCCCTTCTCGTAAGTGATACGTGTTCATGGCTTCCATCAACCCTTCGATTTCTCGATTTCTTCTCTCTGGATCTGAAAGATTTGTCGTCACTTGGATCGCTTGAACGATCTGATTTCCTTCTCTCAGGATGAAATCACACTCTTTTTTCTCCTTGTGAAAGTAGATTTCTTGCGTCTGCATTTTCAAGTGAAGAAATACAATATTTTCCAGTAGACGGCCCCTGTCCTCGCTCACACGAAATCCAGCTGTCCGAATCAGAGCAGGATCGATCATGTAACACTTTTTATTATATTGAATTTGCTTTTTGAGGGAGTGGCTATAACGACTGACAAAGAAGAACAGATAACATTGCTCCAAGTAGTTGCAATAGTTCGCGATTGTGTGAGGACTGCTTAGTCCTACAGTTTTGGCAAGGTTTGTATAGCTAAACTCTTTTCCGATATTGCTGGCTAAATAGTAAACTGTTTCCCGCAATGCTTTTTCATCCTGAATTCTGTAACGTACAATGATATCGCGATAGACAATGCCCTCCAGTAGATCTTTTAAATATTCTGTTTTTTCAAACTTTACATACTCTGGAATTCCACCATTTTTTAAATAATTAGAAAAATGGTGCTGGATCATGCCGATATCATTCGTCGATAGAGCGTTTTTAGAAAGCACTTCAGGGTACTTATGACGTATCATTTCCATAAAGGAGAGAGGATACACTTCTAATTGAATATACCTACCCGTTAAATGCGTCCCCAATTCCTTGCTCAAGAGCCTTGCGTTAGAGCCAGTAATATAAATCTTTTTTCCCTGCTCATACAGTCTTCGGACAAAACGTTCCCATCCTTCGATATTTTGAATTTCGTCAAAGTAAAAAGTGGATTGAATCCCAAATAACTCAATAAGAACTTCCAGTAGCATTTGAAAATCGCAGGCCCGGAATTGAACCAGTCGTTCATCATCGAAATTAAAATAATAGTCTGACTTTACCAATTCTAATTGCAAAATGCGTTGAATTGTGGATTTTCCAGATCTTCTGATTCCGCTGAGGATGATGATATTGGGATCATCTACAAAACGCTGGATAGTTTTGGTTAACGTACGAACAAAAAAATTCTTAGGGGGTTTGTACTCCCGTTGATCTGCGATGATTTGTTTGAGGATCTCTCGGTCCATCGTTCTTTCCTTTTAGTTTTATTATACAGAAAAAACCGTGTATTGTCAATGCACGGTTTTGGTTATAACCGTGCATTGGGAGTGGATGAAATTACAAGTTTCTATTGCTTAAGGCTTTGCAGCAATCGTAATTTCCGTACTCTAACTGGCACTGCGCTAGAGTTAAGATAGGTTCGTAGCTATTCTTCCTTATTATAGGTTAAGAGACAGGCGCCCCAGGTTAATCCAAAACCAAAGGCTGTCAGAAGGATATTTTCTTGAGAAGACAATGTGTGGGTGCCTAGCAGCTCATCCAGGGCAATTCCTAGCGATGATGAGGAAGTGTTTCCGTGCTTATGAATTGTGAGGTAGACCCTTTCTAGGGGTACTCCAAAGCGTTTTGCTAAGGATTCTATGATGCGCATATTGGCTTGGTGGGGAACAAACCAGCTAATATCGCTTTTCTGAAGGGACGCTAGGTCTAAGCATTCTTTACAGGCAGATTCCATTTTGCGCACAGCATGTTTGAAAATTTCGCTACCAGACATATGGATATAATGCTTTTGCGCGTCGATGCTTTCATGAGAGGGAGGGAGCCTGCAACCGCCCGCTGGCACTAAGCCAAGAGCTGCGTGTTCCCCAGCAGATCCTAGGGTTTTTGATCAAAAGTCCTGGGCCTGGTTGGCGGCTAATCACACAAGCGGACGCCCCATCTCCAAATAGGACGCATGTTGCTCGATCTTTATAGTTCACAATCGAAGAGAGTTTCTCGGATGCAATCACGAGGATATTTTGGTACATTCCTGATTCGACAAAGGCTTTTGCTGTTGCAATCCCGTATAAATATCCAGAACATGCGGCTTGGATATCCATCGAAGAGGCATTTTTAGCTCCGATCTTGTCTTGGATCAAACAAGCGGTATTCAAAGATAGGTAATCAGGTGTCCCAGTAGCTAAGATGATAAAATCAATCGATTCTGCAGAAAGCCCTGCTTGTTGTAGAGCTCGTTCTACCGCTTGAGCTCCCATGTCTGAAGAAAAATTCATCTTCATGAGCGATCCGCCTTTCTTTCATTCCTGTCCGTGTGACGATCCATTCATCAGATGTCTGGACCATTTTTTCGAGATCTTGATTGGTTAAAACGCGTTTGGGAACATAAGAGCCCGTGCCGATAATTTTAGCCTTCATTTTAAAACCTCTTTTTGTGGTCAGAATAGCTTAAGTCAGGAAAAAATGCTAAGAACCTATCCTAATAAAAAGTTTCAGTCGTTTTTCTGTTTCTTTTGAGCCGATTTTCGGCTGAAACTTTTTATCAGGATAGGTTCTTTGCCTTCTTTTTGTAACTACCGCGTGACTCTAAAATAACCGTTTTGTTATGGTGGGCATTTCTAATGGGAGGGTCTTTCTATGTCCTATTTTCGCTTCACACCTGTTTTTCTAGCTTTACTGGCTGCGGGCTGCCACCAGTCATCTACGAGTTCTGACGAGCGCCCCGCTGCGATGCAGCAAGAGGCGCGGACAAGACCTCGGGTGGCTATTGTCCCTGTGATCGATCATTCTGTGAATGGCTGTCGCTGGAATCTGTCGGAAGAATTTACATCACAGATCTGCGATGAGCTCTATCAGAAAGACAACATGCGCATTGTCAATCCTAATAAAGCAAAAGCTCTTCTTAAAAATGCTAAGGTGGATGCTAGTCCTTTTGATACGAATATCGATTGGGTGAAAAAAGTCTTCAAGGATGATGAGTTTGTCGTCTTTATGGAGTTGGTTGAACATCAAGAGGTTTATCGCCAAGAACGCGATAAAACAAAGGCTCCCAAGGACTGCTCTGCAGACCTTAACATGGCGATGCGCGTTCGTGTCCTTGACTTGCGAGGAGAAAAGCCTCAAGTTGTGCTGCAAGAGCTCGTCCACCACACCCACTTTATTCCCAAGCAATATACAGAAAAGAATTACTTCCATGCTTCCTGGAATTACGATAGCTTTGCGCTATCACCAACAGGACTGGCTCATGAAGAGTTTATCCGAGATATTTCTTCTCAGATCAATGCCTATATCGTCTTGAGTGTGAATGGACTACCTTGATTCCCTCAAGGTTATCCTTTTATTTGGAGCGCTTGGGGTTTTCTTCAGCCGTATCGCCTGGTTACGTGGTTTTTACCGTGTACCAGTGCGTTTAGGGAGTGTCATCAGAGTTTCTCTTTCCTCTGTAGGGATCGTGTTTGGGATTTATCTCGGAGTGACCTGGGTGTTAGCTCCTGTGTGCTTTCATGGGTTGAAACTGTTTTATGCGGCTCAAGGAAGACCGATCTCCTCACTGTCTGTGGGATGGCTTCAGCTTTTGTTACTACTTTCTGTTGCTTTTTTCTTTTTTCTTTTTTGCCGGACCCTGCCTTCTTCAGAAATTGGCAAGATGTGGAAAAATAAAGAGAAAGCGGCCCCGATAACAACTGATATTCTCTTTGCTGGGATTGCCTGGATTTTAAGCTTTCCTTTTGTGATGGCTGTAGGGCAATTGGTCGATACAATCGTATACTTTTTTTTTGGAGTTGATAACTTTGAGCAGCTGGCTGTTCGCTACCTCAAAATGGCCCTTTCTGCTCCCGAGCAGCTTTTCATTGCTCTTGGGACGATTTTAGTTGTAGCTCCCGTTATTGAAGAGGTATTATTCAGAGGGTTTTTACAGAACTATTTTAAAAAGAAATGGGGTCCTAAAATCGCGATCTTTTTATCTTCTGCGTGTTTTGGAGTTTTTCATGTCGCAGCAGCTCAGGGTTTGGGTAATATTTCGCTTGTTTTTTCATTATTTACATTTGCCTTGTTTTTAGGTTTTATCTATGAAAGACAAGCTTCTTTATTTGCTTCAATTTCTTTGCATGTGTTATTTAATACGATTAGTACGATGAGGGTTTTATTAGCTTCTTAAATAAATATTTTCTAGTTGTTCTGTTTCCTTTAAGTCTTTTTGCAGTTGAAAAGGACCTGACTGCTGAACTGGTAAGACAGCATAGTGACTTTGCGATGAGTTTTTACCGTGTAGAAGAGGCTGGAGCGGCTGGCAATATTTTGATTTCTCCGTATTCGGTCGCCACAGGACTATCGATGCTCTACGTAGGAGCGCGCGGGGAAACAGCAGATGAGATCGCCGAAGTGCTGCATTCCGATTTGAGAGCGCAAGAGTTAAGTCAAGCATCGCTTAGTTTAAGAAAACAGCTCTCTTCTGCCAATCTCAAATTGGCAAGCGCTCTTTTTGTCTCCCAAGATGTTTTTCTTTTATCGAGCTTTCGAGACCTCATGGAGCGCTCCTTTTTGGCAAAAGTAGGGCGTCTTGATTTTTCAGATCCGGACAATGCTGCAAGCGTTGTCAATAACTGGGTAAAAACTGAAACAGGGGAAAAAATTCCCTCTCTTCTTCAAAAAGGGGACCTTTCCTCCTCTTCAAAACTCGTCTTGGCTGGGGCTCTTTTTTTCCAAGAAGCCTGGAAAGTGCCCTTTGTTAAAGAGAACACAAAATCTACTTCTTTTCACAAGACAGAAGCAGAGGATGTGTCCGTTCAGATGATGCAAGGGGCTATGACGGTCAAATATTACGAAAATGATCTTCTGCAAATGATTGCGCTTCCGATGGAAAAAAGTGCAGTAGAGTGTCTTTTTGTCCTGCCAAAATCACAAGAAAACGAGGCTTTTTTAGAAGAAGAGTTAGAACCTTCTCTGAATGACTGGATAGAGGGTTTGGAAAGTAAACTGGTCAGCGTTCAGATTCCTAAATGTGAATTAAGACAAAGAATTGATTTAGCGGAGACCTTAGAAAAATTGGGGATGAAGCTAGCCTTTACGACACAGGCTAACTTTGTGGGGATCGATGGAAAGCTCGATCTGATTTTGAGTAAAATGATCACAGAAGCGTATCTCTCTTTGGATGAGGGAGGAATTTTAGCAGCTGCAGGGACAGCAGCTTCCATGCAACTCAAAAGCACAGGAGAGACCCCTTCTCTTAAGTTTGTTGCTGATAAGCCCTTTCTACTGATTTTGAGAGATCGTCAGATGAAGGAAATCCTTCTGATGGGAAAAGTCAGCAATCCTTGAGGCTTCTATATGTATCAACTTGAGAGCTTTGGCTTGAGTCATATTGGTCTTGCAAGACCTAATAATGAAGATGTCTTTGAGACGATTCCTGAGAAGCAATTTTTTATTTTAGCCGATGGAATGGGCGGCCATAAAGCAGGGGAGATTGCAGCAAGCGAAGCTGTACGCTACGTTTGCGATGCTGTGCGGGGAGTAGATTTAAGCCTCGTAAAGCAGGAATCTATCAGCCATTTTTTAAGAAAAACTCTCGAATCTGCAAGTTCTCATGTCTGGCAACTCTCTCGCAAAAGCCCAGACTATGCGGGGATGGGAACCACGTTATCCTGTTTTCTCATTCGGGAAGGGCGTCTTTTTTATGCGCACGTGGGAGATAGTCGGCTTTACCGCTTTAGACCATCCAACGTAGGACAGGAAATTTCGCACGTCTTGCACCAACTGACCCTGGACCACTCCCTCAAGGCTTGCAGCCTAGCTGATGAGCTTGTAGGCGCCTGTGAGATAGCGCCGACCGCTTTTCGGAACGTGATCACACGAGCACTAGGGACCTCACCGCACGTCATTGCCGATGTCGGGGTGATCTCACTGCTTCCTGGTGACATCTATTTTCTTTGTAGCGATGGACTGACAGATGTCGTGTCTGATCATAAAATGAGCGAAATTCTCTCCGCGGGACCTCAGGTTCCCCATGCCGTTGATGCCCTCATTCATACAGCGCTAGAAAAGGGAGGAAATGATAATATCACTGTCCTCATGGCGCGGCTAATTCCCCCTAGCCTCTCCTAGTAAAAAATTAAATATGAAACGAATCTATCTCGATAATAATGCTACAACGGCTATTGACCCACGCGTTTTAGAAGTTGTGGCAGAAGAATTAGCTGCTTCCCCCTCTAATCCCTCCAGTTTGCATCACTTTGGAAAAGAGGCTAAAAAGCGGCTGAATGCTGCACGCTGCGAGATTGCAGGGTTTTTCTCTGTAGCAAAAGAAGAGGTGGTCTTTACGTCGGGGGGCACCGAATCGATGAATTTTCTGATCCAAGGAGCCCTTCAAGGGGGTGGCCATGTGATCAGTTCTGCCATTGAACATGCGTGTGTCTACGAGACACTCAAAAAACATCAAGGGATCGATCTTTCTTTTTTACCTGTCGGAGCAAAAGGGTGTATCCATGTGGAGGATCTTCGTTCTAGTCTTCGTAAAGAAACGAGGTTGATTGTGCTCAGCGCTGCCAACCACGAGACCGGTGTCAAAAATCCCATCGATGAGATCGCTCAGATTGCAGAAGAACATCAGGTTCCATTTATCGTGGATGGGGTGGCTCTTTTAGGGAAGGAACTCTTCGATTTACCAAAGGGAATTTCTGGAATTGGCTTTTCTGGACATAAAATCCATGCCCCTCAAGGGACGGGGTTTGTCATTGTGAGACCTTCCTTAAAATTGAAGCCTCTACTCACGGGAGGGGGCCAAGAATTTGGACTACGCGCTGGTACAGAAAATTTGCCCGGAATCCAAGGTCTTAAGTGTGCCATTTCTCTCTTAAGAGAAGAGCTCCCAGAAGCAATTATCAGAATGGGATCACTGCGAGATCATTTTGAAAAAGAATTAATAGGGAAATTAACCGGTGTCAGGATCCATGGAACAGGGAGCAGAATAGCGAATGTTTCTAATCTCTTCTTTGAGGGGATCGGAGGAGAAGATCTCTTGATTAGCCTTGATCTTGCAGGGATTGCTGTCAGCCACGGATCGGCATGCGCATCAGGTTCCGTGCAACCCTCTAGAGTCCTTCTCGAGATGGGAATTCCCCATGAAGAAGCCCGTTCTTCTGTGCGATTTTCCTTAAGTCGCACAACCACTCGTAACGAGATCGATCGGTGCATTCACGAACTTGTGCGCATTGTCACCAGGTTCCGTTCTTGACAAGATTTCAATAAATTTATACATTATTTGTCTAAATTTATAAGGGATTTGCTGTGGCGATTAGATCTTTGGAGCCCTTTCGCGATATTTTAGCTGTCCAGTGTCCTGTACTGGACCGATCAGGGAGGGCGTGGGTGAAATTACAAACGCGCGTAGTTAATCTTGACGTTCTTGCAACTCAGTTAGTCTTGAACCTAACAACCATTTTAAAAGCCCCACTGCATTCCCGTGTCAGAGAATTAGCCCTTGATATCATCGAGAAGTTTGAAAACATCCTTAAACAGGCTGATGCTTTGACAGAAAACCCTCTTTTTACGTATTTCTATCAGATCTTTGAAGTGGGAAATCAGGAAAACCCTCTTCTTAAAAAATTACAAGAGCTTTCACGCGAATTTTGTAAGTACACAAGGGGTCAGTTCATGTACGATTTTTGTTTTACTCCGAGCATCAGAGGCTCTTATGCTTATTGTGAAGAGGTTTGTGTGGATCCTGACGAGGAGCCCTGGTGGATTCTTAAAAAAGATTGGCTCAGACGCCATTTAGGGGGTATTCAAAGACCTTTAGATCCCTTTCGATCGATTCCAGAGCTTGATTCGGAGAAGCACTTATCTTTTGATCACTTTGGAAATTGCCTTATTTTTTTATGGGGTTCTTGGGTGAAACTCGATGATCTTACCCGAGAATGTATTCCGGTGCTCACAGGGATGTTTGCTGTACAGAATTGGGATGTCAATCAGAATGGCGAAATTGTACTTGAGAGCCAATTTAATGTAGAGGATCTTAAATTAGCAGAAGCCATTGTCTTACAACTTCAGGCCTTGTACAAGGTCAAAGCAAAAAAAAATCTCTGGTCGTTGATCACTTCTTTTCTTCCACGAGCGGCTGACAGCCCGGAGGAAGAGCTTGCCCGCGTCTGGAAGTATCTCAAGAGCTATTGAACCTGCGAAAAATCAACGGAAACTTTTTACTGGGATAGATTCATTAGTTTTTGCTTGGCTAGAATTGGAAAAGTCTTTAACCTCTTTCCCAAATTTGATCGTATTTTCACAACTTAGGAGAATGCTTTATGGCATCTGAAATCGCTCCAGCAGACCGCATCCTTGCAGTTTTTCCAGACGTTCAATGTTACAGATTTTCTGCTGTTAGTTGGAACGGAGTGGTCCTTGTGCGGAAAGGCTCTCAAGAAGATTCTCAAAGAGTCGATTTAGATGAAATTACTGACCTATTTATCAAAAAGATACAAGAGATTTCAGGAAATTTAAGTGAGTCCGAGAGAGGTTCTGCAATCGATGTGATCAGTTGTTTAATAGGGCGATACCAGGCTGCTCGGGAGCAAAATGAAATAGATTTAGATAAAGACTTCCTACCGAACGTGCTGCGCTGGATTCCGGGTTTTCGACTTGCTTCTTCAGCCAAAATACCCCAGTTGGAAGCCATTCGAAATCAGCTTGGGGTGAAGGCCAAGAAAACCGCGTAACGATGAGGTGATATGGCACATGCAGTAGGTTTTTTAGGATAAGAGAAACCCTTTTTTGAACCGACATTATTGCGGACGTATTTTGACACGGCGTTCTCAGAGCAGGTCAATCAATGAATAACCGGGACAAGAGAGTCCCTAAAACAAAAATAAAAACATAGGGAGGTGGTTTCAATGTCTATTCCACCACATCGCCGTTTTAGCGAAACGATCGATTGGGATTTTGATTGTGTGTTGATCACTCCCGATTTTGATGGTGAAGAGCTGAACGAACAACCTAGTACACCCGAGGTTTCTGCAGCAGTAGCTCCCGTGACACGGTGGCAATCCAGTGTTAGTTCTCTCATTGATGGTAGGTATGTCAGTGTACTCGGGGATCCGCAAGTCTCCATAGATGCAGACTACGTTGTGCATGGTCAGAAGAGCTCTTTTTCATTAGATGAGATCGTCAAAAATGTTGTTTCTGCAGCTGCTAGAGTAAAAACTTCTAGGCAAATTCCAGTCTTAGAACGAGCGTTAGGAGTGTATCTCGCCGGGAAGGTTGCTGTCTTGTACGAACAGGCGAGTAACTTTTGCGCACAGGCCCCTCTATGGACACAATATAGACGTAAAACTGTGGAGCTTTCCTATCTAATCAGTGGATATCCTCCAGCTCTTTTAGAACAAGCCTCGAGGGATTTTCGGACCTGCCTCGTGGAGGAGTACGGTCCTTCTCTGAATCAAGAAGGAGGGCATGCTAGCGTTTGTGATAGTTTATGCCTTGGAGGAAAAGAGCACACCGTGCAAACAAAATATGTCCTAGAGCCTTACTTGCTGGAAGACCTCAAAGACTTTCTGCCACCAGACTTCCATATTGACTAAGTGTGTACTCAGAGGGAAGAGGAGGGGGATGTGAAGAGAAGTTTTCGGAGAAATCCAGGGAAGTATCCAGGATCAGATACCATTTCTGGTGAGAAGGTGGAAGGGTGAGTGTCACGGGTTTAAATCCCGCATTAAAAGCGATATAAAGGTTTTTATTTGAGATAGGACACTTGAGTGTATAAGCGATGAATCTGCTGGTAGAGTCCCAGTTAGGTTTAAACGGTTCTATTCCATGCCAGTCGATATCTTGTGGTGTGAGAAAGGTAGAGCGTCTTAAAATGTCATGAGTTTTGCGTAAAGAGATGAGGTTCTGGCAAAACTGGAACCATTCTTTGTTTTTGATGAGCTCATCCCATAAAAAGAAGTTAAGAGCATTGTCCTGACACCAAGGATTGTTATTGCCAAGGCGTGTGTGGGTGTATTCATCTCCCATGAGAAGCATCGGTGTTCCAATACTGACAAAAAGAGCTACCAAGAAATTTCGCATCTGCCGGTTACGCAGGGAAATAATTGCGGGATCTTCTGTTTCTCCTTCTGCGCCACAATTCCAAGATTCATTATCGTTTGCGCCATCTTGGTTGTTTTCGCCATTACCAAAGTTGTGTTTTTGTTGGTAGGAGACAAGATCCCGGAGGGTATACCCATCATGCGCTGTGATGAAGTTAATACTCTGGCAGGGGGTCCCTCCCTCTTTTTCGTACAGTTTAGAAGAACCCGATAAGGCGGCTGCAAAATCAGGAACGCACCCATCGGTGCCTTTCAAAAATTTGCGCACAGAATCTCTATATTTTCCGTTCCACTCAAACCATCGTCCTTGTCCTGGGAAGGTGCCCACTTGGTAAAGACCTCCTGCATCCCAGGCCTCAGCAATGAGTTTGACATGTGCTAAGATCGGATCCCGTGTCATGGCGTCGATAATAGGAGGGTTTTTCATGGGCTCTCCCTTCTCATCACGGGTGAGAACAGAGACTAAATCAAAGCGGAATCCATCGATATGGGCGTGAATCGTCCAAAATCTTAAGGAATCAAGAATGAGCTGCATGACAACAGGATGGTTACAATTAAGCGTATTTCCGGTTCCTGAAAAGTTTTGAAAAGCTCCTTCTGGAGTGTGCATATAGTAAACGCTGCGATCGATCCCTTTAAAGGAGAACGCAGGGCCATCGATTTTTCCCTCTCCTGTATGGTTATAGACGACATCAAGATACACTTCGATCCCGTGTTTATGACATTCTCTTACAAAAAGACGCAGCTCATCAAAGGCATGATAACGTTTCTTTGCATAGCGGTGCATGGGGGTAAAGAAGTTTATGGTGGAGTAACCCCAGACGTTTCTTAAAATATCTCCTGTAACAGGGTTTTTGATTTTGATTTCACACTCATCAAATTCAAAAATTGGCATGAGCTCTACGGCATTAATCCCAAGACTTTTCAGATGCGGGATTTTTTCAATGAGCCCTAAAAATGTTCCGGGAGAGTGTACACGGCTTGAAGGATCTATCGTAAAGCCTCTGACATGCATCTCATAAATGATGACATCTTTTAAGGGAATATTCGGGGGTGTATCTCCTTCCCAATCAAAAGGGGCTTCTGGAAGAATCACCCCTAAAATCGGTTCTTTCAAAGGCGATCCCCATTCTAGAGGTGTATTGAGGGTGTGTGCGTAAGGATCTAAAAAGACACGTGAGGGATCAAATCCTCCAGCCTTGCCATTAAGCCTGTAACCATATTCCAGAGATTTAAGATCCCCCTTGAGAGCGATATGCCAGATCCAGCCGGTTTTGTTTTTGAGAGGGTCTAGAGGAATCTCTACGTAAGCAGAGCGGCTTCCGGGTAAGAAAAGGCAGAGAGAAACTTCTTCTGCATGCTCAGAAAAAATGGCAAAATTCCAAAATTTTTCTTGATGGGAGACCCCTAAAGGGTCAGCATGACCAGAATAGACCTCATAAGAAATGTTTTTTTGGTTTCTTGCTGACATATCAGTCGATATACCGAAAGTGATTCAAAATTTGGAGTTTGACAAAGCCGGCGCCCTGGTTTTTTGATCGTCGAAGCAGGGCATATGTAAAACACATGTCCGATGGAGACGATCAAAAGGCCATGAAGGGATTGATGGCCTTAAAGAAGGGATGTCGGCGCAGCCAAACTCCAAATTTTGAATCACTTTCGGTATATAGCAGTCATTTGCAATAAGTGCAATTGAACCGACTTTTGTTTTTTGCTCGCTCCCTATCCTGTGGGGGCCCGCATAAGCGGGCTTAGATCGAAATCAAAATGGCCTATCTTTCCAAATATCCGGGGTTTTGCAACGATCTCAATTTCAATTCAAATAATCCCAAAAATCGGCAAAAAATTTTACTCCAATAGGATCCTCAAGAAGTCCTCGTATTTAAATAGCTTCATAACTATAGTTAAATGTTACATCTACACCTTAG
>JACCDG011744319.1_pt1 | contig 16786 bp, 6 predicted proteins | sample 7442471 | NCBI WGS metagenome assembly JACCDG01 (sample SAMN15323444, study PRJNA562643) | freshwater metagenome | isolation source: river surface water | place: USA:Blue River Watershed | collected 2017-08-17 | reverse complement strand
ATTATGATCTTATTTGGCCTCATCACTTTGCTAGAAGATACTGGCTATATGGCAAGGATTAGCTTTTTGAGTGATAAGCTGATGCGCAAGGTTGGATTGAATGGCAAGAGTGTTATGCCGATGATCAGTGGATTTGCTTGTGCAGTTCCTGCCATCATGAGTGCTAGAAATATTGAAAATAAAAAAGAACGTTTATTGACCATTTTGGTAACGCCATTTATGAGTTGTAGTGCAAGGTTGCCTGTGTACACCATCCTTATTTCATTGGTCATTGACGAGCGAATGTATTTTGGATTTTTAAGTTTGCAAGGCCTTGTCATGATGGCGCTTTATCTATTAGGTATTGTAATGGCTTTAGCTGCAAGCTTTGTTCTTAAGTTTTTTATTAAGATTAAAGAGAAGAGTTACTTTATTTTAGAATTACCTGTATATCGCGCACCACGTTGGGGCAATGTAGGCATGACGATGATCCAAAAAGCAAAAATATTTGTGGTAGATGCCGGTAAGGTGATTATTGTTATCAGTTTATTGTTGTGGTTCTTGAGCTCATATGGACCTAGTGAAAAAATGGATCAACTAGATACACAATATGCAATGGCGGTGAAAGCCAATCCTTCAGCACAAGCTGTTTTAGAAAAACAATACCACACCGATAAACTCGCGAATTCTTACGCAGGCATATTAGGCAAGCAAATCGAACCAGTGATAAAGCCATTGGGTTACGATTGGAAGATAGGTATTGCACTCATTACCTCCTTTGCTGCAAGAGAAGTATTTGTAGGCACGATGGCCACTTTATATAGTGTCGAGGAAGATGACAATAGTAGCTTAAGAGAAAAATTACGCGCATCGGTTTGGCCTGATGGGAAACCAGTATACAGTTTAGCTACCGCACTTTCGTTGATGGTTTTTTATGTATTGGCGATGCAATGTATGAGCACACTCGCGATTGTAAAAAGAGAGACAGGCTCATGGAAATGGCCCACCATTCAATTTATTATGATGACTGGCCTAGCTTATGTGATGAGTTGGGGGGTGTATGTATTGTTTAAGTAATTACTATAATCCATAATTACCTTTGAGTGCATTGAAGTTTTTCATCACCTCAGATGCAGATAAACATCTTTTATAAATTAAGACCGGGCCAATATCACCTAGCCAATAATTATCAGCTTTGCCAATGTTTTCATCAGTTGTACTGAGATATTGAGACAAAGGCATTGAAGTTACACCTACTTTTACGCCATTTAAATAATAGGTGGTGGTGTCAGCGTCCTGAGTTGCAGCAACAATAATCCATTGTCCAGTATTTATTGAGAGGACGTCACTAAATGAACCTGAACTACCTGCAGAAAAATGCAATAGAAAGTTGGAGCCATTATGATAGACATAGAAATTAAAATTTCTTGAACCTGTAGATCCAAATAAATTTCTAAACAACCCAGTACCAAAATTTGCGTCCATTCTGGCAACTACCATAATTGTTTTACCAGAATAAGGCGTATTGAATTTAGCACTATTCGTACTGATATATTGACTACCCGTGCCATTAAAAGTGAAACGCTTAGGTGTATTATTAAAAACAGGCGCAGGAGAAGAAAGTGTGCCATTATTATTATTCAAACTTAAATCAGTTAAAGTTGAACTTCCCAAATAGGAATAAGATCTTTTATTCATTGGGTCTAAATACATCAATAGCCCCTCTGTAACAACACTAGCATTTAATTTGCCGTATATAAAATTACTAGTAGTGGATGTCAAAGCAAAATTGTTCATTGGTGAGTCAAAAATGATCGTTTCATCAAAAAGTGAAGTAATACCTGTATTTGTTTTACCGGGAACACCTTGATTACATTTAAAATAAGCTATTAGGCCAGATTCATTCCCATTTAATTCTTGATTCATATTAGCTACAATTTGAGCCTGTGTTCTTACTACATACCAAACTCTTATATCATCTAATGCTCCATTAAAATAATTGACGCCTGTTTGCATGCCACCTATACGCAAATAACTAGCCGCTGATAATGATGCTCGATTAGAACTAATACCAGTTTGATCTAAAACACCGTTGATATAAATAGCCATTGCGCCCGTAGATTTAGTTCTTGTGACTGCAACATGCTTCCAGCTTCCATCATTGATACTAGCATTACTAAAAATGGTATAATCTGTATTGCCAATGCCAAAAGCCAATTTCGAACCACTTAATGATGTTCCGAAATCATTGGTACTTCCACCCACTTCTGCATCGACAATGCCATTTCCATTATACCAATTACCACCACTGGTTCCTGTTTGTGTTGTCTTAATCCAATATTCAATTGTAAAATCGTCAAAAACAGGATTTAAAATATCCACGTAGTCATTCACTCCATCAAAATGTAAAGCATTAGCAAATTTCAATGCATGATTGGATGCTTGAAACGGAGTAGAAATAATTTGTGCATGTAGCTTTACACAACAAAGATGTAGTAATAGGATACCTATGTTAATCAAATAAAATTTGACTTTTTTAGAACGCATTTCTAAGGTGCTTGTGTTTTAAATCTAATATTCTGGCTATAGAAAGTAGAGTTACCCACTGTAATAAATACCCTTGCAAAATAATTGGTTCCCGGAGTTAATGTACTTAAATTTAAATTAAATGTTCCAGGTAAATTTGAGCCATTAATAATTTGATTGTCATTAATTGTTGGACTTATTGATGTGCTATAACAAATTCCATATGAATCAATATTTACAAATGAATTGGGGATTTTACCAGAGAAAATTGCTGTGGTTTTAGTGATATTACTCACTAATAAATTAGTCATCTTTGGCACCGGAACAACCCCTTTTACCCAGTTTGAATTATTACCAGACATGTTAAAATTGTACAGACTATATACTACTTGAAACTGACCTGGAACATAATTAATATTATAATTTGAACTGGAGAATGTACCATTTACAGCAGCAGATGGTGAAATATTATAATAACCTACTGGCGCATCAAATGCTGTTCCTCCAGAAGGAGTAATCGTAACTGAACCAATGGTTTCATTATTCATTAAACCAGTAGATGTGAAATACCTACTTCCAGCTCCAAGTGTAATTTTAGAGCCATAGAATTTTTGAAAATATCTTGCAGTGATTGTTAATGTTGCAGGTGCTACATAACTTGTGCTTGTAGTAATTGATTTAGAACTTGCACTTGTTGAAGTCAATTGAATCACACCATCGTAATTACCTACATTAGCAGTTTTTTTGAGTCGTATATACAATGGCTGTATTATGTTTCTTTCGGCAGTTGGATACATTTTTATAGTATCCGCAAAACCAGTATTTGTATATACAGATGTTTCAAATCCAGCTGGAGCAATTACTAATACATGATCAATTATATTATCAGCTTCAACATTGATATTCCTATTTGTAGAAGGTGTTCCATAAATAGTATTTAAACTTGTAATGGTTGATTGACTTAAATTAATTACAGGTTGCTTAACAGACAATGTCAAAGAGAATGTTTCTCCCCAATTAATAGAATTATCTTTTTTATAGTTAGCAGCTCTTATTCTTACTATCAAATTGTCAATCAAGGCGGTTGGAGTTCCAGAGATTACACCAGATGTGGTGTTGTATGTCAGTCCAGTAGGCAGTGGATCTAGTATTTCAAATACAACTGCCTCTCCTCCTGTGACATTTGGGGTTAATGTTACTCCATTATAATTGATATAGAATTTTGCATTGTTCGTGTAACTTATTGTTGGAGGTAATTTTGTAATATTTATATTGGTAGTGTAAGTGTAATCACATGCCCCTTTTCTGTAGTCATATTTGATTGCATAGATTCCACTTGTACTTAATCCTGGAGTAAAAGAACCATCAAGATTATTAAAGGATAATCCTGTAGGTGAAAAACTAAATGTTCCAGACAATGGGCCATTTATATATTTTACTTTTTTAAGATTTAAATCTGTTTCATCAAAAATGTATGCGCCATAAGACACACTAGTATTAGGATCATTTTGAACTACAACTGTTACTTTAGCAGTATTAATACAACCTACACTAGCATCAGTTCCTTTTACAATATAAGTTGTTGTAACTGTAGGTGTAACTGTTAAGCTTGAGCCAGATGTTGCAATAGTCCCATCAGATAAAGACCATAAATAATCTACAGCACCTGTAGCCGTTAAAGTAACTGGATTACCTGGACAAATTGTGACATCGGATGAAGCTTTAACTGCAGTACCAGTAACTGCGTTTGTCGTTGGCGTTAAACTACCATTCCCATATCCCACACCAGCACCACCTAAATAAAAATTATCACCCACTGGGATTGGACATGCAAGTTGGATATTTAAAGCAGAAGGCGTAATGGAAGATGCTTGCCCTCCTTTGTATATTAATTGGGTATAATCTAAATTAGGCGTACATGCTGCTTGAACCAATAAATTACTAGGCGACAAAACAGAAGCTGCTCCACCAGCATAAATTAATTGGGTATAATCTAAATTAGGTGTACATGCTGCTTGAACCAATAAATTACTAGGCGACAAAACAGAAGCTGCTCCACCAGCATAAATTAATTGGGTATAATCTAAATTAGGTGTACACGCTGCTTGAAGCAACAAATTACTAGGTGACAATACAGAAGCTGCTCCACCAGTATAAAAATTAGGAAACTCAATAACGCCAATATTTGAAGTACAATCATTGGTAACTTCTACAGATGTAATAACTTGTTCATTACACGTACCATAAGTATAAGTTACCGTATACACTCCAATACTACTTGTATTTGGATTTATTTGACCAGTTTTCGCGTCTATTTTAAGATTTGGACTACTTGAACTAAATTGTCCCCCAGTTATACCTGTTAAATTAGGAGTTTGAAGCGTTGTAACATTGTTACAAATTTTACTTGGATAACTTATTGAGGTATTCACACCTGTTCCTAAAACTGTAATTGTTACCGATGCTTTATCTCTACAACCAATTACTGTACCATTTGTTGCAGTAACGGTATAAGTAGTCGTTATAGTTGGTTTTGCAATTGGATTTGAAATGCTCGGATTACTTAAATCTGTTGTTGGAGTCCAACTATACGTAGTAGCACCAGTACCAGTAATAGATAATTGCAAACAATTCCCATTCACAATACTCGTATCTAAAATAGTGGCAATAAATGGACCATTTGTATAAGCGACAGTATTTGAATTCAGCGCACCTGCTATACCAGATGAAGAACTACCCCCTAAAAATATATTATCAGAAATTGGTTCAGGACAAGCCATTTTGTAGGAGGCATGTGTGCTAGTACCACCACCACTTCCCCCTTTAAAAATCAGGACTGATTCATTAATAGTAAATGGACAACTTTGAGCTATTGATGTTAAATTTGAAGACCCACTACCTTTTCCTCCAGCAAAAATCAATAATGATGGACTTAATGCATAAGTACACGCAGTGGTACTTGTTGTTAAAATAGATGTGCCACTACCTTTTCCTCCAGCAAAAATCAATAATGATGGATTTAGGTCATAGGTGCAGGTATTGGAACTTAAATTTCCAAATCCAAAACCTGCTCCACTACCTCCTTTATATTGACCATGGAGTGTTGAAGAAATTATTGAAAAAAATGATAGTATAATAAATATTTTACGAAACACTATATTGCATTTGTATTTAATATGAACGAACGCCTCTTCCACCAGATGCACCAGTTTGACCGTTATTCAAAGTACTACCTGCATGATAAGTTCTATCTGACACTTGAACTGTATAAACAAGATTGGTACCTCCATTAAAAGAACCGCCTTTTAACATTGTACCAGAACCTGAACCGGAATTTGTAGGCCATCCTATTGTATTCGCTTCTCCATTAACTCCTAATACACCATCTCCATTTAATGTAGTAAAATTGGAATAATCATAACCAGCACCACCAACTGTTTGTTCAAAAACATTTCCGCCCATATCTAAAATACCATAAAATGTTGCGCCAGCTTGAGACCTAGTTGTTAAAGCCGTTGCTGCATAACCTGATCTATATGGGGCACCATTCTCATCAGACCAACCATATAAACATAAGCCCTCTCCTGAATGATTTGCTCTTTCGTTTTCAGTACCCACTAAAGCTGGTGTATTGAATGTATTCGTAATTAAAGTATTACCCCATGGAAATTCTTCTGATACAGGATTAGCAGTTCCACGACATGCTTTTTCAAATTCAAATTCTGTCATTGGTCTTAATCCCGCCCAATCCAAATAAGCAGTTAAATCTTTCCATCCTACAAAAGAAGCAGGTGAATAGTTATTATATGTAATGTTATTTGTAAACGTCGCAGGAATGGTATTGTATGTTCCAGCCGTAGTAACTTTCAAACTTCCTTTTAGATTACTATTACCAAAATTTGTATTCAATACATTTGGAAATCTATTATCCCACTTAGCAAGTCTCACTGCTTGTTGATCATAATTGAGGCAATTCATAAACTCCATATATGAAACCATACTTACCTCATATTTCATACACCAAAAACCGTTGTAGCCCAATGGGAATGTACTTGGCAAAATACCAGGACAACCATAAATAGGATTTGAAGTATAATTCGTTGCTGCACCTAATCCATTTGCTTGAGTTGTAGCGTCAATATATAAAGCAGTAGAAGCATTATTACCAGCAGAGAAATTAGTGGTATTATTAGCACGTCCATCACCTAAATAAAATCCACCTTGAGGAACGTAGACCATTTCTGTACCAAAAACTTTAAAATTATCATTTGCGGTAGCTGTAATTGAAGGTTGTGTTGTAAGATTACTATTTAAAGCAAGTTCGATTGTGTGCGATGTAATATTTCCAATGCCAAGTGAGGCTCTTTTAATAAAAACGCCCACACCATCGCTAACTGCATCAATAGTCAGTAAAGTACCACTAGTAACAGTATGATCATTTGAATTTGTACTTAGCAATGCTGTTGCCCATGTATTGCTACCTGAACAAGCTTGTCGCTTAACAAACACCCAAACCCCATCCCAATTATTAGGTCCACTATTTACTTTCCAACTATTTTCCCAACTAATCGTAAAACTTATTTTTTTAGTAGTATGATTATAATTTGAACCTGATATAACAAGGTTGTTAGAATACAATTTAGTAATTGCAAAAATAAAAATTACTACTATTAATGATATTGATTTTTTCATAAGGATATTTTATTATTAAAATGTACGTACTCCTCTTCCTCCACTAACTTTATTTTGACTTGTAGAGACATTCATATTGTCACCATCATAATATTGTCTATCGGAAACCATAAAAGCAGCAATGTTAGTTGATCCTAAATTTAAGTGTCCGCCTTTAAGAATTGTACCACTTTTTACGCCTCCATTTAGTGGCCAACCAGTAGTATTGGCATTACCATTCGATCCTAAAACTCCATCACCATTCGCATTGGTAAATGTGGAATAATTATAGCCGTTACCTCCACCAACACATTGTTCAATTAAATTACCAGCCATATCCATAATGCCATAATAAGTAGCTGCAGCTTGAGAACGATTGGTCGTACTGGTTGCTGCAAAACCAGATCTGACTGGTCTTGCGTCATTATAATTCATCATACTAGCGTTTATATGACCCTCTTTTACTCCAAAATTTGTAGTAGCTGAATTGGTTTGGTTATTCATAAAATTATACGTCGTAGTCCCCCAAGGAAATTCATTAACAACTGGTGGCAGTGTTCCACGGCAAGCTTTTTCAAATTCAAATTCAGTCATCGGTCTTAAACCTGACCAATCCAGAATTGCTGTCATATCACGCCAATTCATTGGTTGTGGAATATAAGGATAGGATGTGCTAAAAACTGCAGGAACAGTGTTGTAATTACCTGCAGTAGTAATTTTAACATCTAAATATCCAGTAAAATCAATTCCAAAAAATGTCCCGACCACATTGGGCAACCTTCCCATAGCTGCTAATCTAACTGCCTGCTGATCATAAGTTAAAGAATTCAAAAACTCAACCATTAATCCTTGTTGGAATTCATATTTCATCACATAAAATCCATTAAATCCCAATGGGAAACTTGGAGGCAAACTAACAGGACAGCCAATTTCAGGTCTATTTACATATTTATCATACGTTCCTAATCCTACTGATTGAATTGTAGAAGTAATCAATAACGGTTGGGAAGTTGTACCAACTGAAAAATTATCTGTATTGGTTAGTCTACCATCACCAATATAAAATTGTCCTTGTGGTACATAAACCATTTCAATTCCTATCACTTCAAAATTGTCTGAATTACTAGTAGTTATACTTGGATTGGTTCCTGCTAATTTTATTGTAATAGTCTGTGCGGCTACATTTCCTACTACATTGTTCCCAATTCTCTTAACAAATACGCCCATGCCATCAGAAACAGCATCAATTGCAACTTGAGTGGATGTAGATATACCATCTGTGGCTGTATGATTCGCACTATTCGTACTCAATAATTGATGCACCCAATTGTTATTGCCTGTACAATTTTGTCTTTTAACGAAAATCCAAACTGCATCCCAATTACTTGGACCTGCATTAATGGACCAACTATTATCCCAAGCAACAGTAAATCTTAAAGTTTGATCAGAAGCATTATATGTACTTGCTCCAATTGTTAAATTGTTTGCATTCACTTTAATAAAAAAAGCAAATGAACAAACTAGAAGAAAAAATAAATGTCTCATATATTCGATTTATAATTTTTTAATAAGAATAAGATCTTACACCTCTTCCACCAACTTCTTTATTTCTAACTGCATTTCCATTTTCCGCCTGTCCTTGATAAAAGCTCCTATCAGATATTTGACAATATCTTACTTCAGCGATTAGCGTATTAAATGAACCGCCTCTAAAAATTGTACCTGAACTTAATCCTCCATTTTTTGGCCAACCATTTACATCAGCTAACCCTATGTTCGATAAGGCACCATTACCATTTGTAGTATTGAAATCTGAATAATTATATCCTGTACCTCCTACACATTGTTCATATAAATTACCTGAAAGCTCCATAATACCGTAATAAGATGCTCCGGATTGACTTCTATTCGAACTTGCAGTGGCTGCAAAACCAGATCTAATTGGTCCTATATTGTGATTATACCAACAATTACCATCAAAAATTGAACTAGATGTTTCTGTACTTGAATTTTGAGTTAAAAAAGCTCCATTACTTGAGCCAATCTTAGTTGATCCCCAGGCAAATTCATTTGCGATTGGGGCAATTGTTCCCCTAGCTGCTTTCTCATACTCAAACTCAGTCATGGGTCTTAAGCCAGACCAGTCTAAATAAGAAGTTAAATCCTGCCAATTCAAATATCCTGCTGGTATAAAAGCATTATATGTATTGGTTAATCCAAAAATAGCAGGTAAAGTATTATCCGTACCAGCAGTGATAATTTTAATTTCTTGCCTAAAACTACCTGAAGCAGAACTAAAATAAGTGCCGTTTACATTTGGCACCCTTCCAGTCCAAACTGCAAGCCTTGCTTTTTGTTGATCATAATTAAGTGTATTTAAGTAATCAACTATTTGCTGTTGACTAATTTCATATTTCATACAATAAAATCCATCAAAACCAATTGGAAAAGTATTAGGCAACCCCACTATATTCCCATATGAAGGAGAACTAGTATAATTGGAATAGATACCCAATCCACTTGATTGAACAGCTGCATTGATTAATTTTGCAGTATTAGTATTCCCATTGGAAAAATTATTTGAATTAACAGAACGTCCATCGCCTAAATAAAAAGCCCCTTGAGGTACATAAACCATTTCAATTCCTATCACTTTAAAATTATCAGCACTTGTACTTGAACCAATAAGTGCAGGATTATATGTATCTGTAAGTTTTAAAGTAACATCAGTTACATTTGCAAACGAGCCTATTGCATTATTTGCAAATGCAGGTCTATGAACAAATACGCCCATACCGTCTGAAACAGCATCTGCAACTAAACCATATGGCCCAGAAACAGTATGATCTGAGGATGAAGTACTTAATATTGCATGAGACCAAATTCCATTAATACCACAAGGTTGTCTCTTTACAAAAATCCAAACCGCATCCCAATTTGAAGGACCAGAATTCACACGCCAACTATTATCCCATTTAATAGAAAACTTAATAGTATTTGTCCCTGAATTATAAGTTGGAGTTCCGATGACTAAATTATTAGCAAATAATTTAATTGTACTTAGGATAAAAAGAGAAGTTAAAAAACATATTTTTTTCATAGTTAAATTAATTTATTGCTGAGTTATACAATCCAAGTTCATTTGTATTTGTACCTCCTGCATCTCCTTGATCGAATCGATAATATAATTTTAAATCAGTGAAAATAGTGGGATCTAAAACTGCATACATATATTTCTGCACATCCGCTCTAGTCCTTACACTATTCCAAATTCTTAATTCATCAATACTGAAATTGCCATTTTCGCCTGATCCATCTGTATTGGAACCTAATCTAAAAAATGTAGGCAAAATAGCAGTTGCAGAAACAGTGTAGGTTGCTACTTGAAATGCATTTTTATATACAATAAGATTGTTTGCGTTTTTAACAAAAGCAAGGTGAATCCACTGATTAGACTCTAGTGTACAAGGAGTTTGCCATCCAGAGGGTCCGCCTAGGTCTGAACTCATCACCTTTAAATGGGTTGAACTTTTGGCAATATGTAAGCCAATATTTGAATACGAACTATATACACGATCATTTATACCATCTGTACCAGTGTTTTTAATCCAAAATTCAATGGTAAAATCAGTTATGGAATCATTTAAATAAACTTGTCCAATCCCATAAGCATTTGTTCCATTAAAATTAAGTGCATTCCCAAAATTAATATCATTGTATTGCAATGCTTGTAATTGTGGCATAGTCACTTGAGACCATAATAAAATAGTCGTAATAGAAAATGATATAGTTAAAAATATTTTTTTCATTTTATTGCACATCTCCGGTTAATAAAACCGAACCAGAAGCATAACACATAACAGTGGCGATAGCATAGATACCTGATGTTGCTGCATAATTGTATCGATTTACTGTACCTACAAATTGTACAACAGCATTATCAGATTGTAAAACCATACAAGTAAAACCTATTGGCAAACTTGCTCCGTCAAATGTTATAGTTGGTCCAGTTGCACATACTAAAACTCTACCATTATAATCTGCAGCATTAGCAGCATTAATTGTTAATGCAGAAGTAACGGAATTAATTGATGCATTAAATCCTGCAATTGTAGCTGCACTTGTACTACCTGCCAATGCACCTTTTACATTCACAGCTTCTAACGTTTTTGTTCCAGCAAATGTTTGTGCTCCTGTATTGATTACACCTTTTACTGTTGCACTTGCATCTGGCAAATTAAATGTATGTGTACTACCACTACTAACAATATTGAAAGCATTAGAAGCTCCTGCAGCAGATCCTGTTGCAAAAGTTTGTGTCGTGCTTGATAAAGTATTTACAGAAGTGATTCCAGAACTTATGGCAGTTAATACACCAGTGTTTTCATCCAAAGAAAGTCCATTTCCTAATTCAATTTCACTTAGCGTACCGGTTGTATTTAATTTATTCCCAACTAATTTTTTAGCGCCTACACTTTGCATTTTGGCAAAAGTAATATTGGCGTCAGCAATTTTTGAAGTAGTAATTGCATTAGATGAAATAGTAGAAGAGAGCGTACCAGCTGAAATTGTTACATCACCTGAAATTGCAGGAAATCTTGCAGCTGCAAGCGATCCAGTCACATTTGATCCAGATAGATTAACTGGCGCAGTAGTAATGGCTTGACCAGAAATAGTTAAATAATTTTCGCCAGTAAGCGTTACATCACCTGTATTCGTTCCTTCAATATCTGCTTGATTATTAATCGTTAATGTCTTACTAATTGTTCCACCTGAAATTTTAAAGCCTGTTGCTAAAGCCGTAGGTGTGATACCATTAATCGATTTATTGGTTAAAGACTCTGCGCCGCTTAATGTAGATAATGTACCTGTAACTGGTAAAGTGACATTGGTTGTAGAGGAAGTTGAATTTAATGTCAATTTATTTCCTGTTGTCACTAAATCACCTCCAAGCGTAATCGTTTTATTAGAATTATTTACACCTGTACCTCCTTGCGCAGCACTTAAAGCTGTGGTTAAACCAGTTAATGTCGTAATATCACTATTTGCACCTGCAAGTGCGTATGTGTTATTGTCGATTGATCCATCTGCTTTTAAGAAATCAGAACTTGTACCAGTACTTGTTTTAATTATCCCAGCAATTAAAGTGCCATTGATTGTACCATTTCCACTAATATTAAAATTAGAACTGGCCTGCTGAGTTGTACTATTAGCAATATAAGAACCGCTACCAGCAGGTACGTCAGCAGCAGTTAATGCTCTGAAACTTGGTGCAGCTGCAACACCTGAAATAGGACCAGCAAAAACTAAATTAGCATTCACAGATGCAACACCAGTTCCACCTTGAGCAGGCGTAACCAATGCATTCGTGGTTAAAATAGTTGCATTCGCGTCTGGTAAAGTATATATTTTTTCGGCACTTGTTGCACCAGTAAATTTGGTATATCCATTACCAGTTCCACCAAAACTGGAACCAATAACTTGACTAAGATTTACAGAGCCATCAAATGCATTACCGTATATAGTTTTTGTAGCAGCTAATTTTGTTGCGGTAGATGCATTGCCATTTAAATTTCCTGTAATTGTATTCGCGGAAAAATTACCATTGGCATCTCTTGCAACAATTGCACTTGCTGTATTTTGATCCGTAGCTGTAGTAGCAGAATTCTCCACTTTGCCTGCAGTTGTAATAGTTGCTAGATTAGCATCAGTAATACCCGCTGTCCCAGATAAATTAGCATTAGTGATACCTGAAATCGTATTTGATCCAGCTGCGATTGTTTTATTTGTAATAGTTTCATTTCCAGTTAAGGTTGATAATGTACCAGTGGTAGGCAATGTAAGATTAGTCGCTGCAGTAGTTTTAAATGTAATCGCGCTTGCATTCGAGCTGCCACTTGTACCTGTAGTGGTAAATGCAGCACCCGTATTAAAACTACCACCCAATGTAATTGTCTTACCTGTATTATCAATACCAGTTCCACCATTTTCCGGTTTAACAATACCTGTAATTTGGCCACTTGAAAAAGTTCCGCCCATGATTGCACCTAACTGAGCGACAGTTGCCAAGGTACCGCTGGTTGGTAAAGTCACATTTGTTTCACCAGTAGTTGTAAATGTGAGTGTATTTGTTCCTGATGTAATCAGATCACCTCCTAAAGTGATTGATTTCCCTGTATTATCTACACCCGTACCACCGCTTGCGCCAGGTAAAACACCAAATACAGATGCCGCAGAAATATTTCCAATTGCCCTTGAAACAAATTCCGTATTAGCAATGGTACCATCATTTGAATTGACCGCAGCTGTTGGCACTTGAGGTGTTCCTGTCAACGTTGGACTCACCGCCCTTACCACATCGCCAGTTCCAGTTGTTGCAATCTCTTCAATCACCCCAGCACCTGTGCTTATACGCCCAAGCACTTTATCAGATGCTGATACATTTTGTATTTTAGCATAGGTGACGTTTCTATCGGTAATTTTACCTGTTGTTATTTTATTTGAACCAATGGTTGTAACACCTGTATTATTTATGGTAACATCACCAGACATAGCCACTTTTGCTGCTAAATTATTAGCATCCCCCACAATAATATTTGAAGCATCTAATGCAGAACCAATTGAGGAAACACCTGAAATGGTAATATTTGATGCAGCCGTCACTCTACCTTTAGCATCTACAGTAAACGAAGGCACTTGAGTTGTAGAGCCATAACTTCCTGCGGTAACTCCCGAATTAATTAGTGTAGTAGAAAATGTACCTGTTCCAGTACCTGTAAGATCACCAGTTAAAGTAATTGTTTGATCACCTGTATTGATACCACTAAGCGTTGCATCATCCGCAACTGTAAATGTTTTACTATTTGTGCCGCCAACAATTTTAAAGCCAGCAGCCAATGAAGTTGGAATTAAACCATTGATAGTTTTATTTTCAAAATTTTCTGAACCTGTTAATGTCGCAAGTGTGCCAGATGAAGGTAGGGTTAGGTTTGTGTTAGCAATTGTTTTTAATGTAATTGGATGAGCAGTACCACTTACCCCTGAAGTGGTAAATGCTGCACCAGTATTGATGTTACCACCTAAACTTATTGTTTTGCCATTATTAGCAACACCTGTTCCTCCATTTATTCCTGCAACAATTCCCGTGACATTAGTTGCATTACCGAACAAATTAGCAGTGATATTATTTGCGGCAAAATCTCCATTGGCATCACGCTTGACTATTGTACTCACTGTATTACTTTCCGTAGAAGCATTGGCAAGTGTCGTTGCATTACTAATATCAGAAGCGAGTGCACCTCCTACTTTTAAAACAGAAGGAGACAATGCTGTCCCTCCTAAATCACCTGCTAATTGCACTTTGCCTTTCACCAATGTTGTAGCATCTGGCGTGGCAGTACTTATAGTTCCATCTACGTAATCTTTAACTGATTTAACAGAAGGATACTTTATATCTGAACTAGCGTCAGTAGTAATACTAGTACTTTTATTATTTAAATTTTCTTTTAAATCTAAAGCAGTTTGAGTTGCTGAACTTACAGGCTTATCTGCATCTGAAGTATTATTGATATTGTTTATACCCAAATTTATTTTTGCATTCGCAACTGTTGTTGCACCAGTTCCACCTTGATCAATTGCTAAAGTTCCAACCGATGTTAAGCCTTTGTTTGCATCTGTGAATACAGGCTTACTTGCAGATAAAGTACTTAAAATTGGCTGAGCAGATAAAGTCGTTACGCCTGACACTTGCAATGTTCCTCCAACAGATGCATTACTACTTAAAGAAGTTATTCCACTTACAGATAAATCATTATTTAATGTTGCAGAACCAGTTAGATTGAAGGTACCACCAACTATTAAATTTGAAGAAAATGTTTTAGCACCTCCTATGTCTTGGTTAGACGTTAAGTCAACAAAGTTTTTGGTTGATGATCCAGTACCCCCATTAGAGATACCTAAAATACCAGTTACACCAGTTGTTAAAGGTAAGCCTGTTAAATTAGTTGCCACACCAGCAGATGGTGTACCTATATTTGGAGTAACTAAAGTTGGTGAATTAGAATAAACAAGATTTCCTGTTCCTGTTACACCTGTTGCTGTAGACAAATAATTAAATTGGTCACCTGTAGCTGTGACACTTGTAGCATCTAAATTAAAAGGCGAAGGAAAGGAAACGGTTCCAGAAAAAGTGGGGGAAGCTATAGGCGCTTTTAAATTAATTCTATTGGATAAATAAACAGTGTCCTCCTTTTTTAAATATGGGGCCACAATGTCATTCACATCGCTATATTTAACCCTTTCATTAATTGCTGTTGTATTAGCGGAAATATTGGTTGCATTGATTCCAATATTATTTGTATTACTTGAAATTTGAGTTGTATGCGTAGCAATAGTAGATGTGTTTGTGTTGATTAAATCTCTTAATAATGTAGAGTCGCTAATAATTTTTGTCATCAATGTAGTTGAGTCAGCTACAATTTTCAAAAATACCGCTGTTGAATCTGCAGTAGATTTATTTTTTGCTCTAGTAATTTCACTATTTAAATTTGAAGTGATTAAATTTTCAGCTGTAGTTGCTCTTGTAATTTCAGCAGCTAAATCACCACCTGAACTTGCAATCAATGCATTAATTCTATTTGATAAAGAAATCGTATCTCTAGCAAATCTGTTAGACAACATGTCGGATGTGTCTGATATGTTTACTTTAGCATTGATCGATGCTACAGTATTCGACTTAATCGCATACGGAGACAACATATTAGAGGTATCCGAAATATTAACCTTTAAGCCTAAACGATCATCAGATGCTGTCTTATTATAATACTTAGACAACATATCGGATGTGTCCGATATGTTTACTTTAGCATTGATCGATGCTACAGTATTCGACTTAATCGCATACGGAGACAACATATTAGAGGTATCCGAAATATTAACCTTTAAGCCTAAACGATCATCGGATGCAGTCTTGTTATAATACTTTGATAACATCGCAGCCGTGTCCTCTATTTTAACCATTAAAGCTTCTGCAGCAATTGCTCTTGTCTTTTCTGCATTGATACTCGCTTCGGTATTAGATCTTATTGCGTAAGGCAGCAACATTTCTGCAGTATCCGCATTATTTGTTTTAAGATTTAATCTAGCATCCGCAGCTGTCTTATTATAATACCTTGATAGCATCGATGCCGTATCTGTTATATTCACTTTCAAAGCTTCCGCGGCCAATGCTCTTGTTTTTTCTGCATTGATACTCGCTTCGGTATTAGAACGAATTGCATAAGGCAGTAACATCGTCGCAGTATCCGCATTATTTGTTTTAAGATTTAATCTAGCATCCGCAGCTGTCTTATTATAATACCTTGTTAGCATCGATGCCGTATCTGTACTATTCACTTTCAAAGCTTCCGCGGCAATTGCTCTTGTTTTTTCTGCATTGATACTCGCTTCGGTATTAGAACGAATTGCATACGGCAGTAACATCGCTGCAGTATCCGCATTATTTGTTTTAAGATTTAATCTAGCATCCGCAGCTGTCTTATTATAATACTTTGAAAGCATTGATGCGGTATCTGTAATATTCACTTTCAATGCTTCAGCAGCCAATGCTCTT
>JACCDG010430938.1_pt1 | contig 16790 bp, 33 predicted proteins | sample 7442471 | NCBI WGS metagenome assembly JACCDG01 (sample SAMN15323444, study PRJNA562643) | freshwater metagenome | isolation source: river surface water | place: USA:Blue River Watershed | collected 2017-08-17 | reverse complement strand
GCGCCGCCGTGGCCGGCGGGGGCGGCGGGGGCGGGGGATCCTGCGGCGGCGCCTGGGGGGGCGTGGCCGGAGGCATCGCCCCGCGCGGGGGCTCGTGGTCGTCGTCGTCGCTGCCGTAGAAGTCGTCGTCGTCCACGTCCGCGTGCCCGCGGCGGCCGACCGGAGGCGGGGCGGTGAGCTGCTGGACCGGCGGCGCGAAGCCCAATCCGGCGGGCGGCACGCCGTAGAGCGCCCGCGCGCCGCCCAGCATCGCCGTGGCGCGCATCGTGGCGAACTTCTCGCGCAGGACCGGGTCCTCGGTCCTGCCGGTGAACATGAGCTGCGCGACGATGAACGGGCGCGCCAGCTCGCCGGGGTCGTACGCCGACCGGAGGCCCATCGCACGGAGGGCGCGGAGCTGCGCCTTGGTCTCCGCGTGCGCCGCGATGTGGAGCCTCATCTCGCGGATCTGCGCGGTCGGCTCCTTCGGCTCGCGGGGCGGCCTGCCGCTCCTGCCGTTGCGCTCCCACGTCTCCTGCTCGCGCAGCCACTTCTTGTGCTGCGTCTCGAAGCGCTCGTAGAGCGCCTCCACCTGCGCGCTCCCCTCGCGCAGGTCCATCTCCTTCGTGGCCACGAGCTGCACCTCCGAACCGTCGAACTTCCGGAACGTGCCCACCGCCTTCCACAGGCAGTAGTGGGCGTCGGATCCGTTGTCGAGCCGCCCGCTCTGCGTGGCGTCCCACGAGACGCCGGCCGCCGCCCCGATCTTCTGGAGGGCGGTCTTCGACAGGCCGCGCTTACCGGCGAGGTCGTAGGTCTCGCGGTCCTGATCCACGTAGACGACCGACAGGGCGAGCGAGCAGCCATCCGGCAGGTCCGAGCAGCCCGTGGCCGGCGTGACGAGGTGCCCCATCGCAGCGGCCTGCTCCAGCGCGGAGCGCACCTTCCGCGGCTCGTGGTAGGTGCCCTCGATCTTGCGCACCTCCTCGCGCGACACGATCTGCGTCTGCGACGCGCCGGCCGGCACGATGGCCGCGCCGCCGCTCGCGCGCCCGGCCAGGATCCGCCGGATCTCGGCGGCGTCCTTCCGGTTCCGCGGCGTGTACTGGCCGTTCGGATCCTCGGCGATCTTCTTCTCCAAGGTGCCGACGTACCACTCCAGGTCCTTGTTCTCGACCTGCTCGAACGTCTGTCCCTTTGCACTCCCGTACGCAATCGTTCCCATGGTCAATCTCCCTCGGCTTCCCCCGCAGCGACCGCGGCGGCCGACAGCACCGCGGCGCACACATCCATCTCGACGTCGCAATCGATGACGACCACGACAGGCACCCTCCGCGCCTCGACCCCAGTGTCCAGGTCGGAGAGGTAGCCCCAGCACCAGGCCGCAATGCCCAGCGCGCACACCAGCAGCGAGTCCCCCTTCACGCCGCCCTCGCCGGCGGCAGGCACGAACGGCAGAGCACCGTGCCGCCCAGCACCACGATGGGCCCGGCGTCGCCCTTCTCGTACCCCCGCCCGCAGACAAGGCACGCGCAGGCGACCTGCGCCTCGGCGAGCTCGACCTCGTCTTCCCGACCCTGAAGCTCGGCCACCACGGCAGGCCGCAGCGCATCGTCCAGCGGCCTGGAGCCCTGCGGCTGCCCCGCCCGCGCGAGCTGCCGGAGGACGGCCTCGCGCTCCTCGTCGGTGTGGCCCGACTCCAGTGCGATGTCCCGGTGCGTCTCGTAGACCCGGCCGGCCGCCAGAAGGAGCGCCGCCAGAGCGCGCCCGCGGGTGTCGTCGGCGGTCTCGCGGGAGACGCTCACGGGGGAGCGGCGCTCGACGGAGAGCCCGCGCTGGGTCCAGGCCGGCACGAAGGTGTACTCCGCCGCCCCGCGCCGGACCGTGATCGCGACCGTGCCCCCGAGGCGATCCACGACCACGGGGTCCGCGGGGAGCGCGGTCACGCTGGCGAGGGCCGCGATGTAGCTGCGGCTCCTCGGCGAATACCGCACCTCGTAATAGCCGCTGTCCACCTGGAGGTGGTCAATCGCGGCCCGCTGCTCCGAGACCCAGGACGAGAAATCCATCACGGCTTGATCTCCTCGGCTTCCGCCTCGTTCTGGACGCCGTAGAACACGTTGCCTCCCACGATGACGTCGTGGAACTCGCACTCTTCGCAGTCGTGGATGTCCAGATCAGACGACAGCGCTTTTTCGATGGCAGACTTTTCGTCGTCCGCCGCCACCTCGACCACCACGTAGCCCGTGAAGGGCACCGACACACTCCACCGCTTCTTCGCGGGCCCCGGCGGCGCCGCGGTCTTCTTCTTCGCCATGGCCCGCTCCTCACTCCGCCGCCGCGAAGCCGATCTCCAGCTCGCACTCGATGACGACCTCGTGCCGCGGCTCGCCGTTGTGCAGGGTCACCACGTCCGCGACGCAGCGCTCCGCGTGGTCGCGCGCGAGCGCCTCGTCGATCAGGCGGGGCAACTCCTCCGGCATGTTCCGGGCGATCCAGTCGAGATCCGCGTCGTCGACGTCCTCGACGTACACGTACGAGAACTGGAGGCCCGAGGAGGCGTCGAGTCCCCGCGCCGGGACGCAGAAGGTGTCGTCGTCCTCACGCCGCATGGCAGTCCTCGCGGCGCATCGAAATGACCCGCACGCCCTTGGCGTGGCGCGCGAGCTGCCGCGCCACGTTGCGCGCCGCCCTGATGAACTCATCGTCCGTCATGCCCTCGGCCGGGGTGGCGTTGAGGATGAGGTTGACGCCCGCCACGTCCCTCTCGTCCGGCCCCTGGTAGAGCCACCACGGGCCCACGCGGACCCATCGGAGGGGGGCGGACATGAACCCGCACTCACCAGCGTCGGCGAGCGGGATGCCCTTCAGGGCGGAGCGGATGGTGATGTCGAAGCGCATGGTCACAGTCCCTCGAAGGCATTGGTGGAGCAGGCCCGGCACGCGGAGCCCGCGACGTGGCGACCCCCGTGCGCGTCGACCGAGATGGCCGCCGCAGCGCCGCAGCGGCAGCGAGGCGCCTCGATGAACGGGCGCGAGGGGTCCGGCCGGTACTCTGGGTCACCGGCGAGGCGAAAGGCCGCGAGCAGGCTCGCCTCGGGCAGCGTCGCGAAGCCGCTCGTGAGCAGCTCGTCGAGCTTGCGGGCGCGGAGCGCCACGACGAGGGCGTCCAGGCTGGAGCCGTAGGCGCGCGCGGTCTCCTTCGTGGAGGTGGAGATCACGCCGACCTCCGACGCGCCGACACCTTGCGGGCCCGGCGGGGCAGCGTGGGCGCCTTGTTGAGGCGGCGGAGGGCCGCCGCGGCGTCGGCCGCGAGCCACGCGTCGCCGCTCATCATCGCCACCCGCAGCTCGCGGGAGAGCCGCTCGCGCTCCACGGCGCTCACGACACGGCCTCGCCGGTCGTGAGGACGATTTCGGTGCGGGACGGACGGGCGTCCCGCATCTCCTTACGCGGCAGCTTCTGCTGCACCTCGACCCCGTCCTCCGTGACCACCACCGTGACCCATTGCTCGCCCATGACCCGCTCCTGCCCAGCTTCACCGCCGGGGCACTTGCTAACACTAGCTAGTAATTGGAGCGCGTCAAGGGGGTACCTCCGCCGGTCGGCGCGGGCGGTCGTTCACCCCGCTGGAATCACAGCAGAAGACCCCTTAGTCTCGGCGGTGCGTGTCGTCCGACGGGGGCGGCTCGCTACGGAGGAGATCGATGACGCTCACGCCGAGAACCGACGCCACGCGTTCCAGCCACGCGATCGTAGGGGACGCTCCGCCGCGCAGAATGCGCCAGGCGTGCGTCCGGCTGACGCCGGCCCGGTCCGCGAGGTGGCTGATCGGGATCCGCTTCTCCCTGGCGATGCGCCGAACGTTGGAGACGAGCGCGCGGTGAAGGGGGCCCACGGAGCGTGGACGCTACGTGCCGGCACAGCTCCCGCTGTGCCCTATCCGGCACACCTCCATTTTGTTGAAGAAAGTCTCGTGCCTCCGACCGTAGGTCCACGCGAGCAAGGAGGGCTGCGTGTCGAGTAGCCGAGGAAACAAGGAGAACCTGGCCGTCGCCGTGGAGCTTCGTGGGCTCGCGGCGGACGTGTCCCATCACCGCCCAGGGCTGGCCCGCGCCATCCTCCGGCGCGTTGAGATCCTGGAGGCGTCCGCCTCCCATCCAGGGGCGGAGGAGGCGCCGCCGTCGAGTCGCCCCGCTCCGATGAGCTGCGTCCGGCGGTCAGCGCCGTCGTCGTCGAGCCGCCGATGAGGTGTGCGGCTCGCCCTCTTCCTGCGCCGCGTGTGCGCGCAGAATCTCGTCGACGAAGTGCATCCACGCCGCGACCGAGTAGTCGCGCCGGGCGCTGCTCCCGAGCTCGCGCGCCTCGGTCAGCACCTCGACCGGCAGCGCCCCCGATCGCGACGCCAGCTCGATCGCCGTCTCGAGGTTGGGCCGTGGCGCAGCCTTCGAGGTTCCTTTCTCCTCCGGGGCAGACCTCGCCCACTCCCGCGACTCTTGGAGGAGCTGCTCGTAGGCAAGGCCCCACGCCTTCGCGAGCGCTTCCGCGGCGTCCATGCCGACGCCGTTCCGTTCGTTCATGATGTTCGCGATCGTCGCCGTGGTCAGCCCGCTCTTGCGGGACAGCTCGGCCTGGTACCCGCGCCCGCGCGCTGCCTCCTCGCGGCGCATGCGCGCGCGGCAGTAGCTCGTCAGCGCGTGACGCTGGTCGACCCGGTCCACCCCTGCACCCATACCCTACTCCTTACATGCGGTGGCTAGCATCGCCACCTTGACGCCTCGCAAACGCTAGCTAGGCTTAGCGTCCAATGGGACGCCAGAATCGTGTCGATGCAGTCCGGGCAGCCGTCCGGACGCTCCTCTCCGAGGAAGACCTGCCCCCGGCCGCGCGCCTGCGGGCGATCCGTGAAGCGAAGGACCTCACGCAGGACGAGCTTGGGGACGAGCTGGAGGTGTCCGGCCCCAGCGTGAACGACTGGGAGCTCGCGAAGAAGTGCCCGGCGGAGGACAACGCCCGGAAGCTCCGCGAGTGGTCGCTCGTCGCCCTGACGGCGATGCAACTCCCGCTGCACCTCGCCCTTCCCATGGCGTGGCCGCGCATCCAGCGCGGCGTACCCGCGACGCCCGGAGGCGCGTGATGGACTGCACCGCCTCCTCCTACCTCACCGGCCGCTTCGTCGAGGAGGTCGCCGGCGCGCTCCCCTCGAAGCCCGAGAACATCGCCCGCGACCTCGGCGAGAAGCTCCCGCGCGTCGTCGCCGCGCTCCAGAAGCTGGAGGCGGAGGGTCGCGCCAGCGCCGGGCAGGGCGGCATCTTCGTCCGTCAGGCGGGGCGCTAGATGCTGGCCCGTCTGACCCGCTGGATCCGTACCGCGACCGGCCGCAATGCCGAGGTCGCGCAGGCTCGGCTCGAGGAGCGGGCCGCCATCGCGCGGGCGCTCCGGTCGACGGCGCTCCGGCTCCGTACATCCGCCGCGCAGCATCCCATCGTCCGGTTCCAGGTCGGTCTCCCCGTGGCGGCCGACGAGCTGGAGCAACTCGCCAAGACCCTGGGGGCCTGACATGACCGCCGACGAGATCAGCGTCCTCGGGACGCTCATGTCCGCCACGTCGCCGCTCCTCGTCTTGGAGCTCGTGGCCCGTACACGCCTCGCCGAGGGCGCCGTCCTCACCGCGCTGGCCGGCCTCGGGGACCTCGTGTCGTGCGCTGGCTCGCAATGGTCCGTCCGGGATCGAGAAGAGGCGTGCGTGGCCATCAATGCCGGCCGCCGCGCGTGGGCCCTCTCCAATGCGTTCGCCGGCCTCGCCCGGCAGGGCGCGCTATCTCCGCTGCGCGGACAGGCGGGGGCGTAGATGCGCGCGCCGTTGCTGACCGCGGGCCTGCTCGGCGGCGTCATCGGGGCGATCCTCGGCGCCGAGGTCGACGGGGCGATCGGGGTGCGCGAGGCGGTGTCTCTCGTCCTCGCTGGTCTGCTCGGGGCCGCTGCCCTCGGGGCGGCGCTGCGCGGGCGGCTCGGGCCGGAGGCCGTTGTCGTTCGCGGGGGTGCGCACGAGGCCGGGGATACCCCGGCGCAGGATTGAGCCCAGCAGCTCGGGCTCGGAGAGGTACTGACGATGAACCGGAGTCGTGAAGTCTGCGAGATCCAGGTGTCCCGTGCGAAGCCGCTGCGGCCGGGAGACAGCGGTGTGTTCCGTGCTCTGCATGCGCCGGAGTGTGGTGCTGCCAACGACGCGACGGAAGTGCCGGACTCCACGCCTGGATCTCCAGACAGTGGGATTCGGTTGCGCAGTATCCGCCGCGCCGCCGCGCGCGAGGAGATCGCCCCGCAACTCGGCGTCGCGATGGACCTCGCCGGGCTCTCCGACTGCGACGTGGGCGCGGTGCTGGACGAGGCGCCGCAGCGCGTCGCGAAGATCCGCGCTGCGCATCTCCCGATCACCGCGGACCATCTGGCCCTCCTCGCCCGGAGCCGCGACGTCCGGGCCGCGCAGGTCGCCGAGCACGTCATCCGGCAGATCAGGGGGAAGTAATGAGTCGACGTCGCAGAGTGGCAGTTTCGAGACCCAGGAAGAGGCGCCCGGTGGCGCCGAGGAGCAAGAAGAAGTGAACTGGCCTGTTCGTCGAGCACGCTCGTTTCTCCAGACTGCCGCTCATGACCGAGCGCGGGGCCCCGGCATGAGCGAGACCACCCTGCACCGGCTCGCCCGTCTCCAGGACCCGAGCGCGGCCCTGGACCGCGACTCGTTCGAGGACGCGCTCCGCGCCGCCGGGTGGCGGGAGGCGCGTATCGAGCGCGCGGTCGCCGAGGTGACCCGTCGCAGCCTTCTGGCCCGTGTCGTGTGGAGCCGGGAGACAGCGGTGAACGCCTCCCTCTGCGTCGGCATTGGCATCCTGAGCGGCCTCCAGTTCGGGCTCTCGCATGGGGTGCTCTCCGCCGTGGTGTTCTTCGTGGTCTCGACGATCCTCGGCTCGTGGGGGGATCGATGAGCAAGCCGTCGAAGAAGAAGGCGCTCGCGATCACTCCGCTCGACCGGATGATCTTCGCGGCCATCCCCGAGAACGGGTCCGCCGTCTCGAGGGCCAAGGTCGCGCAGGCCGTGGGTCGCGACACGCCCGCCGTCGCGCCGTCGTTCAAACGGCTGTTGGCGGCGGGGGCGATCAAGGAGCAGGCGTCCCGCGACTCGGTGTCGAGGGGCAAGTGGGTCGCGCGGGCGTCGGGCTTCGTCCTGCCCGCGGCGCCCACCCAGGCCGCGCCGAGCGCCACCCTCTGCAACCGCTGGGGCGAGATCACCAGCCGCGGCCGTGAGGTGCTCGCCGTCGTCGCCGCTGCCGGAAAGCCGATGCGGCGGTGGGAGATCGCGAAGGCCGTCGGCATCACCCGCGGCTCCATCACCGGGGTCCTCAACCGACTCGTCGCGACTGGCCACCTCACGGAGGGGGAGGTGGACACGAGCAACCTCAACGTGAAGCCGTCGCTGTCGATCACCGAGAAGGGTCTCTACGAGACGCGCAAGCCGCACGACGAGCGCGTGGAGGAGGACAAGCACAGGGCCGACCGGCGCCGAGACATCCGTGCCGCGAACGAGCGGCGCCGGCGCGCGGAGCGGGGCGGTGCGCTGCGCCAGGAGCCGAGGAACGTCCCCGCCCCCAAGGCCCCTCCTCCGTCGTCGGGCGCTCCCGCGCTGCCTCCTCCCGCGCTGCCTCCGCTGCCCGCGGCGGTCATGAACTTCCGGGGCATCAAGCACCCGCCCATCCCGCAGGCGTTCCCGCGGCCGGCGGGGGTCGGTGCCGATCGGTGGGAGTGGCTCACGACCCTCAAGGGGCCAGCGAGGAGGGCCGCGTGAGCGAGGCACCTCGTCCTCCGGACAGCGGGGCGCGCGCCATCTCCTTGCAGGGCCGCGCCGGCGCCATCGTCTCCGAGCTGACCTCGCTCCGCGATCGTGCGCGCTCGCTCGCCGACGGCATCGACGCGCTCCTCTCGGAAGCGGAGGACCTCACCGGCGCGCTCACGTGGGCGGAGCAGCCGCTGGAGGGCAGCGAGACGGACGCGGAGTCGCTGCGCCACCTACGACCCCTCGGGGCTGCCGGCCGCATCGTCGTGGAGGTCGCGGCGTCTCGGAAGGTCTCGCTCCGCGATGTGCTCGGCCCCGGCGCCGCCAGAACTTCTGCGGCCTCTGCCGCGCGCCGCGAGGCGATCTCCGCCCTGTGCGAGCGCGGCGTCGGCCCGACCGACATCTCGATCGTGATGCGCCTCAGCCACGAGGCCGTTCGCCAACACCGGAGAGCCGCATGAGCGCCCATCTTCCCATCCTTTCGTCTGCCGAGATGACCCCCATCCCCGTGTCCGTCGACATCGACGACCGGGCCCAGATCGCTCCCCTCTCGCGCCTCCAGCGCGGCGAGCGCGAGCGCCTCCCGAAGCGGCGCGACACCACGCGGATCGACGCACGCGTGGGCGGCACGCGCGTCCACGTCGACCTCGGGCGCGGCCCGGACGGTCGCGTCCTGGAGGTCTGGATCACGCTCCACAAGGTGGGCGCGCCGTTCCGGGCCGTGATGGACGACCTCGCGCGCGCCATCTCCCTCGCGCTCCAGTTCGGCGCGAGCCCTCAGAAGGTGGCGAGCCTGCACCGCCACTCCCGCTACGAGCCGTCCGGCATCGTGGATGGGCACGAGTCGATCACGACCGCGACCTCCATCTCCGACTTCGTGGCGCAGGTCCTCGAGCTGGAGGCGGGAGGTCGCCCGTGAGCGCCTGGACCCGAGACGCCGAGGAGGCGCGCGCGCACGACGAGCTGGCCGGCAAGACCCGCCAGCAGCTCACCGACCGCCTCGTGTTTCTCGCCGTCGAGCTGACGGACGACGCCCTGCGGGCGCTCGTGGCGCAGACCGAGACCTTGCCCCGGCGCAACATCGACCCGCGGAGGATCTCCTGATGGGCGCCTCCGTGAACGCCCTCGTCGGCCGCGGTCCTGGTCGCAACGCGCAGGAGCGCGGCGAGCTCGCCGAGCATCGCGTCCACCGCGCCGCGCTCCGGCTCTCGGGGTGGTGGTGGTTCGTGTCGGCCGAGCGCGTCAAACAGCTCAGCGCGCGCGACCGGATCGGCTGGGACATCATCATCCACACGCGCGACGCCGGGCGGGTGATCCTCCAGGTGAAGTCGAGCCGACGGGCGGCGGCGGATTTCGTCCGGCACGGGCGGAAGCTCGACCTCGTCGCGCCCATCCACGTCATCGTCGCCGCCCCGGAGGACGACGACGCGACGCTCTTCGGGCGCGTCCTCGGCACCTGCCTGCGCGCCCGGCTGGAGGCGCTGGAGCTCGGGCTCACGGCGGACGATCCCCGCGTCCTGAAAGCGAGGGCGGCGTGATGATGGTCCTCGGCTGTGACCCCGGAGCGACGACCGGGCTCGTGGTGCTCGACTGCTCCCTCCCGACGCCCATCGTCGAGACACGCATCGCCGTACAGGGGGAGGAGCTGGCGGAGCGCCTCCGCGAGTTGTGCGTGCTGTTCGTGCCGGACGTGCTGGCGATCGAGCTGCCCTCGCAGGTGTTCACGCACGGGCGCGCTCGGGAGGGCATGGGCACGCGCGTCTCGATCGAGCAGGCGGTGATCGCCGCCCGCGGCACGGCGGGGCGCGTGCGGGGCGTCGTCGAGACCCTCTGCAACGGCGTCCGGGTGTTCGAGGCCGAGGCCCACGAGGTCCGCCGCGCCGTGCTGGGAGCGATCCCGCGCGCGCCTCGGGGGACGGACCCGCGGCAATGGATCGACGACATCGTCCGGCAGCGCGTGCCGCTGCTCGTGACGGGCTGGAAGAAGGGCGCGGGGGACAACGACCACAACCGGGATGCGTGCGTGGTGGGCCTCTGGGGCTCGCGCACCGCGAGGCTCCCGGCGGCTCTGGTGCAGACGAAGGCGCCGCGGCGGGCGGCGAGGAAGACGAGGAGAGCAGCGTGAGAAGACCCCCGATGATTCGAGGCTTTTTCGGCCTCCCAGGCGAGATCGTGATCGACAACTTCGCGGGCGGCGGCGGCGCCTCGACTGGCATCGAGGCAGCTCTTGGGCGCCCGGTCGACATCGCGATCAATCACGACAAGGCCGCGATCGCGATGCACCGGGCCAACCATCCCGAGACGAAGCACTACCAGGAGGACATCTGGGCCGTGGACCCGCGCGAAGCCGCGGCTGGGCGTCCCGTGGGGCTCCTCTGGGCGAGTCCCGATTGCTTCCCAGCCGGCACGATGATCCTCACCCGCGAGGGACACCGGCCGATCGAGCAAGTCGCGATCGGCGACGAGGTGCTTACGCATCAAGGCCGGTGGCGCCGGGTGACGAGCACGATGGGCACCGTCAAGCCGCTCATCGTCCTCCGCGGCCACGGGCATCCCGGGTTGGCAGTCAGCGCGGAGCACCCCTTCCTGGCCCGCCGTAGGCGCGACGTCTGGAACAGCGAGCGTCACGGCTACACCCGGACGCTCGATCCGGCCGCGTGGGTCGAGGCGGATCGTCTTGGTCCCGGCTGGTACTGGGCAAGTCCCACTCGATTCCCTCTCGAGGAGCCGCCAGCGGTGCCGGTCTACGGGAATCGGCTCACCACCATCACCGCCGAGTTGCTGTGGCTCGCCGGCCGGTACGTAGCGGACGGCTGGACGCGGCTCACGAACACCAGGGCCGAACTCGTGATCACGTGCGGCAAGCACGAGGTCGAAGGGCTCCGACCGCTGCTCGACGCATGGAAGCGGGAAGGCGCGCGCGCCGGAAGCGACGAGATGGCTTGGCACGAGCGGCATACGGGCACCGCATACCAGTTCACCACCGGTCACCGCGGCCTGGTCGAGTGGCTCCGCGAGCACTTCGGCCACGGTGCCGCCGAGAAGCGGATCCCTGGGTGGTCGCTCGGGATGGCGCGCGAGCTTCGCCAGGCCCTGCTCGACGGCTACCTGTCCGGAGACGGGTGGCGCGGGAAGACGACGGGCAGCGACCTCGTCGAGGCGCAGACGGCGTCGAAGGCTCTCGCGTTCGGGCTGAAGGCCCTCGCGTCCAGCTTGGGCAACACGGTCACCGTCTACGTCGGCCCGAACAGCAACACGATCCAGGGTCGCGCCGTCAACGCCCTGCCTGCCTGGAAGGTGAAGTGGCGCACCGATCTGGATCCGAGACATCGCCAGACGTGGCGCGAGGATGGGCTTGAGTGGGCCCCCGTTCGCGAACAACTGGACAACGGCGAGACGGCGGAGGTGTTCAACCTCAGCGTCGAGGAGGACGAGAGCTACATCGCTGACGGGATCGTCGTCCACAATTGCACTCATTTCTCCAGGGCCAAGGGGACCCAGCCGCGGAAGAAAGAGATCCGCGCGCTCGCGCACGTCGTCATCCGGTGGGCCGAGACCGTTCGGCCCCGTGTGATCCTCCTCGAGAACGTCGAGGAATTTCAGACGTGGGGGCCGCTCGGCGAGGACGGTCGGCCGGATCCGAAGCAGCTCGGGGCCGACTTCCGGGCCTGGCTCGCGAAGCTGGTGGACCTCGGGTATCAGGTCGAGTTCCGCTCTCTCATTGCGGCCGACTACGGGTCGCCGACGACGCGCAAGCGGCTGTTCCTAGTGGCCCGGCGCGACGGCGGGCCCCTCGCGTTCCCCGAGGCGACGCACGGGCGGGGCCGCCCGCAGCCCTGGCGACCGGCGGCGGAAGTCATCGACTGGAGCCTCCCGTGCCCCAGCATCTTCGACCGCAAGAAGCCCCTCGCCGAAGCCACGATGAAACGGATCGCCTCTGGCGTTCGCCGCTTCGTGCTGGAGGCGGCCGACCCGTTCATCATCCCGGTCACCCATCAGGGCGGGGCCCGCGTCCACGACATCCGAGAGCCCGTGCGCACCGTGACCGCCGCGCACCGGGGCGAGCTCGCGCTCGTGAACCCGTTCCTCGTGCGCCACGGCCACTACTCCACGATCACCGGGGCGGGGCTGCACGAGGGCTGCGGCGCCGGCACGTTCCGCGGCCAGCAGCTCGACGTGCCGCTCGGCACCGTCTGCGCGACGAACGACAAGCACCTCGTCGCGCCGGTCGTCGTGAAGCACTACGGAGGGGTCGTCGGCCATGGCGTCGAGCGCCCGATCGGCACCGTCACGGCGAAGGACCACCACTCGATCGCCGCCGCCTTCCTGACGAAGTTCTACGGGACCAGCACCGGATCTGGGGTCCAGCTTCCGCTGCCCACCGTCACTGCCGGCGGGCACCGCGGAGGAGGTCACCTCGCGGAGGTCCGAGCCTTTCTGCTCAAGTATTATTCGGGCGGCGAGAAGGCCAAGGAGGCGCAGCAGCAGAGCCTCTTCGCGCCACTGCACACGGTCACCACGAAGGCGAGGTTCGGCCTCGTGACCGTCCACGGCGAGCAGTACGAGATCGTCGACATCGGCATGCGGATGCTCCAGCCGCACGAGCTCTTCGCGGCGCAGGGGTTCCCCGAGCAATACGACATCACCTGCGAAAGCACGATGGGACGGCGGCTCACCAAGACGGAGCAGACCGCCCTCGCGGGGAACTCGGTCTGTCCCGACGTCGCACGCGCGCTCGTCGCCGCGAACATCGGAGAGAGGCGGGCCGCAGCGTGAAGACCCGCATCCGCACCTACGCCGCCATCGCGGCCCTCTGCCTCCTCGCGCTCCCCGGCGCCGTCGCCGCCGCCGTCGTGGAGGCCGTCCACCGCCGGCAGGACCGGCGCCGCATGGGGGCCGACCGATGAGCGCCACGCACTACGAGGCAGGCGCGCGCGTCGTCGTGGTCGCAGCCGTCGACCGCGAGGTCCACGACGTCTCGCGGCACATCGGGGCCGGGGGCCGCGTCGCGCGCCTCATCCACGATCACGGCTGCGGCGAGGTGCCCGGCGACCCGATGCACGTCGTCGACCTCGACAGCGGGGAGCAGGAGGCCTTCTGGCGCGAGGAGCTGGCCGAGGAAGGAGCGGCGGCGTGATCGCCCTCTCCAAATACGCTGGGAGCCACGCCTGGCTCGCCGAGCAGCGCCCCGACGCCTTCCCGGTGCCGGCCTCCGGGGGGCGCGCGCTCGTGCCCTTCTGCGGCGCCGGCTCCGTCGTGCTCGGCCTCTACGCCGGGCGCGTCCCGGTCATCGTCAGCGACAAGAACCCGCGCCTCGTGAACGCCTGGGTGCAGGTCCGCGACGCCGTCGAGCCGGTGATCGAGCGGCTCGAGTACCTCGCGCAGGAGCGCGCCGGGTTCGGCACCGCTCCGAAAGACGGCCCCGACTTCGACAACTTCGGGCGCGCCCATTTCGAGGGCGTGCGTGGTCAGCTCGACCTCGGCCCTGACGTGGACCGCGCGGCCTGCATGCTCTTCGTCCTGCGCGCCTCGTTCAACGGCCTCTGGCGGGTGAACCAGGACGGCCAGTGCAACAGCCCCTACGGCAAGCCCGGCCCCGACACCGACCTCGTGCGAGCCGAGGAGCTGCGGCGGATCGCCGGCCTGCTCCAGGGCGCCGACATCCGCTGCGAGGACTTCGAGGTCACCCTGCGCGACGCGCGCGAGGGCGACGCCGCCTACCTCGATCCGCCGTTCCAGGGCACGCACACCGCCTTCTGCGCCGACGGCCACGAGTGGGAGGCGCGGCAGGCATCGCTCCCCGGCCTCGGCGAGCAGAACGCGCGGGAGCGCCTCGCGGCGGCGGTCGAGGAGTTGGCGCGGCGCGGGGTGCGGTGGACCCTCTCCGACGCCGACAACCGGGTGACGCGGGGGCTCTACGCGGGGTGGCCGTTCGAGGTCGTCCGGCGCCGCAACAGCGTCACGTGCAAGGGCGAGGAGCGGGGCGAGGACGCCACCGAGCTGCTCGTCCGTAACTGGCAGTCCCCGGAGGCGAGAGCAGCATGAGCACCCTCTCCTTCGGCTTCGCCTCCCGCGGCGCCGCGGACATCTCTCCATGCGGCAAGTACCGCTACAGGCTGACGCGCACTCTCTCGGGGCCCGGCATGCCGCTCGTGTTCGTGATGCTCAACCCGAGCACCGCGGACGCCAGCATCGGTGACCCGACGATCCGCCGGTGCATCGGCTTCGGAGATCGGTTCGGCAGGTCGGGCATCCACGTCGTCAACCTCTTCGCCTTCCGCACTCCGTACCCGGAGGAGCTGCGGGATGCGCGCCAGCGCGGAGAGGATGTTGTGGGGCCCCGCGGCGATCAGGTACTCGACGCCCTGCCGGGGACGGTGGTCTGCGCGTGGGGCCCGCCGAAGTGGCCCTTCGTGCGGGAGCGTGCGCGCGAGGTCGCCGAGCGGATCACCGCGCGTGGACTGCCCCTCTTCTGCCTGGGGACCTCGAAGGACGGGAGCCCCAGACACCCCCTGATGCTGCGCAACGACGCGGCCCTGACCGAATGGAGAATGCCGTGACCCCCGCCGACCTCATCGACCGCCGCGTCCTTCGCCTCTGCGAGGGCAGCACTGAGGGCACCGCCCTGACGGACGTCCTGCGCCTCTTCGCCGACGCGGAGCAGGACGACGTCCTCGCTCGCATCGCCGCGCTCGTGGAGGCCGGCAAGCTGCGTCGCGAGGGCGACCGGCTCTGGAGGGTCGCGTGATGCCCGACCGCGCCGAGGCCGCCGCCGTGGCCTGCGAGGGCCTCGCTGCCGCTGCCGCCCCCGACGACCGCCACCGCGCGCACGTGGCGAGCACGCTGCTCTCGGTGCCCCTCACGCACCCGCTCCGGTGGACGTCCCACCAGGGACGGATGGTCGACCGCGTCCTCGAGACGGCCACCGCCGCGCAGCACGGGACGGCCACTCCGGAGGAGTTGCGGGCGTTCGCCGCCGAGTTGCGCGAGGGCGCCGCGGAGATGCGTGCGCGCGGCTGGTACCCGTACGTCGTCGGAGGTGGCCGGTGATGCCCGGAGTCGTGAACTACGTGGAGCCGTTTTTTGGCTCGGGTGCGGTGCTCCTTGCGTGCCCCGGCTGGGGCGAGGCGATGACCGCGCCGTTCCCCTACTTCGGCGGCAAGTCGCGCGCAGCGGCTCTCGTGTGGGAGCGGTTCGGCCCGGCGCTCCCGCGGGTGGAGACCGTGAACGACATCAACGGCTTCGTAGCGAACTTCTGGCGAGCCGTCGCCATCGACTCCGAGGCGGTCGCGCGGTGGGCGTCGTGGCCGGTCAATGAGACCGACCTGCACGCGCGGCACAAGTGGCTGCTGAAGATGCTCCCGCTCCTGAAGGTTCGCCTCGACGCGGATCCGATGTACTTCGATGCTCGGATCGCGGGGTGGTGGGTGTGGGGCGCGTCGGCGTGGATCGGCTCGGGGTGGTGCGAGGAGGGTTCCGAGCCTAATCCGCGGCGTCTTCCTTCCATTGGCGGCATGGTGCCCGAGGGCGAGACGCGTAACAGTGGCGGAGGGCGAGGCATCCACGGCGCAAAGATGCGCGCGCCATCGCAGCGCCTCCCCGACCTCGCAGGCGGGACGCAATGGGGCACGGACGAAGCCAACGCGCGGGCAGGTCGGGGCGTGCATTCGGCGCGGGCGCGAGGGCCGGGGCGGCAGTTGCCTGACCTGATCGGCGACGGAAGCGGTACGCAGATCGGTCACGGGATCCACGGCAAGGCGATCCGCACGCGCCTTCACGACCTCTTCGCGGCCCTCTCGGGGCGCCTGCGCTATGTGCGCGTCGCGTGCGGTGATTTCGAGCGGATCCTGACCGATGCGGTGACGCATCGACACGGGCTGACGGGCGTGTTCCTCGACCCGCCGTATGCAGGTTTCGAGGGCGTCTACGGCGGCTCCGAGGCCGTCTCGATCCGAGCCTTCCGATGGGCGCGCGAGGCGGGCAAGCGGCCCGACATGCGGATCGCCCTGTGCGGCTACGAGGGCGAGCACGATGCGCTCGTGACCGATGGGTGGGAGTCGGTCGCGTGGAAAGCGAAAGGCGGGTACGCCAACGCCGGCAGCAAGGAGAACAAGAACAGGCACCGCGAGCGGATCCTGTTCTCGCCAGCGTGCCTTCGGCCGGGCCGTGACGTGGGGCAATTCAGCTTCCCGGGAGTCCTGTGATGAACATCGCCACCACCCTGCGAGACCTCGCCGCGGACCCCGAGCCCACGTGTCGCCGCCTCGCGGCCGTCGCCGCCGAGCTGGAGCCGAGCCTGCCGAAGATGGCCGATGCGATCCGCCGCGGCCGGCTGTCTCCCGAGGCGCTGGTGCGGCTCGCCGACGAACTGGAGGCCGCGTGAAGCCCTACTGGACCTCGGAGGACGGCGCGATCACGGTCTATCACGCGCGCTGGGAAGACGTGCTCGCCGCGGGCTTGATCCCGGTGCGGGAGGTGGCCTTGGTACATGCGGACCCGCCGTATGGCACGGGCATGCGTTCACTCGGCAATAAGGGCGGGAAGGTGGGTGTGCCACGCGCTAAGACGACTCGTCGTCTTAGCGGTCGCGGGGCCGCGGTGCGCGTCTTTCCGCCGGTGACAGGCGACAACAGGCCCTTTGATCCAGCGGCCCTCCTTGCCCTCAAACGGCCAACGGTGACATGGGGCGCGAACTACTACAGCTCCAAGATGCCAGACGAAACAGGCTGGATCTTTTGGGACAAGCGCGAAGAGTACGGCTCTGATGACGGCTCCGATGGTGAACTGGCATGGTCCAATCTCGGGGGCGCGCTGCGAACGTTCCGGCACTTTTGGCGCGGTGCATTGAGAGCGACCGACCATCGCGACCAACCGAAGGAGACGAGATGACACCTCGCACGACTCCGGTCGGCGCCGACAACGGTAGCCGAGCCGATGGCGATCCGCAAACGCCCCTCCACGTCCTGCTCGCGACGCAGTT
>JACCDG010233958.1_pt1 | contig 16790 bp, 13 predicted proteins | sample 7442471 | NCBI WGS metagenome assembly JACCDG01 (sample SAMN15323444, study PRJNA562643) | freshwater metagenome | isolation source: river surface water | place: USA:Blue River Watershed | collected 2017-08-17 | reverse complement strand
GCCTGGTAAGATATGTGGATATTAACGTTGTCAATCGACAAGGCGGCGGATATATCGTAGAATTCGAAACGACGGACAGCGATAATACCGGCCGGGAAATCCAAAAGCTTGTTTGGCAGGCGACTTTGACTGTTGATTATGTGCCACGCGAAGTGACATATAGCGAGCAGTACATCAATCCTTTGGGTTTTATAGTAACATCCTATAGTAAGAGACAGAAAAGACAATGAAACAAGCTTCCATATTCTCCCTGATCTTCACCCTTTCCTTGGCTGTCGGGACAAACGCCGCTTTGGCGCAATACACGCCCCCGTCGCCATCTTCTTCCGTCAGCCGGACACCTTCTAGCGTGGTTGCTCCTCCTGCCGCTCCTGCGCCTCGTCCATCCAACAATACTGGCGCTGCAGTGCCTCCACCTCCGCCCGCCGATCTGATGCAAAGCCAGTCTGAGCGGGAAATTTTAGAGCAATCGTCCGGGCAATATCCTGTGATGGAAAGATCCACGACATATTCTCTGGGTGCTTTGCAAAAGGCGTGGGATGCGCCTTATGCTTCCGCTGGGCAAACGGCCCCCGGCATTATGCGCTATAGCTTCCGCCCCGATTTCGTAATGGCGGTTAGGACGCGGGAATATATGGTCACCACGCTGAACTTGCCGGATTGGGAACAAGTCACCAATGTGATCGTCGGCGATCCTGTGGTTTTTGACGCGAAAAGAATCAAGCAAAACGTAATCGCCGTCCGTCCCAACCATTCCGGTGCGGACACCAATCTGACCGCCATCGGCAGTTCGGGGAATATTTACAGCTTTTATGTCCGCTCCGAAGGCTATAATTCGGATCAAGTGACAGATATCACCGTCTATGTCGAAGCGAACCGCCCGATGGCGTCCGTCAACGGCACTTCGGTAAATGAACTTATCACTTCCGCCAGCATGGATGGGTCGGTTTCTGGCCATAACCAAGCTTTCGTCAACGGCCAAGTCAAGGCGCCAACCCCTGACTATGTGCGGGAAATTGATTTCAAGCCCGAAAATTTAAAATTCGACATGAAAATTCTGGCACCGACTATGGAAGACGCGGAAATCGCGCCTTTGCGGGTTTTCAATGACGGCATTTGGACGTATTTCGACTTTGGCCACAAGGCAGATTCGGTGCGCCGTCCTGTGGTTTACCTGGTTGTTGACGGGGTGGATACCATGGTTAATACCCGCACATCCGGCCAAACCGGAAATGTTTTAATCGCCGAGGCTGTCGGCGATTTTACTTTGCGCAACGGTAACAGGGTTGTTTGCGTGCATCGCACCGACAGGCCGCTTACCGCCCGCAGCGACGAATTTCAGGACCGCATGAAACAAACCGCGCCGTCCATGCAAAATCAGCTTTATGTCACGCGCCAGCCTTATCCTCCTGCGCCAAGGCCGCAGCCGCGTAATACATATCCATCCTCGCCCGGATTTTTGGGTGGGATTTCAAATTGGTTTGGCAATGGCGCTGACGTAAAACCGGCGCCGCAAAGCGTGGAAAAATAAATGTTAAAAACCGGGAATAAATCGTTTGGGGCGTTGCTGCGTAGAGGTATGACGCGGTCTGTCCTTTTTACGTGCTTGTTTTTGACGGCATGCGCCTTGCCGCGCGCCAACAAAGACCCGGATATTACTTACCCTATCAGTAAGCCAAGCATTCCCGAAAAAATACTGGTTCGCGACAATACCGACCACATCTTGAACCTTCCTTTAAGCAACGAGATGTTGGTTCCTGTGCCTCTGGAATCGTCCGAGCCTCTGCCGGATATCGAAATCAGCAATTTCAGCGCGCTTGACGCTACGGCGGTAGAAGCTTTCCGGCTTTTGCTTTTGGATAAAAAAATCGCGATTTCTGCCGACGAATCCGCAGGCCAAGTACAAGTCAACATCACCAATTACAGCGGCAAGCTGCAGGATATCGCGGAACGGCTAAGCGAAACCGCAGGGGTGTTTTACACATATAGAAATGGGCTGGTGCGTCTTTCGCGCGACCGGATATTCATCGTTCAGTTGCCGCCCGTGTTCAACAACAACTCGGTCGAAAGCGTAACCCAAGATGGCGCAATCGACAGCATGACCGGATTGATAACCAGCCTGGGCGCGGCCGACGTTAAGATCGACAAGCCCAATCGCTTCGTCACTTTCCGCGCGACGCGCAAGGTGTTTGACAGCGTGGCGTATTACCTGGAAAGCCTGCGCAAGCAAAAAGTCATGATCGTCTATGAAACCTTTTTCCTGGAAGTAACGCTGAACGATTCCAAAAGCACCGGAATCAATTGGAATCAGATCACCAAACCCGGAAGCAGCGGCAGCAGCACCACGACAAGCACCATCAATTCGCTCGTAGACAATAGTTCTTTGAGTTTCGACAATGGACTGGGCGGCGGCACACCGGCCCTGAATATCGTAAATTCTGGCGTGGGTATGGCGTTTGGCGCTTTGTTCACCTCCGGCAGCTTGAATTTAAACGTGCTGTTCGACTTCCTAAGCCAGCAGGGCAATGTGGAAACGCTTTCCAAGCCGGTTATTACGATGATGTCGGGCGGCAAGTCCAAATTCGAAGTCGGCCGTAAAATCCGTTTCGTGTCGCGCCGTGGCGTCGCTACGACCGAAGGCGTCAGCACCACGCAAGCCACCTTTGAAACCGAAGATTTGGCAACGGGCTTGAAAGTGGAATTGTCCGGCGATTACAGCGACGATTCTGTCTTTACCACCATCAATCTGTCGGTGGACGATTTGATCCGCTTCACCGATCCGGCTCCTGGCACCGCGAATTCCATTCAATTGCCGGAAACCGCCACTCGCAGCTTGACGACCAATGTCCGCGTCCGTCCGGGCGATTCGATTATGATTGCCGGGATCAACCAAACGCGCGACAGCAGGGCGAATGCCGGGCCTTTCACGATCGGCGATATGATACCCTTTTTGCGTTCTCGCGAAGAAGTGGTCGATCGTTCCGAGCTTGTGATTATCTTGCGGCCAAGGATCGTCGGCTTTATGCGAACCGAGGCGGAAATGGATCAGGCGCATCTTTATAAGGACAAAGGCGATAAGGCGCAGCCAACTTTGCCTTCCTCCGCAGCGCCGGTGGAACAGGTCATGTCTTCGCCGCTGACGCCGCCGGAATTCGGTAAAACTCCGGCCGCCAATGCGCCCTTGCAACCTGCTTTGGCTTTGACCGATCCCAATATAAACTCGCACTACATATTCCGTCCTAACGGTTCTGGGGAAAATCAACCGCAATCTATGCCGCAGTCCGTGCCTTCCCAGCCGATGCCGCAGCAAAACACACAGCCTTCCGGCGGAGCCTGGGTTTCCAGCTATCCACCGGCAAGCATGCCCTCTTATCCTCAATCCACCCCGCTTTATTATGGCGATAGCGGCACTATGGATAATAGGCCACCGGAAATGACGCCGCAGCCGATCGTCCCGCCACAAAGCAGCAGCCCGGAAGTTTATTACGACAATAGAATGTCCGCGCCTTCCGATTTTGTGACCGAAGGCGATAGTTATAATCGTAACAGGTCTAGGTTGCCTCAAGCTCCCGCCATGTCCGTTCCCCCATCTGCGGCCCCTGTATATGACCAGAATGATGTAATGAGCCTGCCTCCGGGAGCTCCAGCCTATCAAGGTTCCGGCAGCGCATTGCCCCCACCGCCACCCACCCAGCCCCCGGCCCAAAATGGCGGCGGCGCAAACAATGATCCTTATGCGGATCGCTTTGGCTATTATGGCAAGGGGCAATAGACCCCTTTAGCTTTCGCCCAGAGCCTGCGCCTTTATTCTGCTAAATTTGAAGTTGCCGTTAACTATGGCAAATTGGCTGGAGTTAGAACAAAAATCTTTTCCGCTCAACTAGTTGTTCATAGCATTGGGCCGACAGGCTGTGCCATACTGTGCATTAACATTTTCTATTTTATTGTCGGTATCTGAATTTGCCGTGATATAATAAATAATTGAATTAAGCTAAGTTAAGATCACAAAATATTTACCGATTAATGGTATATTCACTCGAGGTTTAAGATGCAACTCATGCCGAATATCTCAAAATTAAAAATAGCTCTGCTATGCGTCCTTTGTCTGGTTATAATGGGTTTGCCGCAACAGGCTTTTTCCCAAGCAGGAAATCCCTTTGCCCGCCCGGCTCCGACGCCGCCGCCCGCACCTAAGGCGCCTTCTGCCCCAGTCCCTTCTTTGCCCACGCAACTGCTTGCGCCCGACGACAATCTAAGGGACGATTTTTCAAGTTTTACCCTTGTCGCTGTTTCTGAGCAGCATGCGGTTTTACGCGCGGACGAGACGGTGTATTACTTGCGTTCAGGCGATTACTTCAAGCATGGCGGCAACCGTATTCGGGCGAAAGTTTCCGGCAATAAGCTGCAGCTTTTTTCAGAAAAAGACGGGGAAAGCGATGAAATTTTTTCCTCTGAAGTGGGTAACGGCGTTGTAACTTCGCGCACGGCGCCCGCGGCCAAAAAGCCCGCTGAGAAACCTGCTGAAAGCGGCGCGTCAACGAATTTGGATGCGGCCAATCCCGATCTTGCCGCAGCGTCACCACAGCCCCCACTTGCCGTACCTGGAGTGACTCCATAGGCTATGTCCGTGCTTGACACCCCACCAGAAGCTGAATCACGCATTAAGTCCGCGACGACAGGCGACATCCTGATCGAAAAGGGCGTGATCAGCCAGCCGCAGCTTGACATCGTGCTGCGCCAGCACCGCAGGCTGCAATCGCTAGGCGCGCGCACCTCGATCGAAGACGTGATCGTCGGCAACGGCTTTGCGACGCGCTCGCAAGTCGCGGAAGCCCTCGTGGATCTTCAGCGCGCCAGAGCCAGCGAAGATGGCAGCGATCCTACGGCATCTGCGCAAAACAGCGCGACCTTTTTGCGTCTTGCCTTGCCTTATAATCTTTGCCGTCGCCTGGGCGTGCGCCCACTGCGCCGGGTTGGCAAAAAACTTTATGTCGCCGCGACGCGGTCTTTGACCGAGGCGGAAAAGGACGAGTTGATTATCGCGGCGCGCACCGCGCGTTTGGATATCGACGACGTCGTTATCGACCCGCGCGACAAGAAAGAAACCTTGGCGGTTTTGCGCACCGAAACCCATGTCGACGAAGAAGCCTTGGGGCGCAAGATCGACCGTTTGAATTCGCAGCCGGACGAAGGTGTCTTGCTGCAGCAAATCATCACCGACATCATGGTTGACGCCGCGCAAAGCCGGGCGTCGGACATCCATGTCGACAATCTTGAAGACAATATCGGTTGTTGGATTTCATACCGTATCGACGGCGACTTGCGTTACCGTTATTTGCTATCGCCAGAGGCATCGAAACGCCTTTGTACCCGGATCAAAAACGACGCGGGCATGGACTTTTCCGATTCGCGCAGGCCGCAAGACGGGCGTTTCCCGTTCCAATTCCAAGGGCGTCAGATCGACGTGCGTTGCGCCGCTATGCCGATCGACGGCGGCGAAACCATCACGATGCGTTTGCTCGATCCGGAATCTTTGTTATCGCTCGATGATTTGTTCCGCGACTCGCCGGTGCTTTTAAAGCGGATGCGCGCGCTTGCCAGTATTAAAAATAAAACCGGCGGCGTGGTTATCCTGTCTGGCCCCACGGGTTCGGGTAAAACCACGACGCTTTATGCGATTATCCGCGAACTCGACCGCCACCGCCTGAACGTTATGACCGTCGAAGACCCTGTGGAATACCGGATTCCGCTGGTGCGTCAGGCGCAGGTGTTGCCCGAAATCGGAACGACTTTTTCGGCGCTTTTGCGCGCTCAGCTGCGTCACGATCCTGATATTCTTGTGGTCGGCGAGTTGCGCGACAGCATTACCGCCGAAACCGCATTGCGTTCGGCGGAATCGGGGCACTTTGTTCTGACCACCATCCACGCGGCCGACGCGCTGCAAACCATCGAACGTTTGGCGGGGATGTTCCCGCCGGATTACCGCAACAGCGGAACTTATGTCTTGGGCCATTATTTGTGGGCCGCCATCAACCAACGTCTGATCAAGCGCGTTTGCGCGTCCTGCAAAGTGCCGGTAACGGTCAAGGAAGCGGAAAGGCAAAGCAAAAAAAGCCTGGTCGTGTTCAACCTTGATCCGCAAGAAACGGTTTTTGTCGCCAACCCCGCAGGTTGCCATACTTGCAATTATACGGGATACCGGGGCCGGGCGCTGTTGCCGGAAACATTGTTCATTCCTTTCGATCCCGAACTGCGCCACCGTATCGCGGATTACATGCTGGAAGGCAACACGGCGGATATCAAGCGGCTGCAGGGCGTTATTTTCCAAAGCCGTGCGGAATCGGCCGCCGCCTTGTTGCGGCGCGGGGTCATCGACCCTGAAATCGCGCTGGCCGGAACTGAAAGCCTCGAATCTTCGCCCGAAGCGCCAAACTTCGCCATCCAAGACCCCGAGCAATACACCATCAAGGAATAGCGATAGGCCATGGCAACATTTTATACCGCCAAATACCTATTACAAACCTCGCTTGGCCCGAAAGAGGTCAGCCGGGATTTCTTTTTGCCCGATCCAAAAAGCGTGCGCGAGGAAATCGCCAATCTGGGCGGCGTGCCGCTTTCTATCCGCCAGCGCAAGCCCGCCTGGTATCAAAAAGAATATATCAGCGGAAAATTCCGCCGCAGCTTTTTAAGGTCGCTGTCTTTCCACGTCCAGGCGGGCATGTCGCCTGGCCGCGCGCTTTGGATCGTGATCGAAGGCGAGAGCGACCGCAAGAAGCGCATCGAGCTGGAGCCTGGCTTAGAGGTATTGCGCCGTGGCGGCGGGTTCATTACCTCGCTGAAAGAAATGCGCATGTTCGACCGCAGCGTGATCGCGATCCTGTCGGCGGGCGAACGCGTCGGCGCGCTGAAAGAAGTCATCGAATCCGCCCTGCAGCACATGGAAGAAAAGGGCAAGTCGTGGAAAATGCTGACCGCCGCCATCGGCTGGCTTTGGTTCGACATATCGACCTCTATCTCCACGGTCATCGGCGTGCAATACGGCTATCTGCCATGGCTTGAAACCAACGGCATCGACACCAAAGACGTCAAGTTAAAAGCGGAATTCGAAAGCGCGCTGCAATCGGCCTATTTCATCAACGGATTCTTACTGGGCGTCGCGATCTTGCTTTGCGTCGCCGGGGTTTTCGTCGTCGTGTCGCTTGTATCGCGCAGCGGAAAGATGGAAGAAATTTCCTCTATCGTGGTGCGCAGGCTGCCTTTGATCAAGACTTTTATTGAAAACACCGCCATGGCGGAAACTTTCGGCATCGTCGGCAGGATGTTGAAGGGCCGGGTGCAATTCGACGAGGCGGTCAAGGTCGCCGCCGAAGCGACGCCGGTAAAACATGTGCAGCAATTATGGCTGCAAGCCTTGGAAAGGGTTATGGGCGGCGACACCATCGATCGCGCCTTTAGGAATCCTGTCATGACAAGGTCGGAATTGATCGAAATCGGCGCGCACCAGAACGGTGACCAGCTGGCGATGATGTTTATCAATATCGCCCAGGAAAGGTCCGAACAGGCGAAAAGGGGTCTGCGGCAAATCGTCGTCGGCGGGGTCGCTTTTGTGATTATTTACACCTTTTTGGCCGCAGGCGCGGCGATGTGGGTTTTGTGGGTTCAGAACAAGGGACTTACTTCGACGTTGGAGGGCATTTCCGGCTCTTACTAAGGTTTTTAGGTGCTGGGTTTTAGGTTTTAGGTGGTAAAATTCCAACCCAACACCGAACACCTAACACCCGATACCTAAATTACAATTGCCCTAGGGAATTGAAAAAGGTATGAAATAAACATGCGCTATTTAGATCTGTTTACCCCCGATTCCATTATCGCCGCCGCCGTGCCTTTTGGCGGCGAGGACCCGCGCGAGGCCGCCTATAACAACGCCGCCTATGCCCTCGACCGCGACGACGTGCATTTGCTGGTCAGCGTCGAAAACAAAAAAGTGTTTTATATCGCATCCGCTTCCGAAGATTTCGCGGCGCATTTGAACGCGGTGACGCCGCTTGCCGCCGCCTTGCCCGGCATGAAGGGGCATCAGGGCGACGGCGCGTATTTGGCGATTTCCGAATCCGGCTATGCGGTCGTGGTGCGCAAGGGCGACGAGCTGTTTTCCTATGTCGGCGACCGGCAATCGGTCGACGCCTTTATCGCCAGCCATGATGTTCCGACTTTCAGCGCCAACGACGCCGCCGCCTTGCCCTGGGAAGGATTCCGCATGGGCACGGTCAAGCGCGCCGAACGCGTGGCGCGGACAACAATTCTGGTCGGGTTCGTTTTGTCGATATTGTCTTTTGCCGCTTGGATCGGATTTGCCAGCTGGTCGGCGGATTTGGACGAACAAATCGCCAAGATGCAGTCGCAAAATCAAACCCAGGTGGCAAGCGCGGTCAACCAGCTGAAAAATTTCACCACCCAGCCGGTTTTGCAGGATATCCGCGCGATGCAGAATATCATCGCCTTGACCTCGAACACCGGCGGCATCGTCAATTATTTTCGCATCGACAAGGGTGAAACCACCTGGCGGGTGGAACTGCCCACTTTCGTTTTGAACGATTATATCGAACAATTCGGCAAGGGCTTGGAATTGCGCCGCGATGCCGCCAAGAATATTCTGGTGGTGGAATTGCCGCCAAAGCCAAAAGCCAATACAAGAAAAAGGTAGCGTTATGAGCTTGATGGATTCTCTTTCAAAGGCCGGCGCGTCGGGCGTTGCGATCATCGTTTGGGGGCTGACCACGGTTTTGATCCTGGGCGCCGTGAACGAGGCGCGTCTTTTGACCACCAGCCGCGAAAGCCTGGCTCTGACCGAGGCCGGCAGGCCGCCTGTCATTCAGGTCAAGGAAGTTCCCGTTGATAAAGCCGAATATGAACGCGTCGCCACATTGGTAAAACAAATGCACCCGCAGCTAAAGGTGGGGGTGGAGCAGGGTGGCAAGACGATCGTCACCGAAACCAATGATTTGGCCGCCTATTACGAATGGCTGATTTCGATTTACGACATAATCACCGCGCTTCCCGACGCGAAGTGGAGCACAAGCCTAATGTGCGCCGGCGAAGGCTGCTCGGGATCGAAATATAAAATTGCTTTATCCGGCGTCCGCCGCGTGCCCGAAGTCAAGGCGCAGTAGGTTGGCAGTTAACCGTTGACGGTTGACAGTTTTCAATAATCATCTCGGGCCCGCAATATTCTTGTCATTCCCGCGAAAGCGGGAATCCAGAGCCGCAAAAGCGGTGTTTCAAACCCTGGATCCTTCGCTGGAGCCTGTCCTCGCGAAAGCGGGGCGGGGATGACAATACTTCTTTTCCTTCTTCCGCTAAGCTCATCCTGAGCTTGTCGAAGGAGGGAGGGTCGGGGAGGGGGTGGTTGCCGCGAACAAAAGGCCCGGATATTATTCAGCATAAATTTTCCCACAGCGACCCCCCACCGATCCTCCCCCGCCCGTCTTCGCCTTCGGCTTCGACGAGGCCTGTGTATCTGGCTCGCCGTAGCTTTAGCGGAGGCGGCAAGGGGGGAGGGAGAAAAAACCATCCACCGCCCACTGTCCACCGTCAACTTTCCCCCCCCTTAACGATTTATTCACTTTTTCGTGATTAGAATGTGATTATTGTTGATATTTTGATCACAGTTGTGTTATTATCGAAATAAGGATTTAGCTATTTTATTACATAAACCCTTGTTTTGTGTGATTTTACTGTAACCCTAACCTAATTCTTTGGAGGAATTATGAAAACCCTGAAATCCAACCAATCCGGCTTTGCGATTGGTACGATCCTTTTGGCGGTTGTTTTGATCGCCGCGATCGTATCCGCCATCGCTATCGCCTCGCGCGGCACGTCCGGCCAGCAAAACCGGGAACAAGCCCGGGTGCAGGCATCGACCCTGTTGCAACAAGCAGTCAATCTTCGTTCCGGCTTTGAACGTTTGAACGCGAATGGCGTTCCGATTCGCAGCATTTCCATGGCAGGTGACGGCGCAACACCAAGCTTGACCACCGGCGCTTCGCAAGCCGATAGTTGCACAGACTCTGTTGGTTCGGTTGTGTGCCTTTATGATACTGATGACGGCGGTGCTGCCGTTCAAAGCCCACCGCGACAAGCCTATAGGGCACCGGATGGACCTATGAATAACCGTTGGATGCTAGCACATGAAGTCGATGTCGGCGATACGGCCTCTGCTGTTAACGGTAACACTGTTATTTTAACCGGGAATGTTACACGTTCCGTTTGTCAACAAATCAATAATTTGGTTCATGGGCTAGCTTTTTCAGATGCGGACAACCCTCCAGTGTTTATTGCGGCTGGTCCTGCGGATGACGGCGCTAATCTTGAGCCAGCTGCTCCTGGAGATGGCACGACATCGCCGTTTGAAACCTTTGCCGATGACGAACTTGAAATGGAATTGACCCAAATCTCGGCGACCACTACCTCAAGCGCATGGGTTGAGGGCTGTGCTACTCATACCGGAGGGGACAACCAAAGCGAAACATCCACCTTCTACTACTACCGCACTGTCAACTAATTGATTGTTGCTTGTTACTATCAAGGCAGCCTGGAAACAGGCTGCCTTTTTTGTTTGGCGGTTGGCAGTTAACAGTTAACTGTTGACGGTTGACAGTTAACAACAGTCATACCAAGGCAGAAAAACGCCCAGCTCATCCTGAGCTTGTCGAAGGAGGGAGGGTTAGGGGGGGGTGGTTGCCGCGAACAAAAGGCCCGGATATTATTCAGCATAAATTTTCCCACAGCGACCCCCCACCTATCCTCCCCCGCAAGGGGGGAGGGAGAAAAAACTGTCATTCCGAGTGAAACGAGGAATCGCCGGATGTAAAGTTTTATGTCTGGAGATCCTTCACTCCGCTTACGCTGCGTTCAGGATGACAAGTTAAATGTTGTCATCCTGAGGGCTTTAGCCCGAAGGATCTTTTTCCTGTTGCAGCTAAAGAAGATCCCTCGGCTTCGACCTGTGGTCGCTTCTGCTTCGCTAAAGCTTGCCCCTTTACTAAAGTTTCGGGGGACGGGTCGGCGGACAAGCGGGATGACAGCATATAATATTCTCCTTCCCCCTTGGGGGAAGGATCAAGGATGGGGGTTGTATCAGACAGCCATCTTTTGCGGTAAGAACCCCCACCTCTATCCTCCCTCAAGGGAGAGGAAGAAAACCGTCAACCGTCAACCGTTAACTTTGGCAGGCCTCCCCAAGCCAAGTAAAAGACAGCATTCCCCCCCCAAAACAGGCAAAATGATGGAATATCAAAGATATCTTTCTTATGGCGGTAAAATTTATGTTAATATTATGTTAATTTGTTCCTATTACTCTAGAATCTGGGGGGATTTTATGATGATGCGCAAAACGGCCGAATCCGGCTTTGGCGTGTTCGCCTATATTTTGATGGCGGTCGGCCTTTTGGCGGCGCTTGCCGCCGCGATCACCCTTTCGGGCAGAACCAACAGCCGCGCGCAGCAAAACGATATTCTGGCGGCGAAGCTTTACGCCCAGGCATCGAAAATCCGCTCGGATATTCTATTGTGCATGGCGGAACAAAATACGCTGTCCGGCATCGGCCCAACGGTTTATCAGCGCTACCCGTCTTGCAACGGGGCTGAAGGGAATACCGCGACGGCCCAAACATCTTATACTAACGCTTTGTATTGCAACAATGTCAGCACCAACAGCGAAATTTACGCCAATGCGCGCAATTTGCGCTGCCTTGCGCCGGCATCCAATTCCGTCTGGGACAATGCCGACGGTAATTTTTTCCCCGATCCTATTCCGGGGTGGGAAGAATGGAAATATTCCATCACCACCGATACATCCCTTGTCGGCGGCGAAAGTTTTCGCGGCGTTTCGATCACGATTTCCACCGATGGCGGCGGGGCCGCCTGGCCCACCAATGAAGATGTCGCCTGGGTTTTGAACAAGGTCAAATCGCGTTTCGGCGTGAACGAGGCCATATTGTATGTCCGTGACGGCGCTGGAATGGATATGAACAATTTTAACGAAGGTGCAACAGCCACGCCGCCGGAACAAGCCAACACATTCCGCCTATGGATCGCGCGGTAAAGGAAGGTTTTTATGAAACGCAATTCTTCGGGTTTCGGCATTATCGCCTATATCCTAGGCTTTATCGGCATCATGGCGTTCGGCACGATGATTTTCACGTCGCAATCGGGCCAGGACCAGAAAATGGTGTCCAAGGAAACCCAGCTGACCACGCTGGTGCAGCAGGCCGAAGCGATTCGCAATTCCGCCCGCCGCTGCGCCTCGCACGCCAACCGGGCGATACGGTCTATGTCGAATTCGAATCCGGAACCAATTGTCGTGGACGGTTATCCCAGCTGTCTCGAGCAATCCAATATACCCGGCGTCACCGGAAGCTGCGTCATAGAAGAAGGCACGCTCGAGGCCGATTTGCCCAACGTCTACTGCGATGCATTTGGCCAATATTTATTCGATCCGCAGCAGAGCAATTTCCACCTGACCCCGCTTGCCGGATTTGGAAAATGGAAATACCGCAAGGTAGAGGAGGTGGGCGTGATATTGGAAATAGACGCGCTGCCGTCCAACGATCAAGCCGCTGAAATCATCTCGCAAGCAAAAGAAAGTTTTGTCGCCAACGAGCTTTATGCCGTGGCGGGCGCTCCGGCCAATCCGAACAAGTTTTCGATTTATATCGCAAAGTATTTGGAAGAACCTGTGGTTGGGTGTGAACCGAATTGCGGCGGCCCCGGGGGCCAAACGACGCTTCCCGGCCAGAGCGGCGTAGGGGCGCCCGGCGGCGGCCCGCCTCCTTGATATTCGGGTTATACACAAGCATTTCTTTTGGATCTCCGGGCAAGATGTGCTTGCAGCCCCCCCCTTTTATTCTGTAGTATAAAATCCTTATGGCTAAAAGATTTACCCTTTTTCCCGGCGTAAAGTCGGCCAAGCTGTTTATAACAAGCCTTACGCCTGTTTTGGCTTTGGGGCTTGTTTTCGTGCTGTCTTCTTGCGGGGAAGACGATCCGCCCCCGCCGCCCGCGCCCGTGGAACAAACGCAAGATACATCCGCGATTCCGGCTGCGCCCGCGAGCCCGATGGTGATACAACCCTTGTTGCCTGCCAAATTGTCCGTGCGCCCGTCCAGCCTGCGTCTTGGTCCAACTTTGCCCGGTGGCAGCGACAGCCAGTCGATCACCATCAGCAACGATGGCGAAGAATTGCTTAGCATCACCGAAATACGGCTCGACGCCGACCCTGCGGAGCTGAACGCCGCCGGAAATTGCCTTGATTCCGCGCCTAAGATGTTGGGCAAGGGCGAAAGCTGCGAGCTTGCTATTTTATTCACACCGCTGCAAGCGGGCGGCGAGGCGACAGGCGAAATAGCCATCGTGCCGGACGCCCAAATCGCCCCGGTTTTCGTTGCGGTTTCCGCGACGCGCGATATTCCGCCGCCTGCGCCGCCGCCGGTCGTATTCGGCCCGTCTCCGGCTTTGGAAAACGCTATCGCCATGGCCCAGGCGCGCCGTGGCGGCAGAATGATGATCTTTGAAAACGACGTGGTTCCAGGGCCGGAAGACGTGATCACCAAGGATCAGGATTACACCCCGATCGGATTCGCGCCGACGATTTCGACCTTGCCGGTCGACCGTTCCCGCCTTATTACCGCCGATAAATATATCCCTGCAGTATTGGAAAACACCATCAACTCGCAGCTCGCTGGCGGTCGCATCGTCGGCGTGGTTGAAAACCATGTTTATGGCGGCGACGGACGCTATGTTCTTTTGCCCGCCGGAAGCAGAGCTATCGGCGTTTATGAATCCCTATCCCGCCAGGGCGATACCCGTTTGCGCGCCAGTTTTGTGCGCGTGATGCGTCCTGATGGCGCTGCGATAGCGATCGAGGGCGATCCCGCCGCCGACGTTATGGGCCGTTTGGGCTTGATCGGCGATGTCGATAACCGCTATTTCGACCGTTTCGCAGGGCCGCTTTTGATCAGTTTCATCAACGCCATAGGCACGGTCGCCACATCGACCGACACGATCACCAGCACCGACAGTTCCGGCGTTACCACCTCGACGCAGACATTGACGCCCGAAGAACAAGCCTATCAAAATTTCGCGACCGACCTTTCTTTCATTTCGCAGCGGCTTGTCGAAGAAAATCTCAATCTTGCGCCGATCATCACTATTCCCGGCGGCAGCCGTTTTTTGATCATGCCGACGCGCGATATCCAATTGCAGGGCTATACCCTGATCGCGGCGAATGACGGCATCATTTCAAACGAAGACGCGATGACGCCACAGCCTGTGGCGTCCAACAGCCAGGCCACAAGCTCGCAAAGCAATCCGCCTCCCGGCGTTTCGCGGCCGCCTGCGCAAAGCGGGCAGCCCGCGCCGCGCGGCTCCACCTCAGCCCAGCGTTCCGGTAATGCGCAGCCTGGCGTTGCGCCCTAGGGCCGGTATGGGGTGGCTGTATGACCGGACTGGGTAGCGAGCTTCTTAATCAGGCCCTTAAAAATTTCTCGTTATATTACGACCGGCCCGGCATCGAAGAAGTTGCGGTCAACCGTGCCGGCGAAGTCTGGCTGAAATCGCCGGAAGGATGGCAATCCGAAAGCGCGCCGGAGCTTACCTATAAATATATCCTGGCGCTGTGTCGGCTTTTGGCCAATATCACGGAACAAGATTTCGACAAGGACAAGGTTCCGATTTTATCGGCGACCTTGCCGGGCGGGCATCGTTTTCAGGCGATCATCGGGCCGAATGTGCGCTATGACATCAGCGACACGCATGGAATGTCGGTCTGTATCCGCTGCTTTAAAAAAGAAAAGCGCTTCAGCCTTGCGGATTATCAGTTGAATCCAGGCGAAGAGCTGACGGAAATCCCGATCCATTCCGCCAAGCGCAAGAAATACGCCGAAACGCCATACGAAGATTTGATCGGCGCCGTCGCCCATGGCGAAGCGGTTCTGATCAGCGGCGCGACGTCCACCGGAAAGACCACTTTCTTGAACGCGCTGGTGGAATTCATCCCGCGCGACAGACGGATCATTACGGTCGAAGACACGCGCGAAATTCTGCTGCCGCATATCAACCGCGTGCATTTGATCGTATCGCGCACGTCGTCGGCGAACCAAGTCGATTACAATCATATTCTGGACAGCGTGGTGCGATTGACGCCGGACGCGATCATTTGCGGGGAAATTTCCATTTCCAACGTCAAAAGCATTTACCGGCTGATGACGACGGGCCATTCCAATTTTTTCGCGACCATCCATGCCGAAAGCCCGCAAATGGCGATCAAGGCCTTTTGGCAAAACCTGACCCAGAACAACATGAATTTGGACCCGAAATCGGCGATCGAAATCATCTCCATGGCTTTCGGGCGGATCGTGCAAATTGACCGTTCCAGCGGCCAGCGCATCATCACCGGCGTCGAAGTACCCGATATGATCGAGCAAGTTTTGCGTGAAGTCGCGCGTTAGCGCCTTTATTGGCTTACGTCACCGATCCGATGACGTCCTTGTAATCCAGCTCGCCTTGGGCCACAAGCTCCAGCCCGTAATCCAGCATGCTGCGCATGCCTTTTTGCTGCGCGATTTTATTGAGCGCGCTTAGATTGGGGCTGGCGATAATGGCGTCGCGGACATCGTCGTCCACGATTAAAAGCTCCGCCACAGGAAGCCTTCCTTTGAACCCTGTTTGTCCGCAGGCATCGCAGCCCTTTGGCTCATAGATTTTTCCCGCCCCGTACTCCGCCAAGGATTTTTGCACTGCTTTGCCGGGGTTTGCCGGCTTTTTACATTCCGGGCAGAGCCTGCGAATCAAGCGCTGGGCATAAGACGCCGTCAAGCTGTTGCTGACGTCGATCGCGGGAATTCCCAAATTGACCAGGCGCAAAATCGCCGAAACGGCGTTGTTGGTGTGCAGTGTGGTCAGCACCAAATGTCCCGTCATGCTAGCCTCGATGGCAATTTGCGCGGCGTCGAGATCGCGGCATTCGCCGATCAAAATCACATCCGGATCGTGACGCAAAGAGCCGCGTAATATGTCGGCATAATTCAAATGTTGCATGGGATTTATTTTGATCTGGCTCAATCCCAATACGTTGTATTCGATAGGATCTTCGACGGTGATGACTTTCCGGCTGCCGTCGTTGATTTCTTGAACCGCGGCATAAAGGGTCGATGTCTTGCCGGATCCCGTAGGGCCGGTGACCAGGATCAGGCCCATGGATTTATGGATGCAAAATTCCAGCCCTTCGCGGATGGTTTCATGCAAATTAAGCTGCTTAAGGCCGAAAACTTCCGGAGAGCTGCCTAAGACCCGGATCACGATGTCGTCAGACCCAAGCGTCGGCAGGATGCTAAGGCGCATGACGATTTTCTGGCCCTTATGGTCGAATTCGAACCGCCCGTCCGCCGCAAGACCGCTGCGTTCCGGATCCAGCCCGCCGATAAATTTGATGCGGCGGATCAATAGCAGGATGCGGTCCACCGGCAGGCGGGCCCATTCGCGCAAATCGCCTTCGATGCGTACCCGGATGATGCCTTCGCTGCCACGATTTTCGATATGAATGTCCGATGCCTTGGCCGCAAGCGCCCTTGCGATCACATCGTCGAGATAGTCTTTTGCGGTCGGAAAATTTTCAAGGAACATAAGGTTTTACGGCAGGAGATAGTTTGTTATCGCATTTTAGGGTTGATAAAAGGTAAAGTTAAGGCCAAATAAAGTTTGCCAAAAAAGATATTTATTTGTATATTCAATCG
>JACCDG010595645.1_pt1 | contig 16791 bp, 18 predicted proteins | sample 7442471 | NCBI WGS metagenome assembly JACCDG01 (sample SAMN15323444, study PRJNA562643) | freshwater metagenome | isolation source: river surface water | place: USA:Blue River Watershed | collected 2017-08-17 | reverse complement strand
TGAATAATGTTCTGCTCTTCATTGTGTGCCGGAAACATGAAGGAAATTCTCGGTTTTAGCATTGAGAAATTATACCATGATATAATAAATACAATGACAGCATTCCTAATTCTAGCAATTAGCACAATTGTTCATTTTTTTAGATTTGGTTTTCCAAAATCCGTCGTTTTTGATGAGGTATTCTATGGTAATTTTATGACTTACTACTGGCAAGGAAGCTATTTCTTTGATCAACATCCTCAATTTTTCAAAATTCTTGTGGCATTCATTGGTCATCTTTTGGGTCTAAGCGACTACAAGGCAAATTGGGATAGCATTGGCAACCAATTGCCCCCAGAATTAATCCTTGTCAGAATTGTTTCCATAATTTGCGGAGTCCTCCTCCCTCTCGTTATATATTATATTTGTCGTCGATTTGATATTTCTAAAACGGCCTCGACTGTTGGCGCTTTACTTGTAACCCTAGAAAATTCGCTGATAGTTCAGTCACGATATATTCTGCCAGATGTTGTCATGCTCCTATTTGGCTTTTCGGCAATATTGTTTTATTTGGAATATACAAAACGCCTGATGGATTCCAGAAAATCTGTTTTTCTTGCCCTATCTACTGTATTTGCCGGCATAGCATTATCAATAAAATGGACAGGTCTAACTTTTCTATTTTTGATAATTCTTATGGAATTATATAGATATTATTACAATTCAAGTTCACTCAAAGATTATTTCAAATACTCGCCAATATTCATAGGAAAATATTTACTGATTTCAGCTTTTGTCTATATTTCTCTATTTTCAATACACTTTGCTGCATTACCTTTTTCTGGCAAAGGCGATGTTTTTATGACAGACAATTTTCGAAGTACACTTATAGGAAACAGTGAAAACCAAACTGAAACAAACAAGCAAATAAGTTTTTGGTCCAAATTTGTAGAGTTAAACAAAGTTATGTACGGAACAAATGCAGGAATGACTGCCACCCACCCAAACTCGAGTGAGTGGTATACCTGGCCAATTATGAAGAGAGCGATATTTTACTGGCAAGGTAATAGTGGCAATGGAACCGAGATCAATGCTTACATTTATCTACTCGGCAATCCGTTTGTATACTGGCTAGGTGCGCTTGCCATGATTTTTACAATAATATATGTCGTCGTAAAATTTATTTACAAAAGAAAAATATCAGATGACCCCAACACTACGAAACTCTTACTGTTTATAATTATCGGGTATCTTGCAAACTGGCTACCCTTTGCCCTCATTGGTCGAGTAATGTTTCTTTATCATTACGAGACTGCATTAATATTTAGTATAATTGCTGTCGCTTACTGGGTTGGTGCCCTACAACCAAATATCAAAAAAATTGCCTCGTTCATAATTGTCGCCCTTACTCTTATTGCATTTATATATTGGAGCCCCATGACTTATGGTTTACCACTCGACGCGGGCCAACTCGAACAAAGGATATGGCTTCCTGGTTGGCGATAAGATATAACTTTGAGCTTTCACAAATAGCCTATTGGCATTATAATTAGTACATGGCAACCGAAGCTCTCATCTCTTGGAATGCACCCGAACATTTCTATGTCGAAAAAAGTCCAGATTGGTATTGGGCTGTTGGCATCATTACCCTAGCCATTGCTGCTGTAACCATAATCTTTGGAAATATAATTACTGGCATTTTTGTTCTGGTAGCAGCTGTTGCTCTTGTCATACACGCTTCTCAGCCACCTAAAATTGTATACCACGAGATCAATGATCGTGGCCTGATTGTTCACGATAGGTTCTACCCTTTTCTAACCTTGGAATCGTTTTGGATCCCCCACGATGAACTACCTCCAAAAATTATTTTGAAGTCTCGAAAATTGTTGATGCCCTATATTGTATTGTTTATTGATGAGCTAGATCCCGAAGACGTACGCGAAGTCATGCTTCGATACATTGCGGAGACCGAGCATCGTGAACACTTTTTACACAAAGTTTTGGAGAGGTTGGGGTTTTAGTGTTAGTAAATGTCGTTTGAACTCGCATTCGCTCATTTGTGCCCCACTCGGGTCTCGGACGTGGGTATATCAAGCAGTATAAGCGTTCTTTGGATTGTTTTCTAGCGTACGGACGATGCCTCCGCTTAGGAGGCTACTTTTTTGGACTGTCACATTTAAACTTAGCGTACTCTTGTATTAATCAACAAGTTGTATTATGGTTTCGTTAGAATAAATCTTGTACTTTTACAAAAGGAAAACAATGAAAAATCTCTTTCAAAGCCTTGCTGAAATCAAGGCCATGTTGCCACAAGGTAAGACGGTCACATTGGTAGGAGGATGTTTCGATCTCATCCACGTTGGACACATCCATTTGCTTGAGTATGCTGCCTCACTTGAAGATCTGCTTGTTGTTGCTGTTCTATCCGACACGTACTCTCGTAGTTACAAAGATGTCGAGAGGCCAGTCATCAACCAGAAGCAAAGAGTGATAATGGTCGCGAGCATTAGATTTGTAGACTTCGTTTACATCTCTGATACGAGTCCAAGCAGTTTCGAAACCTTAGAGCTACTTAAACCATCCAGCGTTGTGTTTGGTGAAGAACCAAGCAGTTCCGAAAAGATGAAACGAAGGATCGCCAACATCACAAACGCTTCACCCGAGACCAAGGTCAAATTTCTTCCCCGTTACGACGAAGAAGAGATTTCGACTAGTTATATTATTCAGAAGATTAGAGCCCTAAAGAGTTAAATATTTCTGATCTCATCTTGTGCCAGACGAATGAAAAGTGAGTCACGAAGAATGTTAAAACAGGTGTTGTAAAACTTTACTTCTCCTTTTTTTACAGCTTCTTCTTGAGTTGCAAACAAAGCACGAGCTTCAGGAAGCGAGAGCCATTTTACATAAGCACCAATATCCCTTTCACTTTCAGTTAGGGTCGAAGTGCCATGAGAAATGACTTTTGCTGAATAGCCATAGCTTATGCAATGTTTATTGTCTCTCAAGCGGAAATCCTCAGTGATACCAAGCATCCGGAGGATTTCGATCTGACAACCTGTCTCTTCTTGGCACTCACGCTTTACCCCATCGAGGATACCTTCGTTCTCCTCGATTCCACCGCCTGGTAATAGAAAAAAGTTATTTACCTTATTACCAATCAGTGCGATCTCGTTCTTTTCATTAAAAAGAATAACCTTGCCTGTTGGACGATCTTTCCAAATTATGTTGGTTACATCCGGTATATTTGGAAAAATGTCTTTGTCGTATAGGGTCATCAGAATCTCACCTTTTTTCGTGTCGTTTAAGTTACTCATTAATTCTGAGTTTAACCTAAAACAAACGAAAAACCAAACCAAAAGGAAAGAACAATGAAATGTCCGAGAATTATCATCTGCAGACATGCAGAGTCCTTGGAAGATGTGGACGATAACATCTACAATGTGCTGCACGATCTTGAAATCCCCCTTACAGAAAAAGGAGTTCATCAAGCTCACAACTTCGGTTCCGTCTTGGCTCAGTTGTTGAAAGGCAGTGCTTTTGCTCGATTCTATACCTCACCAGGTGTCCGTAACGTGCAGACGCTTAAAATCGTTCTGCCGAAACTACCAGACAACATGAATATACAAGTAGAGGTTGAGCCTCTTATAGTAAAGCAAGACTGGGGCAGGATCACTGCCCAGAACAGACCTGAAATTGAGGCTGATCGTTACAAGACGGGAGTCTTACGGTACACCTTCCCTACTGGAGAAAGTGCGGCAAGCATGATCGGGAGGCTGACAACATTCAAGGAGAAGGTCTTCAGAATCCAAGAGGAGCTCGGGCATGATGTCGTGGTCTTTTCACATGGGTTCGAGTTTCGCGTCCTACTCATGATCATCATGGGTTGGGAGGAGGAGCTCTTTGAATCCTTTGGAAATCTTGCTAACTGTGAATACAGAATACTCACGAGGCAAGAAAATGATGTCTATACACTAGACAGACCGTTGAAAAAACACGGAATGCCTATAACTCGCCTCTTGTGAGAGAACCAGTATTGTTTTTCTAAAAAAGAGTAACGAAGCTTAGTAGGTAATACTCACTAAACTTTTTCATTGTGCATATACATTCAGTGAAAGCCACCAGCATTAAGCTGGTGGCTTCACCTTGCGCCCTACGGTCGCTTAAGAAACTTGGTGGTTTTTGTTGAAAAGTAAGACTTCCCCGCACTAATGCAACTTGGTGGTATGACTGGTTTTCAATGTATTTCTTGATCTGGTTTTCATTTAGACCAATTGTTGATACAAAGTACCCTCTTTGCCACAACGTTCCTTTTGGAAATTTATTACATTTTTTCTTTAACCACATAGAAGTTTTTCCTTTCAACACCTGTACTATGTAAGCAACGGAGTATTTTGGTGGTATTGAGATGTCTAGGTGTATATGTTCGTCTCCTATGTGCCAAGCGTGAATGCTTAGTTGTTTCCACTTTGATATCGACCAAGGGTGATTTTACCAAGGGCTACGCCTTTAAACGCACACCCCAGCTAAAGCTGGGTGGTTATGGGTGTACATAAAAAGTACCGAGAGAACTCAGAACTTTTAATATCATGTGCCCTCGCGTGGAATCGAACCACGATTGCAGGATCCGCAATCCTGCGTCCTATCCGTTGAACGACGAGGGCAATACTATTTGCCAATCTTAGCGAGCGCTTTCATTGCACGGGATTTGAGTCGTGCGGAAGTATTGGCTTTGAGATATTTTGTCTTGACTGCCTTGTCTAGAGCTTTGTAGAGTTGTGGGATTACCTTTTCTGCCTCCGCTTTGTTCTTGGCCGTAACCAAACGACGAAAAGCCTTGATTTGCTTCTCTATTTCATTTTTTCGGCGTAGATTGAAAACGCGCTTTCTTTTTGCGACTCGGATTGCTTTCTTTGCAGATGAAGTTATTGCCATAAGTTTTGTGTTAGTAAGTTACCATGATAGACAAATAAAGTAAAGCTCTGGGCCAGAGATTACACCGAATCATTAAAATTGCTATAATGCCCGCATGATCGCTTCATTAAATGGCGTAATAAAAAAAGTCGACGAGAAGTCAATCATCCTAGAAGTCAACGATATTGGCTATAGAATTTTTGTTACATCTGACACACTGCATTCAGCAAAAATTGGTTCAAAACAAGGCTTTTTCACCTATTTAGCCGTTCGAGAAAACGCTATGGATCTATATGGTTTTTGTGACCAAAAGGAGCAGGATCTATTTGAATTACTCATTAGTATTTCAGGCATTGGCCCAAAGGGTGCCATAAACATCCTATCATCGGTCATCGTGGACACACTAATAAACGCCATTGGTTCTGGCTCAACCAATCATCTCATCAAAGTTTCCGGCATCGGCAGGAAAACCGCCGAAAAGATCGTACTTGAACTAAAAGACAAGCTTGGCACATTATCAGCCGAGGAATACTCAACCGGACTAAATAGCGACTCTGATGTAATTGAGGCTCTAAAAATGCTAGGCTATGGTAGCGAAGAAGCCAGAGATGCATTAAAGAAGATAGACAAGACGATAGTAGATACAGGAGACAAAGTCAAAGCGGCCCTAAAAGTCTTGAACTAGTCTCGTGGGTACAACAAAAACATGCTCGACAATACATTATATACAATTCGTAAATTCATACCCTCTCCCATCTTCAACTTTTTCAACCCAGCTTACCACTGGTCACTTTCTCTACTTGGAGCAAGTATATATGGATTTCCTTCCAAACAAATAAAAGTTATTGCCGTGACAGGTACAAAAGGTAAAAGTTCTACCGTAGAAATTATTAATGCAATTTTAGAAAAAGCTGGTCACAAAACTGCCCTATCCAATACCATTCGTCATAAAATTGGTGATATATCAGAAAAGAATTTATTCAAAATGAGTACACCAGGAAGATTCTTCCTGCAAAAATTTATCCGCAAGGCTGTGACCAACAACTGCAAATATGTCATTTTGGAAATCTCTTCTCAAGGCTCAATGTTTTATCGTCACAATTTTATTGATCTCGATACTTTTATTTTTACCAACCTATCACCAGAGCATATCGAGGCTCATGGTTCTTATGAAAATTATCTAAAAGCTAAATTAGCGATTGCAAAACATTTGGAATATTCTTCCAAACCAGAAAAAACTATTATAGTAAACGGTGACGACAAGGAAGCTTTCAATTTCCTAGCACCAAAAGCTGATAAAAAGATTACATACAGTCTAAAACAAGTAGAACCATATAATTGCACTAAAGATGGCATAGATTTTACCTATGAAGATAGCAAAATTCATTCAAATCTTGAGGGTGTCTTCAATTTGTACAATATTTTGGCCGGTATAACTTGTGCAAAGAATGAAGGCGTATCCAATGAAATAATTAAGCATGCAATAGAATCGTTAAAATCTATTCCGGGTAGATTAGAAAAAATAGAAGCGCCCAATTTTACAGTAATCGTAGACTACGCCCACACCACAGACTCTCTCCAGAAAATATATGATGTTTACAAATCTACATCAATTATTGGTGTTCTCGGTGGTACAGGTGGTGGCAGAGACACTTCAAAAAGAAAAGAGATGGGAAAAATTGCCGATGATTATTGCAAAGAAATTATTCTAACCAACGAAGATCCGTACGATGAAGATCCGATGGAGATCATCGATGATGTTGCTCAAGGAATAATCAATAATAAACCTCACAAGATTCTCGATCGTCGCCTCGCTATAAGAAAAGCGCTGGAGTTAGCTAAGCATGGAAACACGGTCATTATTTCTGGTAAAGGTACAGATCCATATATAATGGGCCCAGATAATTCCAAGATGCCCTGGAGTGATGTGGAGGTAATCAGAGAGGAATTAGCCAAGTTGAAATAGCTCAACAAATTATTAGGTAACGAAATAGTCTGCCAGAAATAGGTGTTTTCTTTTGACCCTTCGCAGTGCCACAGAAACAGAAAGTAGAATAATACTAACCAGTGGCACGAGAAGAGACGACTCTGCGAGTTTTCTGTTGTTCGAGCAGAGCCGATCGTGTCAAAATAAAACACCTATTGCCGGCAGACTACTAGATAACTTTAACCGAATATGCTCGATTCAATTCTTCTAAAGTCCTATTTCCAACCATGCCATATTCCCCCATTACACCTCTCTTCTTTTGAAATGATTCGACTGCCTTTTTTGTACAATTACCAAAATTTCCTGTGCGGGGACAATCATTTAGAGTTTTGTCTTGTGGAGGATACAAACCCTCGCCAACCAAAGCGGTCTGGAGAGAATAAACATCTTTTGAATTGTATTTATTATCAAGTATCTGCGCTCTCCATGTGTATGGAATAAGTAAGGTGTCGCTCAAACCCTCGAGATTATCGGGTTTTTTGTCGTCAAAGAAATCTTGAAGACCGAGATATGTTTGGAATGCGAGATCTTTTATTGCAATACTATACAGATCAGGATTATTGAACTGCTGTTCATAAATATAACCGTATTCAATAAGCAAACTCGGTGCATTCAAAGAATTGTACGCGCCGACAGCGATCAGATCTTGTGTCTCTATGATACCCGCTCTTTCACCTGAAAAATCTGAAACTGGGTTGTATTTCTTTAGGCGATTGAAAACGGCACTAGCAATATATTGAGTTGTTGTACTATTTAAGTATTGCTGTTGAGGAATATATATTGCAAAACCAGTGTAATCGCCTGGACTTGTCTTTGCATGGCCTGGGTGATCATTGAAATGAACGTGAATGATAATATCGATATCATTTTCATTTGACCATTTACTCATGCCATAAAGTCTGTAAGCAATATCTTTTGGCGCTTTGTTGTGGATAACAGAAGGTGTAACAGGATGAAATTCCCCTATTCGCTCTAGTTTTTTGACTTCTTCTTGATGACCTTTTGTCCAGGCGATTATTTCATCCCAATTTGTCTTGAAATAATTTGAGAAAATTGGTGACCAATCATTCTTGTCGCGAGCCACAAAAACTTGATATCTGTCATTGGTAGTAAAATACTTCTCCAATTCTTTTGATAAATCGACTACCATATTTCTTTCAAAAAGATTTGCATACTCTGCCCCGCCATAGCTGGGCTCATGCCCAGGAACAATCAAAATTTTGACTTTTTCTTTTGACTGCCGTGACCATATGTTATCAGAAAAATATTTGGTTTTGATATCAATAACAGATTTGGGACTATGTGAAAGTATTACAGCGGCAATCTGTTTTTCCGCATTTCCAATGAATGAATATACAATATGCGCCTGTTGTGGGTGTATCATCAGCCACGGTACAACCAAAACCATAATTAAAAAAAGTGAGACAAGAATGTAGCGCATAATTACATTATACATTATAGTGGGCTTATGCCAGAATTACCCGAAGTACAAACGACTGTAAATGGTCTACGCGAACATACTATTGGGCTAAAAATCGTCTCAGTTTGGACAAATTACAATAGTAAATATTTCAAAGGGTCAGATACTATAAAAGATCCGTCCTATTTCAAAATTTTCAAAAAAGACGTTACTGGCCAGCAAATAGTCAGAATAGAACGTCGAGCGAAAAATATCTTGATTTTTCTCGGAAACGGCAAAGTGATACTTGTCCACATGAAAATGACTGGTCATTTGCTATATGGTAAGTACAGATTTATTGCAAAAAATATAAAAGATCCTTGGGAAGCTATTGAGCCAGAGGGTTTGAAAGATCCTTTCAATAAAAGAGTGCGCTTTGTTATTACATTTGATAATAAAAAACATCTCGCTCTTTCTGATACCAGAAAATTTGCCAAGGTTACCCTCTTGGATAGCAAAGATGCTCATTTATCAGCACATCTCAAAGATCTGGGACCAGAACCACTTCACGATAATTTTACTTATGAACTTTTTGTTCAAATCATCAGTAAAAAACCAAATCAAAAAATTAAGTTGGCACTCATGGATCAAACCCTGATAGCGGGTATTGGTAACATCTATGCCGACGAATCACTCTTTCGGGCGGGCATTCATCCAACAACTAAAGTTTCCGATGTTTCAAAAGAAAAATTACGCCTACTATTCAAAGCCATCCGACTGACATTATCGCAAGGCATAGACCTCGGTGGCGATTCCATGTCTGATTATCGAAACATCACTGGCACAAAAGGTAATTTTCAAGAAGAACATCGCGCCTATCAGCGCACCGGTGAAAGATGCTCCGAGAAAGGTTGTAAAGGCAAGATTTGCAGAATTGTTGTTGGCGGAAGGGCGACACATTTTTGTAATGTGCATCAGAAGTAGAGTGCAGCTTCTGTGACATGTCACATCCCGGAAAATAACATAATCCCCGTCGCAACAGAAACATTCAAAGACTCTTTCTTCCCTTTCATGGGTATCTCTGCTATCTCATCAACTAATTTCAACAGAGACTTCGATACACCACCGACTTCATTACCAACCACCAATGCAATCTTGTCGCCAAACTTTATTTTCCTATAATCAACAGACTCCTCGTCCTGCTCGAGCGCCACAATTTGAAAACCATCTTTCTTGAGTCGACGGATCAACTGTTCACCGGATTCTAGATATTCCCAACTTACCAAATTTTCGGCACCAAGGGCCACTTTGGCAAAATCTTTTCTTTTTTGTGAGAAACGATCGAGAGGCGTAGGTGTAGTACCAAGACAATACACCTTGCTCACACCAGCGGTTTCTGCGGTGCGGAAAATCGATCCAACATTGTGGACACTGCGGATATTATCGAGTACAAGGACGACGTCTTTCATATTTTATAAAATACCATATAATACTCACATACAAATAACAATATCAACATGCTTTCAGTCTTTCCATCTCTATTATCGTTCCAACCATACTCACCATTTATAATCCGTTTGACCTTGGGCTTTATTTTACTTTTTTGGACTTATAGAACCTTTGCAAAACCAGACCTTTTCTCAACAACCAAAATCAAGATGATAAGCCTTATGGAAGGCATAGCATCATTATTTATAATTATTGGTTTATTTACTCAGGTCGCTGTTGCAATAATTATCATTGATCTCCTTGTCAGACTTATAATAAAAATTCGCAACAAAGCTTTTTTCAGCGATGGGGTAAACTACTACTTTATTATTCTGATTTTGGCTATTTCCCTTTTGCTTACAGGCCCAGGATTTCTGGCTTTTGATCTACCAATCTAGTCAGATCATCAATTTCGCCTTACAAAGTCCTATTTGTAGAAACAAAATTATTACCTTTGTCATCTTGCCCCATTTGTAAAGCAGGATCCTCTGGTTTGCTATTGTCCGATGGAAAATCTGAGTGATTATTTTTTGATAAGTATTTTTTCAAATACAGACCAATACCGAGTGCAATGACGACAACAATAATTACGAGGAAGGTATTGAGCAACCACTTATTCGCTTCAGTAAATGGCACAACTGGACCTGCAGGTTCGACATAAGCACTGTTTTTGGTTTCTGGCCCTAGACCCAAGACTGGCAATTTTGCCGTCTCGATGTATGAAGCAAAATTTGAAATATCATACTGTGGTTTTTGGGCAGATGGGTTGCCATAGTAGACTTTGTAATTTCTATCAGCTTTTGCATCAAATACAATTTCAAAAACTGGACCAGAAACTATGACTTTTGGATCAACAGAAATAACAGGATTATCATCATTTACAATAGATAATCTTATATACCTCGATCTTATAGATCTATTTGATCCGTAATTTATTGTATTTGAAGATCCTTTGTACAAAGAAGTTCTGACGCTTGAAATATATCCCTCTCCAACATATGTCCAAGAATTATCCGTTGTGGAACTGTTCGAAGATTCTACAATAACTCTTCTTGTATAATTTGCATCCTTTGAAGAAATGGTTACAGAGTCGCTATATACTCCAGATCGACCAAGATCAATCGTAATTTCTGTACTTTTGCGAGTAGGGTTGTTGTACACACTTATGGGCAACTCCGTGGTATACCTAGGAATAATAACGTCTACATCACCATAAACTTTTGCATCTGTAGCAACGACCGGACCTTCTTCCCCATTACTGATTATGACCTTGAAATATCTTGATGTATTAGAAGAAAAGTCTATAGAATTTTTGCCCTGACTCTGCCCAGACACAGGATCTGTAAAGGAAAAGATATAGCCGTCTTTGGACACCAGTGACCAGCGAGAATCCTCCAAAGCAAGAGGTGTATCTGAAGAATACAAACTAACCTGCCTGCGATAATTTGGTTTGTTGGTTTCGATAAATAGACTTGTTCGAACAACGCCACCGCGTCCAGTATCGACAACAAACTTAGTTGATCCATCATTTGAAGTAACCGAATTTATTATACTAGCCGAGACCATAGACGGATTCGGTCGTATGTCATTTGTCAAAATAAAAGGCGTCTCTATTCCAAGATCATCAACCACTCGCAAATCTGAAAAATTATCTGTTATCCAAGAAATATCATTTGGCAACTTTACCTTAACCATTCCTGAACTTTCTCCCCTGTTGACCACTCTTTCATATTGCCAATCTTTTTTGTCGAAGGAGGCCGACACGAGTGACGTTCCAACAATGATACCTGCAATAACTAAACTAAATATTTTAAGTGCTTTTTTATTCATAATTTTATAGATCATTTATACAACATCCTTAAGTCTATCTTTATATTTTGCATAAGCGAAAGAAGCAGTGAGAGCAATTAGACCAAATACAATGAACGATACTATTCTATACAATTGACCCAAACTCCAAACATCAAACAAGACCTTTATAGCAGTAATCAGGAACAATGCAAGGCCAAGTCTCCTAACGCTAGAAATTCTTTTTGCAAAACCAATTGCTGTCAAAACTGCTGCATATAATGTCCACAAGATTGAAACCCAGGTATTGGAACGATTTCTCAAGCTATCTGCCTCTGAAAAATAATTTGAATAAGCACTTGATCTTGTTGCGGATGTATCGTAACCAGAGTTGTACATCTGATCCTGACTTTGTTGTTTCTGATAAACTTCATAAGCAACATTTTTCCTGTGACCATAATATTGTGTTATCTGTGAAGTCAGAGCATATACGGTAAGAATATTTGCAATGACGACGAAAACCATAATTCCTCTCTTTTGTATTTCGATAGTTGTACTGCCATATTTCTTGTAAAAGAAAGCGATAATATAAGCAACAACCACAGCCAAAACAGATACAACAAATGCCGTATTGAAGATGGGCACAAAAGTTGCTGTTCTATAATTATCACCAATCCAGATAATCAAATCCAAAAGTCCGATACTGTAAACAACGACACCCATAATCTGAAAACCTCTATTACTTATAATAGAAGCAATGTAATACAGCGCAACTGATTCTATCAACCAAGCCACCGCAACCCAAGGCCCATCAAACTGCAAGGGTACAGCGAGCGACAAGAAAGTTACAGCCAATCCTGGCAAGAAGATATTGAGAGCTTTGTCTTGCGGATTGGATTTGTTGACCATAAAGGCAAAAACCATATATATGATTGCAACGAAGACCGAAGCAAAACCAAGAACGGAGTGGTGATTTGGATTTAGAAGTGTAAAACCGATGATTGCGAGTGCAAAGGCATTGGCTCCAATAAGGAAGAAATCTGCTTGATCACTTTTTGTACCAGCAACTAGAGTTCTTGCGACATTTGCAATGAGGAAAATAATGAAAGTTACAAAACAGAAAGTTAGTGTAACTGCCAACTGATTTTCTCTAAAATACATGCCATACCAAGCCAAGAAATTGATAGCAGTACCAATGAAAGTTGCCACATTAAGCTTTGGCCACTTTTTGAAGAATGATATGCCGAGGACACCGACGTTTATGATCGAGAGGTAGACGAAAAGTGAAAGCATATTATCTCCAACATAACCGACCAAGAAAGGAGTTACAAATGCACCAATGACGCCAACAAAAGAGAGTGTGATCGTTGCGTTGACAACACTTATTGCAAGAGTGAGGGCTGTTACAATCAGCATAAGTATGCCAGCTACCGGCGCACCAATAAGCTGATAGAAAGAATATGCCGAGAAAAAGGACAAGTACAAAATGGCACTACCACCTCCCATAATGAGGTCTGAATACTTGAGATACTTTGTACGTAGCATCTGACCAACAACTAGAAATACCACACCAAAGAAGACTCCGATCATTACCCTGCCCGAAGGACCGATCCAGTTATTGTCAAAAGCATATTTCAAGAAGAAGGCCACACCGATAAGTACAGCACCGATACCCAACCTTCCCAAAACCCGTCCAGATGATTCTTCATCATGTTTAGAATCTTCCATTGGTTTCTCAGAACCAGCCGAGGCCGAAACCGAAGCGGGTGCTGGATTGGATGTAGAAACAGAAGAAGTTACTGGGTTTACGGATGCGGAAGCATTTTGTAGTGGCGCAGTATTCGAACCAGCTGGAATGTTTTGATTTACCTTGGATGGCATTTCTACTTTGCCTTTTGCCTTTTGTTCGAGTGTAGCGATGCGACCACTATTCCTAAGAGTAATAATGAAAAGCACAATTATAGCTATCCAAAGTAGAAACATGTTAATGATGATTATTTATATGAGTTAATTATAGAATAAATGGGGAGAAAAAGCTTTTGTGACTTTATTACAAATATGCTCATGCAAAAAATCGCCAGACCGAAGCCTGGCGATGCACAATACAAAAAAATCTCGATCAGCTGTCGAACGAGCAGAGGAATAGGTCCCGGTAAGATCCTCTATACCCACCATTCGTAACAACGTCATTGCCACTAACACGACCAAATTCCAACACACATCCCTCGAAGTAATAAATAAAAGGATATTCCCTCTTATGGGGAGCAGCATCAGGATTTAGACACGTACCAAGAGCATGCACCCGAAGTCTCTGAATCCTTGTGTTCAATCGAGGTACATCTCGTGCTAGGGCCACGAGCTCAAAACGATTGCACGGACGGATGCTGTGACACTCCAGAATATCCAGACTGCCGTTAAATCCGCCACCATTCACAGCCAAGAGTCTGACCTTGGATCTACTCGGTGCGGGAACATCTTTCGACCCCGGGGCTTTCCTGATATGCCTAAGACTTTCCCCGAGTTTGTCATTACGAAAAACAATTGGGATTTCTTCAGACACGTCAAGAGTAATTCTCTGCCCCCAAGGATGGTAGTCTCGATCGCAACCTAGAGCATTGGCAAGCTCAAAAGGATTGAGAGCTTCCAGATTACCTTGAGCCGATTCGAGTAACAGGCCAAGAAAACCAGATTCCCGAAGTTCCTGCAGTTGCTCGGCCGTGAGCTTTTTCTGTCGAACCAACTTTTCGATCCATCCAATCTGACGAGGGGTTGCGCATTTCATCGCAAGGCCTTTCGTACACTTTGTTATGATGCTGAACCGTTGTTTGACAACGTACTATTCGCGCATCTATATAGACATTACAACTACAATTAGTGACCTGTCAATGTTTGCTTTAAAAATAGAAAAAGTTGGATTCGAATAACTTGACCCACCCAGGTATTGTATTAACGGTGCGCCCAGTTGGATTCGCCCTCGACTCTCCCTCGCTACCAGCTCGTTCGGTCTGGGCACCGCCTCGCTGTCTCGCCCCGCTGGGCTCGACATGCTCCGGCGTTCGAATCCAACTCGCGAGTGCCGCAGGGCACTCGCTTGGTCGCACTCAGTCACTACGTTCCTTCGGTGCGCCCAGTTGGATTCGAACCAACGACCCACTCCTTAAAAGGGAGTTGCTCTACCACCTGAGCTATGGGCGCAAATTTCCTACACAATCCAAAAACATCGATAAAGCCAAATATAGGCAAATGCAGGATAGGATAAACAATACCATAAAATTGTACTATCGCAAGCTTACCGATCGGCGCCTCGGTATAAGAATAATTACAGAGGTGACACCTCTGTAATCACAACTTCAACATCAACCTCTCAATACCCAATTCCAAATCAATCAAACCACGATGACCATCATGATACAAAACTATCGTTTGTTCCAAGAGTTTATTGAGCTCGCCTTCTTTATACAAACCACAACCTTTTTTAGCCTTGGAGAAAATGAAAGGGTTAAGTCCGGCCTCGCCAGCCGTCTTTGCATCACGCGCGACTGCCATCGATTTTAATTGCCAAAAAATCGTACCCAAAATACTTTCTGATTCTAGGCCATTTGCAACAGCATCTCTATATATAGACCACGCTCGGAACTTGTCTCTATTCCCTATTGCATCAGCCAAAGCAAAAATATTGAACTCTTTCTTTGGCACTTTTTCTGCCTCATCTATGACAACAACCTTCTCACCATATTTTTCAAAAGCTTTTTTGAGATTGGCATTAACCTTACCTTCACTAATAATAAAAATATTGGGCGACTCTTTCATTACCCCCATCATCTCGATCATTTTATCTACCTTCTCCTCTTCATTACCGACTCTATTTATATAGACTATATATTTATTGGAAAATAAACCCTGCCCACCAACATGTTCTTCTATAATATACGGATTCCAATTTTCAGAATTTATTTCAATAAAAGATGCGTCCGGCTTTTTTGCTCGCAAAGAATCAACCAGAGTTCTTGCTTTGTCTATAACTTTTTTATTATCAGTACCGTAAAAGATATATAGCATTATTTTAATTCTCCCCAATTGTTTCCAATTGCCTTGGACGCTCGAAGTACAACTCCTTTGGTATCCTTCGGATCCATTACGCTCTCCATTATCTTTTCTATTTGTGTCGTCACCTCTTCTGCTTTGTCCTCCTTTATCTCATAGACGAGCTCATCGTGCACCTGTAAAAGTGGGTACACCGCTTCGTCTAGTTTATTTTCTTTTATATATTTATCGATAGCAATCATGGCTAACTTGATGACATCTGCCTCAGTACCTTGTATAGGCGCGTTGATCGCCATCCTTTCTGCAGATGCTTTGATGTATGGGATTTTGGAATTGATCCCCTCAAAATATCTCCTTCTACCGAAAAATGTTTCGGTATAACCTTTTCGTGCCGTCTCTGCCTTTACATTATTCAAATAATTGGCCAGACCAGAAAATGTCTCGAAATAATCATTCAAGAATTTTTGGGCATCATCACGACTAGTGCCCAAGTTTTGTTTTAGAGCCAAAACCCCCATTCCATATATTATTCCGAAGTTTATAACCTTGGCTTTGCGTCGCATATCAGATGTGACTTGTTCCGGTGAAACTTTGAAAACAAAAGATGCGACCGAAGTATGCACATCTTCACCTTTGCGGAATATTTCCAATAATTTTTCATCACCAGACAAGAATGCCGCTATCCGGAGCTCGATCTGTGAATAATCAAAACTACAAAGCTTGTATCCTTCGCTTGCTACAAAAGCTCCACGTATAGCTTTGCCCAAATCTGTTTTGACAGGAATATTTTGCAAATTTGGATCAATCGAGGCCATACGACCAGTCGTCGTACCTGCTGAAACAAAATGAGAATGCAAACGATCTTTTTCGTCCAACAAAGGCGGTATCGCATCTATATAAGTAGAGAGTAATTTCGAAAGCTCGCGGTATTCGAATATAAGTGGCACAATCGGATGCAAATCGCGGAGTTTTTCTAGCTCAGACTCTTTTGTCGACCTCGCTCCCCCACTGGTCTTCTTCATATTTTTGCCTACCAACTCGAGTTTGTCGAAAAGGATTTCACCTAGCTGTTTCGGTGAGCTTATATTAAAATCCGTACCAGCAAGCTCGTGAATTTTCTTTTCCAATTTCTCAACTTCAGCGTGGTATGTCGTACCCAAATGTGCAAGAAGCTTTCTATCTATCTTTATACCCC
>JACCDG010197568.1_pt1 | contig 16794 bp, 15 predicted proteins | sample 7442471 | NCBI WGS metagenome assembly JACCDG01 (sample SAMN15323444, study PRJNA562643) | freshwater metagenome | isolation source: river surface water | place: USA:Blue River Watershed | collected 2017-08-17 | reverse complement strand
TACTGGGGCAGCTGCTGTCATTGTTGCTGCGTGGTTTGACCGCCGAAACGCCGCGTGCCCGGCCCGTAGCTGGCCCGCAGATGCAGGCCATGGCCTTGTTGCAACAGGGGCAGCTTGATGCCGCGTTTGATGTCTTGCGACAATGCCCGCCACATGACAGCATGCTGGAGCCGCTCTACAAGCTTGGCCTGGCCTATGAGCGCAAGCAACAGCCGGATCAGGCTGCGGCGGTATACCGGCATCTGGCGCAGCAGCGGCCTGACTACCGGGATCTGCAGCAACGACAGGCCAGCCTGAGCCAGCCACGCCCCCCGGTTGCCGGCAGCGGACAGGCCGTGTCATCTGCGCCGGAAGCGGGTGTGCAGCAGCTTGGGCGTTATCAGCTGGACAAGGTGCTGGGTAAGGGGGCCATGGGTGTAGTGTATCTTGGGCGCGATCCGACCATTGGCCGGGTGGTGGCCGTCAAGACCATGGCGCTGGCAGAAGAATTTGACAGCACGGATCTGGACGAAGTACGCAAGCGCTTCTTCCGCGAGGCAGAGACGGCAGGGCGCTTGAATCACCCGAACATTGTCACGATTTACGATGCCGCAGAGGAGCAGGGCCTGGCGTATATTGCGATGGAGTTTCTCAAAGGGCGCGATCTGGGCGGATGGACGGCCGCCGGGCAGCTTCTGCCGCCGGCGCGCGCGCTCGAGATCGCGGTGCAGGTTGCCGAGGCGCTGGACTATGCCCATGCGCAGAATGTGGTGCATCGCGATATCAAGCCCGCCAATATCATGTATGAGCCCGATAGCGGCATGGTCAAGGTGACTGATTTCGGCGTGGCGCGGATTACCGATGCGAGCAAGACAAGAACCGGCATGGTGCTGGGTACGCCGTCATACATGTCGCCGGAGCAATTGTCCGGCAAAAAGGTCGATGGTCGTTCCGATTTGTTTTCACTGGCGAGCACACTGTTTCAGCTGCTCACCGGTAAATTGCCGTTTAGCGGAGACTCCATGGCTGAACTGATGTTCCGTATTACCAATCAGGCGCATCCCGATATCCAGCAGTTGCAGCCAGGGCTTCCGGCTGTGCTGAAGCTGGTGCTGGACAAGGCGTTGGCCAAAAAGCCCGAAGACCGCTTCCAGAGCGGTGCAGAGTTCGCCGCTGCCTTGCGTCGCAGCCTGGCTGCGATGAAGGAGCGCTGATGCAGAATCTTGGCAGGGCGCTGGAAATGGTTTGCCTGACCGATTCCGGCTTGATTCGTGAACACAATGAAGATGCTGTGACCATCGACCCCGACTACGGCTTTGCGATTCTTGCCGACGGGCTTGGCGGCTACAACGCAGGCGAAGTGGCCAGCGGGATGACAGTCAACCTGGTGGCGCAAGGCCTGCGCCAGGCGTTGCCCAACTCGCCGCCGCAGCAACTGGATGTTGCCAGCGGCAAACTGAATGCCTACCGCCTGCTGGAGCAGCAGATCCAGATTGCCAATGCCGCCGTGTATGAGGCGGCGCAGACACAGCCACACTGTGCCGGCATGGGCACCACCATTGTCAGTACGCTGTTTTTCGACAATCGGCTGCTGATTGCGCACATTGGCGATTCGCGTTGTTATCGTCTGCGCGGAGAAGAGTTTGTCTGCCTGACGCGTGACCACTCCTTGCTGCAGGAGCAGATAGACCTGGGGCTGGTTACCCCGGAGGAGGCGCGTTATGCCGATTACAAGAATCTGGTTACCCGAGCCCTGGGAATCGATGATGAGGCAGAGCCGGATTTCACCGAATATACCGTAGAGGTTGGAGATATTTTCCTGCTGTGCTCCGATGGCCTCAACGATATGGTCGAGGACCAGGAAATCGCCGATATCCTTGATTCATTGCGCGTCGATCTGGCGATTGCCGCGCAGCAACTGGTGCACGCCGCGTGTGATCATGGCGGCCGTGACAATGTATCGGTGATACTGATTCATGTGAAAGCCCCGTTTCCTGCCGTACAAGGGTGGTTTCCCTGGCTGTTTTCCTGGTTTGGGCAGGAGCGGCGCTGATGGAGTGGCAGACGGGCTATAAAAATATCAAGACAGGATGGAGAAAGAAATGTCACGACTGATACTCAGTCTCGACGGGCAGCTGCTGAAGGAGATTGTGCTCGATAAAGAGCGGCTCACTATCGGCCGTCGCCCGCATAACGATCTGCAGATCGATAACCTGGCAGTAAGTGGCCAGCATGCGATGGTTACCACACTCGGGCCGGACTCCTTTCTGGAAGACCTGGACAGCACCAATGGCACGGCTGTGAATGGTCATGCCATCAGAAAATACCATTTGCAGGATGGTGACCTGATCGAGATTGGTAAATACAAGCTCAAATATGTAAACGAAGCGGCAGTTGCGTCTTCATCCGCATCCGCCAAAGCCCCTGCCGGCGATGCGGTTCCGCCAAGCGGCACGGCGATTGGTGATACCGTTTCACTGGGCCCGGCTCACAAGCCTGCCGCACCGATGCCGCCTGATGCTTTTCTGCGGGTATTGTCCGGCGCCAATAGCGGCAAGGAGTTACCTCTGAGCAAAAGTGCCACCACCTTTGGCAAGCCTGGCACACTGGTGGTTTCGGTGATGAAGCGGCCGCAGGGTTATTTCCTCACGCATGTCGAGGGTGCCGTCCGCGCCACTGTTAATGCCCAGCCGGTCGGTGATCAGCCCTATCCGCTGGTACACCGCGACAAGATCAATGTCGCGGGCATTCAGCTGGAGATGTGCTTCAAACCCTGACGGGAGCATCAATGTCGCTTGCTGGGGCAGGAAAACTGAGATTTCACTGGCAGCTGGCGCTAAGTGTTGCCCTGCTGCTGGTATTGCTGCTGCACGCATTGGGCGGACGTTTTGAGATTCCGCTGCTGACCAGCCTCGAAGCAAAACTCTACGACATGCGTATGGCCCTGAGCATGGCGCCTGGCCAGGATGACCGGATTGCCATTGTCGACATCGACGAACGCAGCCTGGCCGAGCTGGGTCGCTGGCCCTGGAGCCGCGACAAACTGGCGCAACTGGTTGATCGTCTGTTTCAGGATTATCAGGTCGCGGTGCTCGGTTTCGATATCGTGTTTGCCGAGCCTGATACCAGTTCTGGCCTGCCCGTCTTGCAACAGCTGGCGCAAAAGGAGCTGGCCGGCGACACGCAATTGCAACTGGTGTTGCCGGGCCTGGCAGAGCGCCTCGATTTTGATGCGCGTTTTGCACGAAGCCTGCACCAGCGGCCGGTGGTGCTGGGCTATTATTTCAGCCACGACAACGATAACCGTTATGGCATGTTGCCCCGCCCGGTGTTGCCTGCCTCCGCACTGCGCGATGCAGGCGAGGCACTGGGCGAAGAAACCGGATACGGTGCCAATCTTGCACTGCTGATGCAGCATGCCGCCAGCGCCGGCCATTTTGTTCCCAGCCCGGACAGTGACGGTGTGACGCGCCGGGTGCAAATGTTGTTGCGGCACCAGGCGCAATTGTATGAACCATTGTCTCTGGCCGTGGTTCGGGCCTTTCTGGATTTTCCCCCGATTGAAGTGGTGTATCCGTCGCAAAGCAGTGCAGACGACGCCTATCGCAGCTTTGAGCGGCTGCAGGTCGGGCCGTTGTCGATTCCTGTCGATGCCGGTGGCAATGTGCTGGTGCCGTATCGTGGCAGGGCATTCAGCTTTCCGTATTTTCCTGCGGTGGATGTATTGCAGGGAAAAATTGCCCCCGAGCTGTTGCAGGGCCGTATCGTGCTGATTGGCACCTCCGCGCCGGGCCTCAAGGATTTGCGGGTGACGCCGCTGCAAAGTGTTTACCCCGGCGTTGAAATCCACGCCAATCTGATTGCCGGCATGCTGGATCAAACCATTCTCAATCGTCCTGCATATCTGTTGGCGCTGGAATGGCTCCTGCTTCTGCTGGCGGGGGCGATGCTGACCTGGGTGCTGCTGAATTTCGGGCCGCTGGTTTCGTCGTTAACGACGCTGATGGTGCTGTTGTTGCTGGTGGGCCTGAATCTCTGGATGTGGCAGCGCTGGCATTATGTGCTGCCGCTGGCAAGCACGGTGGTGCTGGTGCTTGGACTGTATATCCTCAACATGACCTGGGGCTACTTCTTTGAAAGCCGCCGCAAGCGCCAGATGGCTTCGTTGTTTGGCCGCTATGCGCCGCCCGAACTGGTTGCAAAAATGAGTGCCGATCCGGAGAAATACACCATGGAAGGCCAGAGCCGCGAGCTGACCATCCTGTTCTCCGATGTGCGCGGCTTTACTGCCTTGTCCGAGTCGATGGAGCCAAAGCTGCTGACGCGACTGATGAATGAGTTTCTGACCGCCCTGACGCAGGTTATCCGTGAGCAGTATCTGGGCACCATCGACAAATACATGGGTGATTGTGTCATGGCATTCTGGGGCGCGCCGTTTGATCAGCCGCAACATGCGCGCCAGGCCGTGCTGGCTGCACTGGATATGCAGCGCGCTATTGCGCAGCTTAATCCACGGCTGCAACAGCAGGGTTTCCCGCCACTGCAGATCGGCATCGGCATCAATACTGGCCGGGTTACCGTGGGTGACATGGGTTCAACGTTCCGCAAGGCCTATACGGTGATGGGCGACGCGGTGAATCTGGCCTCGCGGCTTGAAGGTATTACCAAGTATTACGGCGTGGGCATTGTGGTGGGAGAGTCCACCCGCCAGGCCGTGCCGGATGTGCTGTTCCGCGAACTGGACAGGGTTCGTGTCAAGGGCAAGCAGCAGGCGATTGCCATTTACCAGCCCCTGGCACTGGCACAGGCCGTGTCACCGGCGCAGCAGGCGGCAGTGGCGCAATTCGATCGGGCGCTGCAGGCATACCGGCAGCAATCCTGGGCGCAGGCCCAAGTGCTGCTCGATGAATTGCAGGCGCAGTATCCCGAAGATCAGCTATACCAACTGTATCGGCAGCGGGTTTCGCATTATCGCCAGCACCCACCCCCTGCCGATTGGGATGGTGTCCACGAATTTGACAACAAATAGGCTGACACATGGCAACGTTAACGGTACTCGGCTGTAGCGGGGGGATTGGCGCCGGTTTGCGCACTACATCCTTTTTGCTTCAGCAGGGCTCCCTGATCGATGCCGGAACGGGTGTAGGCGATCTGACGCTGGCACAAATGATTGCGATCGACCGGGTGTTCCTTACCCATTCCCATCTCGATCACATTGCCATGTTGCCACTGCTGGTCGACAGTGTCGGCGCGTTGCGTAAAACGCCTCTTACCGTGTTTGCCCTGCCCGAAACCTGCCGTGCGCTGCGTCAACACGTATTCAACTGGGAGATCTGGCCGGATTTCACCCAGATTCCGGATTTGCTCAACCCGTTTTTACGACTGCAGGAATTCCATCCCGGTGACGTGTTGCAGATTGAACCGGGGCTAACCTTACGGGTGTTGCCGGCAGAACACACCGTGCCGGCGGTGGCATTTCATCTGGATAGCGGCGCCGGATCGCTGGTGTTCAGCGGCGATACAACGGTGCAGCAGCAGTTCTGGGATCTGGTTAACGGCATAGAAAACCTGCGCCATCTCTTGATCGAAACCGCCTTCAGTGTCAAGGAACGGCGGCTGGCAGAAATCTCCAAACATCTGTCACCCGATATGCTGGCCGGAGAGTTGGCCAAGCTGCGCATACCGGCGAATATCCATATCACCCACTTGAAGCCGGGTGAGTCTGATCTGACCATGCATCAGGCCATACAGCATGTGCCGCAGCACACGTTGCATATGTTGCAGGCCGGCCAGCAGATCCATTTTTAACCTGTTTTTCGACCGAGTCTCTGTGTCCGATATGAATTCGACTGCTGTAGCACCCATGGCTGCTGACGATATGTCCCGGCAACTGGCATTTACCCGCGACCTGCAAGAGGTGACCAACCGGATTCACGCCACCCAGAATATCGATGAAATCATGCTTGAGCTCGGGCAGTCGATCGGTGAGCTGTTTGATGCTGACCGTTTGACCATTTATGCTGCGGTGGAACAGGGCCGCGCCATTGTGTCGAAGGTCAAGACCGGCATGAATTCATTCAAGGATCTGAAGCTTCCGGTCAACGAGCAAAGTGTTGCCGGTTATGTGGCGCTGTTGAAACGCAGCGTCAATATCGCCGATGTCTACGACGAAACCGAGCTGAAGCGCCACAGCCCCCAGTTGCATTTCTTGCGGCTGGTGGACGAAAAAACCGGTTATCGCACACGGCAGATGCTGGTTGCCCCGATTGTGGACGAAGAAACCCAGGCCTTGATCGGCGTGCTGCAACTGATCAACCACAAAAATGGCCAGCCATTTGATCGCGCAGCCGAAGAGGGGGCCGGTGCGCTGTGCAAAACCCTGGCGATAGCAATGAAACAACGCCAGCAGGGGCAGGCTTTTGTCAGTCGTACCAAATATGATCACCTGCTGGCTGCCGGCGTGATTTCGGCAGCGGAAATGGAGCTTGCACAGCGCGCTGCACGGCGCAAGCAGCTTGATCTGGAGCAGGTGCTGATGGACGAGTTTCAGGTGTCGGCCCAGGCGATCGGTGAAGCGCTGGGCAAGTATTTCGGGGTGCCGGCCCTGCCTTTTCAGTCTGACCGGATCAAGCCGCAAGCGTTGCTGAAAAACCTGAAGCGCGAGTTTGTGGAGAACCAGCAGTGGGTGCCGCTGGACGAAACTGCCGACGGCTTGCTGGTTGTCACGCCCGACCCGGAGCAGATCAAGGCCAGCCGCATGGCGGCGCAGGTGTTCCCCAAGCACAAAATCATTTATCACGTGTGCACCCGGCGTGATTTCCGCCTGACGCTGGATCAGTTTTTCGGTGTCGAAGAGGTAAGCAGTAGCAGCATCGGCGACATGCTCGCCAACCTTGGTTCGCAAGACGATGTGCAGGAAGAGGGCGGCAGCCAGGATGATCTGTCGGCAGCGCAGGACAACGAACTGGTGAAGCTGGTCAACAAGATCATTGTCGATGCCTACAATATGGGCGCCTCCGACATTCACATCGAGCCCTATCCCGGCAAGCAGAAAACACTGATCCGCTTCCGGCGCGATGGCTCGCTGACAAATTACATCGAGGTGCCCGCCAGCTACCGTAGCCCATTGGTTGCCCGCCTGAAAATCATGTGTGATCTGGATATTTCCGAGCGACGCAAGCCGCAGGACGGCAAGATCAAGTTCAAGAAATTCGGTCCGCTGGATATCGAGTTGCGGGTAGCAACAGTGCCCACCCAGGGTGGACTGGAAGACGTGGTAATGCGCATTCTGGCCGCCGGCGAACCGTTGCCGCTGGAGCAGTTGGCCTTGTCGCGGCGCAATCTGGCCAATCTCAAAAATGTAGTCAGCAAGCCTTACGGCCTGTTTTTTGTCTGCGGCCCAACCGGCTCCGGTAAAACCACCACCTTGCATTCGGTGCTGAAATTTCTCAATACGCCGGAAACCAAGATCTGGACGGCGGAAGACCCGGTTGAAATCACCCAGGCCGGTCTGCGCCAGGTGCAGATGAACCCGAAAGCCGGCCTCAACTTCGCCACTGCGATGAAAGCGTTCCTGCGGGCCGACCCGGATGTGATCATGGTGGGCGAAATGCGCGATAAGGAAACTACGTCCACCGGCATCGAAGCCTCGCTTACCGGCCACCTGGTATTGGCCACCCTGCACACCAATAGTGCTCCGGAAAGCATCATCCGCCTGCTGGACATGGGCATGGATCCGTTCAATTTTGCCGATGCGCTGCTGGGCATTCTCGCCCAGCGCCTGGCCAAACGACTATGCAAATGCAAGTGTGCCTACCACCCGGACGAGGCAGAGCTGGCGCATTTGCTGGATGAATATGCCGAAGAACTGCGTAACACCAGCCATTGGCAAAGAGATCCACAGGCCGCACGCCAGGCGCAGCTGGATGAATGGCGCCAGAGTTTTGCCGACAAGGAAGGCCGTTTTACGCTGTATAAACCGGTGGGCTGTGCCGCCTGTAGCAACACCGGCTACAAGGGGCGGCTTGGCCTGCACGAACTGCTGGTTGGCAGTGATGAAATCAAGAAAAAGATTCAGGAGCACGCGCGCGTGGCTGAACTGTTGTCGGTTGCGCTGGAGCAGGACATGCGCACACTGAAGCAGGACGGCATCGAAAAAGTGCTGCAAGGGCTCACCGATATGCATCAGGTGCGGGCTGTCTGCATCAAATAGCAAAGGAAATCTGCACATGCCGAACAACGGACACTTTCTGCACTTGTTGGATCGGCTCAACCAGATTGGTGTTTCGCTGTCGCGCGAGAAAGACCTGGGCCGGTTGCTGGAAACGATTCTGCTGGCAGCCAAAGAGCTGGCCAATGCTGATGCCGGCACGCTCTATCTGGTTGAAGACGGCATGCTCAGGTTTGAAATCCTGCGTACCGATTCGCTGGGCATTGCATTTGGCGGAACATCCGGCAAGGCGCCAACATTCACGCCAATTCCACTCTGCCTGAAAGACGGCAGCCCCAATGACGACATGGTGGTTGCCTGCGCCGTGATCAACGATCGCACCATCAACATAGACGACGCCTACGATATCGGTGCCTACGATTTCTCTGGCACCCGCCTGTTTGACGAAAAAACCGGCTACCGCTCCAAATCCTTCCTCACCGTGCCGATGAAGAATCACGAAAACGAAGTCATTGGCGTGTTGCAACTGATCAACGCGCTGGATGACGACGGCAACATCGTTCCGTTTTCTGCCGCCAGCCAGCAACTGGTTGAGTCTCTGGCATCCCAGGCGGCAATTGCGCTGACCAACCGCCAGCTGATCGAGCAGCTGGAAAAGCTGTTTGAATCGCTGATACAACTCATCAACACTGCCATCGATGACAAATCGCCCTACACCGGCGGGCACTGCGAGCGTGTGCCGGAGCTGACCATGATGCTGGCCGAAGCGGTTGATGCCGCCGATTATGGCCCGTTCAAGGATTTTTGCATGGATGCGGCAGATCGTTACGAGCTGAAAATTGCCGGCCTGCTGCATGATTGCGGCAAGATCACCACGCCTGTGCACGTGGTCGACAAGGCCAGCAAGCTGCAAACCCTGTTTGATCGTATCGAACTGATCGATACCCGTTTCGAGGTACTGCAACGCGATCTCGAGATTGCCCTGCTCCGGCGGCAAATCGATGAAGCCGGCTATCAGCAGCAACAGCAGCAACTGGTATCGGACCGGCAATTCCTGCGGCAGGCCAATCTGGGTGGCGAGTTCATGTCGGCACAGGATGTGGCGCGGGTAAGGCAGATTGCCGCATATCGCTGGCGCAACCCGGTGGGCGAAACGTGCAACTTCCTCTCGCAGGAGGAGGCCGATAATCTGTGTATTGCGCGCGGCACGCTCAACGAGCACGAGCGGGCCATCATCAACCACCATATCGATGTCACCATCCAGATGCTGGAAGCCTTGCCCTGGCCCCGCCATCTGCAGCATGTGCCGGAATACGCCGGCGGCCACCACGAGCGTATGGACGGCAAAGGCTACCCCCGCCACCTTACGCGCGAACAGATGTCAGTGCCGGCGCGGGTGATGGCGATTGCCGACATTTTCGAAGCACTCACCGCCAGTGATCGCCCCTACAAACCGGGCAAAACCCTATCCGAAGCCCTGGCCATCCTGCGGCGAATGAAGCAGGATCAGCACATCGACCCCGACCTGTTCGATATCTTCGAACGCGAAAAAGTCTACCTGCGCTACGCCGAACGTTTTCTCGACCCCAGCCAGAACGATCTGGACTCCAACCCCGCCTGATCATGTGCCGTAATTTGTCACTTAGTGACGCTTTGATGGCATTGGCACTCACCGCAAAAACACGATTACCTCCCTATCTTTGCGGCCAATAAATATTAGAGTTATCTAATCTATTGATTATTGAGCAATTATTCGATTGTTACTCATGCCTGGCACGGGGATTGCTAAGTCAATACTCAGGAAAACCCGATATCCGGGTTGCCAGTGTTGTAACAGACAGACTTTTTTAGGAGAGCTGACATGAAACAGATTCAAAAAGGTTTTACCCTGATCGAACTGATGATCGTAGTTGCCATTATCGGTATTCTGGCCGCCGTAGCGATTCCGGCGTATCAGGACTACACCGTGCGTGCACGTGTGAGTGAAGGTCTGGGCTTGGCTTCTGCTGCCAAGGCTCTGGTTGCAGAAAATGCTGCTTCGGGCGCAGCTACCTTTGATGCCGGTTTTACGGCGCCTTCGGCTACCGAAAACGTGAGTGCTGTTGCCGTTGATGGCACAACAGGCATGATCACCGTTACCTTTAAAGCCAAATCGGGTGGCGCTGCTGCTACTATCGAGTTCGAGCCGAAAGCAGGTGGTGCTGTGTTGGTGGCCGGCACACCGCCGACCGATGCGATCACCTGGACCTGTACTGGTGGTTCCTTGGCTGCTAAGTATCGTCCATCCAACTGCCGCTAAGTACTAGGTTGGTGTGTTGTAAAGAGGCGTCCACGGACGCCTTTTTTATCGCCTTGGATTGCCCCCGTTGCAGGCCGCTCTGTTGTTTTGGTTCTTGCCAGGAGTTCATCATGCACAAGAATATTTCAGGTTTTACTTTGATTGAACTGATGATAGTAGTCGCCATTATCGGTATTCTGGCTGCGGTGGCGATTCCGGCTTATCAGCAATACACCATGCGCGCCCGGGTTACCGAGGGTTTGGTTGTGGCGTCATCAGCCAAGGCTGCGGTTACAGAAAATGCGTCAACAGGTGCAGCAACGCTTGATATGGGCTGGACCCCCCCGACAGGTTCGGTCAACGTATTCTCGATTGCCATTAACCCGGCCAATGGTCGTATCCTGATTACCTACACGGCGATTGCCGGTAGCGGCACTATCGAAATGGAGCCGACATCCGCAGGCAATCCGCTGGTCGCTGGCACGCCTCCAGTCGCTGCAGTGGCGTGGACGTGCACTGGCGGCAACCTTGCCCCGGAATTGCGGCCTGCCTCCTGCCGTTGATTGTCGCTTCTGCTGTTTTGCCATCATTCACGTGACTGCAGCTTGGCAGATTCGTCTGCGGCATGCGATCATCGTTGCCGATCTGGCACCGCTCTCTCTGCGGTGCCGGCCGAGTGATGACAAACCGAGTGGACTGACAAATGAGCGAGCAACAACCCGTATTCAACATCGAAAAAATCTACGTTAAAGACATGTCGCTGGAAATCCCGCATGCGCCGGGCATCTTCCTGCAGCGCGAGCAGCCGCAGATCGACATGCAGTTGCACAACGAAGCCAACAAGATTGATGACGGCTACTTCGAGTCGTCGATTACCGTGACTGTGACTGCCAAGCTGGGCGAGCAGACCATGTTCCTGGCTGAAGCCACCCAGGCTGGCATTTTCCAGATCCGCAACGTGCCGGAAGGCGATATGGATGCGGTGCTGGGCATTGGTTGCCCGAACATTCTGTTCCCGTATGTTCGCGAAACCATTTCCGATATGGTGACTCGCGCTGGTTTCCCGCCGGTAGTGCTGTCGCCGATCAACTTTGAAGTGTTGTACGCGCAAAAGCAGGCTGCTGATGCGGGCCAGGCGCAAACTCACTAAGTGGTTTCCTGCGGTAGCGCTGGCGCTGTTGCCCTTGATGGCGACAGCGCTGGACTACCGGTCTGTTGCGGTGTCGGGCGCGCCCATGCTGGCCGAGCCGGCGCCGCAATCCAAAAAGCTTTATCTGTTCAGTCGTGATACGCCACTGGAGCTGGTCTCCGTTAACAAGGGCTGGGCCAAGGTGCGTGATGTGTCCGGGGCCATGGGCTGGATGGAAGTGCGTAAGCTTGCACAAAAACGCACAGTGCAGGTGATTCAGCCCTACGCCGAGGTGCGCGTGCGGGCCGAAGACGGCGCGCCGGTGTTGTATGCGCTGGAGCGTGATGTCATTCTCGAATTGCTGGAAGTGCCATCGGGCCGCTGGGCCAGGGTACGCCACCGCGACGGTAAACCGGGCTATATTCCAATCAAAAGTATCTGGGGTTTGTGATGAAAATTGCTGTGCTGGGGGCGGGTGCCTGGGGTACTGCGCTGGCGATCTGTTTTGGCCGTGAGCACGAAGTGCTGCTGTGGGGGCGTAACCCGCTGCAGATGGAGCAACTCGCCGCCGAGCGCATGAATCGTCAATATCTCGATGGTTTTGCCTTTCCTGATGGCTTGTCGGTCGCGAGCGACCTGGCTAAGGCGGTGGAAGGTGCTGATCTGATCCTGGTGGTGACGGCGAGTGCCGGTTTGCGCGCTACGCTACGCAAGGTGGTAGAGGCCGGTTGTGCCGATACGCCAATGTTGTGGGCGTGCAAGGGTTTCGAGGCGAAGAGCGCGCTGTTGTCGCACAAGGTAGTGGCGGAGGAATATCCCGTGGCCACGCCGACGGGAGTGCTGTCTGGCCCGAGTTTTGCCAAGGAAGTCGCCGCCGGCCTGCCGGCAGCGCTGACGCTGGCATCATTTGATGCCGCCTTTGCACGGGATACCGCAGCCAAGCTGCAAAACAGTCGCTTGCGGGTGTATTCCAGCGAAGACGTGATTGCCGTGGAAGTTGGCGGTGCGGTGAAAAACGTGATGGCGATTGCCGCCGGTATTTCCGATGGCCTCAAGCTTGGCAACAATGCCCGTGCAGCCTTGATTACCCGTGGCCTGGCAGAGATTACCCGTCTTGGGGGCAAACTCGGTGGCCGCATCGAAACCTTTATGGGCCTGACTGGCATGGGTGATCTGATTCTGACCTGTACCGGCGATCTGTCGCGCAATCGGCGCGTGGGGCTGGCGCTGGCAGAGGGCAAGACGCTCGAAACCATCTTGCATGAGCTGGGCCATGTCGCTGAAGGCGTTGCCAGTGCCCGCGAAATTCAGCGGCTGGCGCGTGAAAACGAAGTGGAGATGCCGATTACCGATGGCGTATGCCGCGCCTTGTTTGAAGATGCGCCGGTGAAAGATGTGATTGAAGCGTTGATGGGGCGTCAGTCGAAGCCGGAATATCGACCCGAGTAAGCCTCAACCGGCTTGAGTTGCTGGATGAAGAAACGGGCCGCAATACGGCCCGTTTCCTTTTGTTGTGACCTGCCCTGCAGGGCGCGCCCCTATTGGCTTGCAGGCCAGCCTGCAAGCCAATCCCAGAGCCGTTTGCAGGCCAGGCAATCTTAATCTGTCAGAACACCGCACCGGCAAAATCGTGTTGGCGCCATGCTTCGTATACCACGATGGCCACCGAGTTGGACAAATTCAGGCTGCGGTTATCCGGGCGCATCGGCAGTTTGATGCGTTGTTCCGGCGCAAATTGCTCGCGTATTTCTTCCGGCAGGCCGGCAGTTTCGCGGCCAAACACCAGTACATCACCCGCTTGATACTGAATCTTGTCGTAACGTGTCGAGCCCTTGGTGGTGGCGGCAAACATGCGCCGGCCAGTAAAGTGGGCGCAGCAGTCATCCCAGTTTTCGTGCACGATCAGGCGTGCGTATTCGTGATAATCCAGCCCGGCGCGGCGCAGCTTGGCGTCTTCCAGTGGAAAACCCAGCGGTTTGACCAGATGCAGCTCACAGCCGCTATTGGCGGCCAGGCGGATGATGTTGCCGGTGTTGGGGGGGATCTCCGGCTGATACAAGACAATGCTGAACATGCCGGCATTGTAACAAATCCGCCGAAGTTTCCGCCGTCTGCCACCATCAAACCAAGAGTTGTGTACACTTCAGCCATGAGCAAAACCACTTATGTATCCACGTATCTCGGCAACCGTTTTTATCCGCTCGAACCGCGTATCGACAAGGTTGCCATTGAAGATATTGCCCACGGACTGGCGTTTCAGTGCCGTTTTAACGGCCAGACCTGCGATTTCTATTCGGTGGCACAGCACAGCCTGATTGTTGCTGATCTGGTGCCGCAATCCCACCGCCTGGCGGCGTTGCTGCATGATGCGGCGGAAGCCTATCTGGGTGATATGGTTAAACCGCTGAAAGTGTTGATGCCGGAGTTCTCTGCGGTGGAAGACAAGGTGACGGCGCTGATTGCCAAGGCGTTTGGTGTCAGTTTCCGCGATTATGCGCCGATCAAACGGGCCGACCTGATTGCACTCGCCACCGAAAAACGTGATCTGATGCCATATTCCACCGAAGATTGGGATTATCTGCAGGGTATCGAACCCCTGCCCGAGGTCATTCGCCCGATGTCGCCGATGGAGGCCAAAGTGGCGTTTCTGGACCGCTATTCGACGTTGACCGGCAAGCAGGTGCATCAGGGGCTGTCGTTCCGGGCGTGCTGATCAGCTGCAGACAGGCTTGCCTTTACTGCGTGCCTTCTGCCAACCGATCGATCCTGCCCGTCTTGCTCATTCGTGCAGTATCTCGCCGGGCGGCAATGTGCGTGCCAGCACCCAGCATTCCACATGGCTGGCACCCGCCTTGCGCGCCAACCTGGCCATCTCGCGCAGCGTGGCGCCGGTGGTCATCACATCGTCGACCAAAGCCACCCGTTTGCCGCCAAGATCCAGACTGCACTGATACATCCCTTTGACGTTGGCGGTGCGTTGCGTCCACGGCAGGTCTGCCTGATGTGGCCGGTTCCGGATGTTCTGCATGGCCGTAAGCGCCAGCTGTTGCGGGGGCAGCCATGGGCGCAGCAATTCCACCACCTGATTGAAACCGCGTTGTTGCAGGCGTTCGGGATGCAGCGGTGCCGGGATCACCAGGTCAACCGTTTCCGGCCGGGGTGCTGCCGTTTGCAGCAAGTGTGCCAACGCCGCTGCCAGACCCAATCGCTGGCGGTATTTATAGTGATGCAGTAGTGCATCCAGCGGAAAGCCATACGCCAGCGCGCAATGGGTGGCGCTGAATGCTGGCGGTTGTTTCAGGCAGGCTCCACAGGTCAGGCCATCCGGCGTTGGCAGTGCGCACACCGGGCAGCGCCGCGCCGGCAGCCAGGGCAGGTCGGCAAAACAACCGTCACAAAATGGCTGCTTGCCGGCGTCGGCATCACACAGCACACATTGCTGTGGCAATAAAATCTGCTCAATAAATGAGCGGATGTTTAGAAATGTATCGACAAAATTTGACAAGTGGCCAACCGTTTTAAGAAGATGGAGCCCTATTTACTATTGCACAGCAGCTGGAGTCGGGCATGAATGATCGTGTGATTGAAGTGCAGCACAAGACAGTCAAGGTGCCGCATCCATCGGCCGAAACCTGGTCCCTGCAGCAGGTTGCCGAGCTGTATGCCTTGCCGTTCAATGACTTGTTGTTCCGTGCGCAGCAGGTACACCGCGAACATTTTGATGCCAACAAGGTGCAGCTATCGACCCTGTTGTCGGTGAAAACCGGCGGCTGCCCGGAAGACTGTGGTTATTGCCCGCAGTCTGCACGCCACGATACAGGGGTGGGCAATCAGGAGATGCTGGGCGTAGACGAGGTGCTCGACGCTGCGCGCACCGCCAAGGCCAACGGTGCCAGCCGCTTCTGCATGGGTGCCGCATGGCGCGGGCCAAAACAACGCGATCTGGAGCAGGTGAAAGGCATGATCAGCGCAGTTAAGGCGCTGGGCATGGAAACCTGCGGCACCTTCGGCATGCTCAAGCCGGGCCAGGCCCGGCAGCTCAAGGATGCCGGCCTTGATTACTACAACCACAATCTCGATACCGCACCGGACAAATACGCCGATGTGATCGGCACGCGCGGCTACGACGACCGGCTGGATACGCTGCGCCAGGTGCGCGAGGCCGGGCTCAACGTGTGCTGTGGCGGCATTGTTGGCATGGGCGAAACCCGTGAACAGCGTGTTGGCTTGCTGGCACAACTGGCAAACCTGACACCACCACCGGAATCAGTGCCGATCAATAATCTGGTGCAGGTGCCGGGTACACCGCTGCACGGCAGTGAGGAAATCGACTGGACCGAATTTGTGCGCACCATCGCCGTGGCGCGCATCATCATGCCCAAGTCGTTCGTGCGCTTGTCGGCCGGCCGGCAGCAGATGCCGGAAGCGATGCAGGCTTTGTGTTTCCTCGCCGGAGCCAACTCGATTTTCTACGGCGACAAGCTGCTTACCACTGGCAACCCGGAGGCAGAAAACGACAAGGCCTTGCTGGCCAAGCTGGATATGTCGCCGCTCTGACGCGGTGACGCCTGAACACAACGTGTAGCTGTGGATTTTTCTGCCGAACTCGGTGCCTTGCAGGCACAGTCATTGCTGCGCCGCCGGCCGTTGCTGGATAGCCCGCCCGGCCCACGGCTGACTATCGACGGCAAAGAATATCTGGCGTTTGCCAGCAACGATTATCTCGGCCTGGCCCACCACCCGGCACTGATTGCCGCCGCGCAACAGGCGGCTGTGCGCTGGGGCGTGGGCGGCACAGCTTCGCATCTGGTCGCCGGGCATTTCACGCCGCATGAACAGCTGGAGCAGGAGCTGGCTGGGTTTGTCGGCTTGCCGGCGGCATTGCTGTTTTCCAGCGGCTATATGGCCAATCTGGGTGTGCTTACCTGCCTGCTGCAGCGCGGCGATGCCGTGTTTGCCGACAAGCTGAATCACGCCTCGCTCAACGATGCCTGTCTGCTGGCGCGTGCCGAGTTCAAGCGCTTTCGCCACAACGATCTGGCGCACTTGCAGGCGCTGCTGGCGGCATCTACTGCCAAACGCAAAGTCATCGCTGTGGATGCGGTGTTCAGCATGGATGGAGACTTCGCGCCATTGACCGGTTTGCTGCACCTGGCCGAAGCCCATGATGCCTGGCTGTATCTGGACGATGCGCACGGCTTTGGTCTGTTGGGGCCACATGGGCAGGGTAGCCTCGCG
>JACCDG011943882.1_pt1 | contig 16795 bp, 9 predicted proteins | sample 7442471 | NCBI WGS metagenome assembly JACCDG01 (sample SAMN15323444, study PRJNA562643) | freshwater metagenome | isolation source: river surface water | place: USA:Blue River Watershed | collected 2017-08-17 | reverse complement strand
GGCTCTGAATGATAAGCGGTCGATATGAGGGTTCCTGCGCGGGTTTGGGCGTTCCTAAGAGGGCCTTCTAGCGGATTTTATTCGACTCTTTAGATCAACATCAACAGGCTGAAGGACCAGTTTTTAGTCTTCCTCTACTGAACTCCCTGGCACTGGACGCCCCGGCTCCGCTGGAACCGATTCATAACGATTGTTGAGAATCAAAATCTCAATGCGACGATTCTTAGCGCGACTCCACTCATCGTCACCGCTTGCTAGCGGCCTAAAATGCCCATACGCCGCGACGGCGAAGTGAGACGGCTCGATATCGAAGCGACTCATCCAGTACTTTACAACCCACGCCGCTCGCGCCGCCGAAAGCTCCCAGTCGCTGGGATAACCTTTGATCTTGGTTTCTGATCGATCGGCATGCCCCTCGACTCGCACCAGACGATGAGTTTGCGAAACCACTTTGCCCAGGCGATCAAGTATGGGCCTCAGGTCCGCGCGCACCTCGACTTGCCCATGCTCAAAAAAATCCTTGGCCGCCAAGCGCACAAGGAGCCCGCGCGAATCAAACTGCATCTCGGGCCTGTCCGACTTCTCGGTCATTCCAAGATCGAGGCTCACGGTCTCTTCGAGCAGCTCCTTCATTTCCTGAAGCTCAGGATCTTGATCGGCAGCAGTGTGAGTTTTTCCCGCCGGCATGTCATGGAGCCTGCCCCCCGAGCTGACGGAGGAGTCAAAGGGGTTGATGGTACTGCCGCCGGCGGAACCCTCAAGATGGATCATTCCCGCTGGACCGCCCGCCGATCCAAACGCCTTGCGAATGCTCTCGGCCGCCGCCTTGATCTTAGACACGTTATCCATCGAGAGCGCATACATCACGACAAAGAACGCAAAAAGCAACGTAATGAAGTCGGCGTAGGAGACCAACCAGCGTTCGAGATTGACGTGTTCCGGGTGTTTCTTCTTCAAAAAATCCTCGTTAGACCAAGGTCACTTTGCGGGCACCCAAGCGTTGCATCCGTTCTCACACTTCTCGTCCTCACTTCTTGTCCTCCTGATCGCCCCGCAAGTGCTCTTCTACAAAAACCTCGAGCTTCTCTTGCAGAAAGTGAGGGTTAAGGCCCTCCTGGATGCCGATCACGCCAAGCTTGACTACCTCCTTGCAGATCATCCGCTGGGCGGCTTTGCGCTTGATCTTGGTACCCCAAGGGATGAGCATCAAGTTGGCAGCGCCAACTCCGTAAACTGTGGCAACGAACGCGACGGCGATACCGCTGCCGATCTTCGATGGATCGTCGAGAGACTTCATGACGTGAATCAAGCCTAGGACTGCGCCTATGATGCCGATCGTGGGCGCGAAGCCTCCGGCGCCTTCCCAAACTTTTCCGGCAGCCTCCTCTTCTTCGAACGCGATGAAGACCTCGTTGTCGATGATCTCTTTGACTGTATTGGGCTCAAAGCCGTCGATCACGTACTTGATGGATTTCTTAAAAAGCGCGTTCTCAATCGAGTCTTTCTGCCCCTCAACAGCAAGCACGCCTTCCTTGCGCGCGATCGTGGCGATGCGGATGATCTCCGCGATCACCGGCCGCACATCCATGTCGACTTTGGTGTAGACGAGCGGCAGAAGACCGATCGCCTTAGCCACGTCTTGAGGCGGAAACGCAACGAGCGAGGCCGCGGCGGTGCCGCCGAACACAATGAGCGCGGCGGTGCCGATCATGATGTCGCCCAGATGCAGGCCTTCGAGAAGAGCCCCGCCGAACACGCACGTCAATCCTAGGATCGTGCCGATGATCGACGCAAAATCCATCTTAGGTAATGCCCCCTTGAGCCATCAAGGCGGTCTGCTGCGGAAACGCAGCTTGAGCTTTGGGCTGAGCATCCGGAGGCTCCTGATAGAGCCTTTTGCGGTATTCGATCGTCATGCGAATGACTTCCTCGACAGGCTCAAGCACCATAAAGCGCTCGCCACTCATCAAGGTCACTACCGTATCCGGAGTTGCTTCGAGAGACTTGATCGCTTCGCAGTTCAGCACAAAACGGCTTCCATTGAGTCGACTCACTGAGATCATGCTTTGATTGGCCAACCTTTCGTGTTTCTAGTGTATGCTATTAACGAGAAACGCCCAAGTGAACTTAAACAACCATGATGTAACACAGGCTCACACACGAGAAGCGGCGCCATGGATCCGCGCCTGCGCTTGGGCGATCGACACAAGCTTGGCGCTCTCGCTGGCGCTCGCCTTTCATCGCGCGCTCAGGCTCACGCCTGCACCCAGACCTTGGTGGGCGCTTGCGGCTTTTGCGACGACGACAGCGCTTTGGGCGCTTCAAAAAGCCCTGTCCGGCCGGAGCTTGGGCGATCGCGCCTGGGACCTTCGCGCAACCCAAGCAGGCATCCTGTCTCCCGTCCGCGGTCTCGAGCGACCGAGCTCCGAAACGCTTTTTACCGGCGTCATCTTGACGCTCACAGCGATAGGCGCCTTAACTTGGACCACTCGCGAGGCGATACTCAGGCAGCCGCTTTGGGCTGTAGCCGAGGCAACCCAGCTCGAAGCATTTCTCCCCGACATGTCTACTGGGCAATGGGAAGTGCTGCCCTTCTACTACACACTCGGTGCTTGGCCGCGAACCTACGCAGGCAAACCCGTGTTTTATACCGCCCCTTACGCCAAGGGACCCCCCTCCCGCTTTGCAGGGCGAATTACCGCGCGATGGGATGAGCCGGGCACACGACTCACGTTCGAAGGCCCCCGAACCCCCGCACCGATCAACGGCGCTCACGGCTCACGCCACCCGCGGGAGAGGATCAAGGCTTGCTTGCTCACGCCAGACATCACGCTCTCGTGCCTCCGCGTGAGAGAGTCTTCTCTGCAAAGGCACCTCACCGAAATGCAAGAGCGCCTCACGGGACAGGCCAACGGAGGCACCGGACCTCAACTGGATTGGAAACTTCGGTGGTTTGCGGTTAAAAACTCCGGAATTCCAACCGACGAGCAAGCTCAAGGGCTGTGGTTGAGCGCGAGCTTTGGCGAGCGAGGCGAAGAACGCTACGTCATCATCACCGAGAACGGCACGCACCAAACCATGATCTTGGACCTGCCTATTCCTGGCCCGGCCGATCACTCGAGCTCGCAACGCTCAGCTGCCGCGGCTCTTGCTCGAAAAACCATCGAGCAAGCCATTCGAAGCCTGCGCGCATCGGATGACCTGACTTCTGGGCGTGCATGGATCGATCGCGAGCTCACTCAATCGCGGTTGGACTCAATTGACCCGACCGCCCCACCTGAGCAAGTCGTCCCTCAACTAGCTCAGATCCAAGCGCAGCTCATGGCTAAAATCACTGTGGATCCCGCAGTTTTTGAGACCTACTTTCACCTCGGAGGCACAGGCTTACTCCTCAGCCAGTACGCCCGACGAGCTGCCTCGAGCGCCAGGGGACCTAGCGCCACCCATGCGCTAGAGCTGGGGGCTGTCGCCAAAGGGCAGATCCAAAGCGCGCTTCGCTACGCACAAGACCTTGCGCCCAAGGACCCTCGAACCACGCAGGTTCAAGGTTTTCTTCTCGAAGCGCAAAAGAATTAAACACCGTTAGAATACTGACACCCACGAAACCCGTTCTCATGAATATTTTTTTGACGCAAAAGTCCTTATAAAAGGCTTAAAAATTTTATATTTTAATTTCCAACCCCAACGGGATGACGTTTTTAGGCTCTCATCGAGTTCAGCGGCGGGTTTATGACCCTAGGTTTCAAAAGCTTGGAACCTCCCTCCCACTCATTTTCTCCCCTTGCGATCTACTGTCCACCCATCCGTCAGCACGCTCGCTTTGAGTGTCAATTTTAGAAGCAGCAACTCCGATAAGAAGCTTGAGTGAAACCGAATTCGGCGCGCGCCGAGATGCTCAAGCATGACCAAAGATTGGACAAAACGGGCTATTTTGTGCGCCCGCGCGACCTCATTTCGCGATTTGTTCGAGCCCATCACCCCCCCGGGGGTGTGTCCGCTTCGACCTATGTCATCGCTGAACGCATGTCCTTTGCAGCCTTAAATCCTCACAGCAGACCGTTGAAGGTGGGTAAGAATCCATTGAATAAAATCGAGTTTCGATCTCCTATTTTTTTATTAGCTGCGCTTGCTTTGCTCGGCGCCAATCCCGCGCGCGCTGCCGACGCTAAAGCAATCAAGATTATTTTTAAGCAAAACTTTCCTTCCGGAAGTTTCGACGCTCCTCCCCCGAGCGGAACCGCGCCAGCGCCGGGTTTTGGACTTGCTGCCACTCGTATCTTCAGCCCTAACGGTAGCCTCATTGCTAGCGGCGACGTCTCGGCATCCACCTGGCCCAAATGGCTCACTCGCTTTGAGATCGGCATCAGCGGCTCAAGCAACACTTCGGCCGTCAACGCGGCCTGCGCCAAGTTTGCCGACACAACCGAGAGCAGCACGACTGACAACTGCAACTTCACCACGGGCAGCGGCACGACGGGAGCCATCGGCTGCGGAGCGCCTAACGGCCTGTTTCGCGTGAGCGAGTTTGATTGCCTCCAAAACACGATCAACGACGGCAACGGAGGCCCGAGCGACGGCGTCTATTTTCGCGCCATCTTTGATCGAAGCAAGCTCGGGTCCAAGGAGAACATCCAGATGATCGTCGAGTATGTCGCCTCAGCCTACAACCAGGCTCCCGCGCTTCCAAAAAACTGTTTCGTCAATGGTCAGGTAGCGCCAGAAAACTGCTCCGACTTGACCTGGAAAATCTACCTCAAGCACACGGTGAGCGAGATCGTGCAACCCCTGCTTCCGATCATTCCGCCCACCCAGAACTTCGTCAACACTGGGCTCAGCTCAAGCGGAGCCAGTCCGCAAGCGCGGCAGATCATCCTGCCTATCGCTTCGGATGCGAATCTCACGGTCATGCAGATGAGCCGGATTCGCTCGAACCTCAACGTCAACAACTCGTCCGTTCAGAACGCTTGCAGGGCCAGCGGCACGCTGCCTGCCAATTCACCGCTTTGCACGGGCCTGATCATTAACTCGATTAGTTTTTACCGCATGTGAGAGAGGAGCCTTGGGAAATCCATTGAAAAGGAAGAGAATTCCCCATCACAAAAGAGACAATGCACATGGGGCGCGGAGCGCAGCCCCCCGTCTACTCGTCGCTTTTCATGCTCTATTGCTCTTCGCAGGATGCGCAGCCGATCCTTCTTTTACCAAGAAACTCGCTCAAACTACTGGCACCAGCACGCTGTCCACCCAACAAGCGCTCTCCGGAGCAGCGATGGGGGCGAGGATCGTTTTTCACCATTCGAACTTCTTCAGCCTCACCTCGCCCAACGCATCCAGCTGCGCGGGCGACGCCAAAACCTACTACGATCCGATGGCCGTTGTCCTGCCCACTGCGCCTTCAGGAGGAACCGCTGGATATGGACTGGCCGGCTCAACCACGCTTCCAGGAATCACGGGCCTCACCGGTCCCACGGGGGCCGCCCCGTTTCCGATCTCAGCGCTCTCTAGCCCCACCGAAACCGTGCGACCGTCTTTTATCAAGAACGTCTCAGTCGACCTCACGGATACGAACGCATCGACCCCTTCGAACCTGGCTTCGTCCTGCTCGCTGGGCAGAGGGGCAAGCGTCCCACCCACCTCGAGCTGCGCGACATTTGATTTTGGCGCCATCGGAGGAATCTCTACGACCATGGGTGGCACTCTTCTCGTCATCGGCGGCATCCAAGGTTACAACTGGGCGGGCCAGCTTCCCGGTGGCACGGGCTATAACGACTTTGATTTTTACGGCCCAACGGTGAGTTGTGGACCCGTCAAACCCACCAGCGGCCCAGGCGCCATCACCGCGCCCACAGGGTTCAACGAATGCTCATCGAGCGTCTTTGCGTTGGGAGTAAACTCGTTGCCCGAGTCTGCGTTCGCATCCAGCCCGGATCTCATGCCTGCTTATATCGGGACAACGGGACCTAGCGGACCCGTCTCCACCTGGGCCAATATATCAGGCGTGGTGGGCTACTCAGGCCCTGAGGGAACAGCGGGAGCATCCGCTGTTTATAGCGCGGGCTCTGAATCGATTCTTCTCTTCGGTGGTGCGGCGCCGCTTGCAGCGGTCGGGGCCACAGGGCCAGGACAAACCGTGTTTGACACTTGGGTCTTTGATCTCAAGACGCAGACTTGGAATCTTAAGAGCTCCAACATCTTTGTCGCCAACAAGATCCTTAACCTCAACGATGTGGCGCTGGATATCCGCTCGGCGGGCACCGCTCCCTGCACTACCGCCTCAGCATCCCCGTGTGATACCTCGGCACACGTAGCGCCATTTCCGCAGATTATCCCTCATTCGGTGGGATCTCGGGCGCTGTTTGGCTACCTTGCAGTCCCGGGCATGGCGCTTAAGACCGACCAGGTGCCATCCACAGGCCTCATGGATAATGCCAACATCGACACGACCGATCGTTTGATCATCGTCGGAGGCCTGGGAGGAGACGCGGGAGTGCTCTCGGACACACATCGATTTAATCCAACCTATGGTCCGGAAGTGATGGATGCGCTGAACCGAGACGGCGATGCATTGGGCACTCCCGCTCGAGTGACAGGCGATGCGATCCAAGTCGGTACAAGCGCCGCCAACGGGCTGGATCTTTCCTTTGGGCAGCCAGTGCAAAACACGACCGCTACCCAATTCGCACTCCAGTGGATCAGCAGCTTTCATACAACCACGCTGAGCAACTCTTACGGGTTGAGCTTCACACCTACTTCAGCGACTACGACTCCCGTTCAAGGCAGCCAATATTACACACGTCGCAGCAGCCATTTCCGTCCCGACCTGCCTCCCTTGACCAACGGTCCTTTGGGAGGCAATCTTGCCGTAAACACGGCATTTGCTCCTGCAGTGAATACTACTGTCGCAACCGGAGTGCCGGGCACGGGGTATGTCGTTGCGGCAGGCGGGTTCGATGCGGCGTCAGTGGGCAGCACCGGTGTAACGGGCGTGCCTCTGAGTCAGGCGGTTTGCTCGACCGATAATACGATTGTCAACGATGGGGTCGAGGTTCTCGGCACCGGCGAAGGTTCAATTGGCTGCGGTGGCGGCCTCTCGCTGATGAGCCGCTTCTACAACGCTGGGACCCAGACTGACCACGAGAACAGAACATCTCAGTGGAGCATGGTTACCAATTTTATTGATACGTTCAGTACTCCCAATACTCCTCTTCTTTGGACTCAGTTGCGCGAGATCCCCACTATCGCGATGGAAAGCGGAGTGCCTCGTCGTGACACTTGGGTTCCCTGGGTTGGCGGGGCACACCTCCTCCCGGGCTTCGACATGAAGAGAAATGAAGTGGCCTTCTTTGGAGGACTGGACTGCAAAAACTACGTTGACGATGCGTTTGCTCCTTGCAGAGGTTACAAGAGTCCCGGGCGATATTGGCGACTCTCCACCAATCCCGCGGATCGATTTGTTCCTGGAGACGGAGTCACAACCGCCGCGGTAGGAGACCCCGTTACAATGGTACCGGACAGTGAAGTTCGTGCAGCCGATTGGAACGGAACAGGCTGCTCTCCCAATGCCATTACAGGCATTTGCACGAGCCCAGCTACTCAACGCATGCCCACTCACGCCGGCATGGCGACTGCTCGCGGCCTCGATCCCGCAGGCAACGTGATCATCGTAGCCTGGGGAGGAGCGCAGTCCGCGCAAACCACTGAAGGGCAAAACCGAGTTTACTATCTCTACAATGCCGGCCTCGCCTACCCCGCAGTTAACCCTACGTGGGCCTATGCAGATCCCGTCAACCAAACCGTCACTGGCTCTCCAAGCCCCCCTTCGGAGCTGATCAACGCTCAGATGGTCTATAGCCACGTCACCGGCAAATACTACGTCTACGGAGGCCTGGACCGCTCCACAGGCACGACCCGAGGAGATACATGGGAGCTGACCATCACTGGAGGCGGAGCCACGGGATGCCAAGGGCAAACGACCAACCCGTGCTACTTTGGGTGGAAACTACTCAACGGCCCAGGCGGCCTCACTTGTTATCCACAATCGCGATGTACTGCAGTGAGTGGCGTGACAGCCGGCCCCCCCTTCCGTCGCTCGCATCGCATGACTGAAGTGAATTATGACAACCAGAATCCCGGGGGAGTCGACGGAGACGCGACAGGAGGGGTTGTAACCGCCGCCAATCTCCGTTTGCTAGGTGGCGAGCAAGCCTGCACCGCCACTTCGCCCTGCTCTTACGGCATCTTCATGGAAGGGGGCACGCCCGACGGGATTCACTTTGTCGGCGATCGCTGGATGTTTGATCCGACCGCCAACGGCGGAGGCGGGCATTGGCAATACATGGGCGAGTTCCCGCCGCGCAGGCTCGCTGCGATGGCCGCGGTGGACTACTTCGTTCCGGCCCTGTCCAGGACCGTGCATCGATCCATCATGTTCGGCGGCGAAACCGGATTTCAAGCTCCACAAATGGCGACCGCAAAAGACTTCGTGACCGATAGCTCCGGGGCAACTCAAAAATATTTTGTCGCACCGACTTTGGGCGACACCTGGATGTACGATCACGACAACAACACCTGGAACCGCGTGCGCTTACTTGGCAAGGGATACGACGCGCCGGCAGGCACAACTGACGACACCATAAAAAATCTTTCTCCTGAAAGCGAAGTCCGCCAGGCGTACAACGCGCTCAATCCCGAAAATAGAACCACGGTAGCCGATCCCGCTACGGCTCGCACGAGCAGCTACTCGGAGCTCACGCCCCCTCCTCTCGCCGGCGCCATGATGATCACCCGAACTTTCAAAACAGATCCAATCACCGGGGGTCTGAAGGCTCTCAAATTGCCCGAGGTTTACCTCATCGGCGGAAGACTCAAAAATGGCGATTTCATGCCGCTGAACCGCATCTATAAATTCTGCGCGGGCTCTACGGGCGACGCGTTTACTGCTCAAAACACCGGCCCAAGCATACTCAGTACGACTAATTTTAACTGCGATGCGTTTGACGACTCGCTGGACTCGACTTCGACCGCCGATGATCCGGTCTACGTCAACGCATCCTCGACCAGCCCGGTCACGGACTACGTCGGACGTTGGATGCGCAAGACTCCCAACCCCGTCAGCCCTGATACCAGTTTTCCCGCGGGTCTGGACAATGCCACCAACTTCAGCACGGGCCGAGTGGGTTCATTCATGGGCGCTGCCGCATACGATCCCACCCGAGACCGAATCCTCGTATTTGGTGGCCTCACATCCAACCTTGCTGGCAGTCTGAGCAAAGTCACCGATCAAAGCGCCCTTCTGACCGGTGCAACCGTCTACGAGTATACGCCCCCCAGCCCAGTCGCCCCGACAACCGTATTAAGCAATGCACAACGACTTGCTTTACGAGAGGGATCCTGGCGCTCTATACCTTCTTGCTCGCCGTTCACTGCCCCGGTTGGTCGCTACGGTCACAGCTTAGCTTTTGATACGAACCAACAAGGACTCGTCATGGTGGGCGGCTACGATGCGTTTGGCAACCCGCTTACGACTACCGTCTCATACCCCGGTGGGCGCACCTACACGACCCCAGAGGTCTGGACTGGCACCTACTACGCTGACAACGTGAGCGCGGCAAGAAACGCCATCGACCCCAATGTAGCGATCACGAATGGCCCTTGCTTCTACTGGAAAAAAATCACGCTCTTTGGCAACTCGATCGACATCCCCTCGCAATCGCCTCCGCAAGTCAGCATCGCGCACGCCGCAAGCGTCTACATCCCAGCTTCTGGATTCAACACCGGCTACTACTCGATGTTCGACAACTTCTGCGAAAAAGCGGGCCCCATCAACTCAGGCGACCTCAACATCAATAAACTCCTGGCCGGTGGCGCTTACATCGACATCGACCGAAGCCAGCTTGGCGCGAACGAGAACTTGCTGCTCAATCTCACCTACATCCCACTAGGCACCAACAACCGCAGGCCCGACTTACAGTTTGTCCCCGCCAACGAGTCGGCCGTCTTCAAGGTGCATCTCATGAGAAGCGGCCAGGTCACTGATCTGCTGCGCCAGGTTTTGCAGCCTCGCTACATGGCCTACACAGCCTCGGATCAGTTCCCGCAAATCGCGCAAAGCATCTCGGTGCTTGCACCTCCATCGGGGCAGATCACGACTGAGCAGATCCTGGTCCCGTTATCGATCGACCCGACGATCGATCGCATCCGCATTGAGCGCTACTCAGGCACTGGCATCCTGCTGGATGCGAGCATCTATCGAATGGGGAACGAATGAAAACCGAAAAAACCGCGTCAGCCAAGACACAGTCTGGATCTCGCAATGCGGACAACGAGTTACACTGCCCATCGCTTAGTCGCCGCAAACTAATTAAACATATTTTAGAAAAGATCAAAAAAACGAGGCTTTTTGAAGAATTTACGACCAGAATCCAGCTTCAATCACCCCGTTGCCTAACTTCTCTACAGCCGCAGCACTCCTATTCAGCACCAACCCCGCGATTACAGGCAAATATGGATTCGCACGCATGCGACTTGCAGCTTCTTCTAGGATACGGAGGGGAGCGCGTTTGAATTCGAGGAAGAGTACCGGCCCATCTCGCATCTTAGGCTCGAAAGCGGGTTCAAAGGCATGGTTAGCTGCCTTGTTGTGCCTCCTTGCCTTTGGATCCGGCTGCACGAACCTCCTGAGCAAAGCCCAGAAACTACTTGATGACGTCGCCAACGGGAGCCTTCCATTCGTAGGCGGCAGCGATCAGAACATCGCGCCCATCACATTGGCTCGCGTTCAACTGAGCACGCTGAGCCCCACCGACACCCTCGACCTCCTAGGCGACGGCACCCATTCAATGGGGAGCTTCTGCACCTCTAAGAGCGGAAGTGGCGGCTCGACCGGGCCTACGACTTGTACCTGCAATATCAGATTTATCCGGACCGACGGATCCTCCGGAGAGTTCGATGTGGACACGATTTACCACGAGAGCGACTTGCTCCGCTGCCAGTACACGCTGGTCCCATCGGGAGTCGATTTTATCACCGTATCGATCAAGCTCACCAACATCGACGCCACTTCGAACTCCATCAACTTTAGATTTGGAAACGCGACAAGCATCGACCCGACTGACCCCGCTTCATTTGTTCAAGTTCAGCGTTATCAGTGCCGCGACCTGATCTTTATTCCCTACCTTTGGGATGGGTCGATCTATGACCCGATCCTGTCTGAAGACCCAAGATTCACGTTTCCCCTTAATTTTTACACAACAAATATGGGCAAAACACTCTCAATTTATGCCGCCGGCGATGACTCCCTGGGCGTACAAGGCGGGACCACTTTTTTTAACTGCCCACCCATTCCCAACGATACGAGTTTTGGGATGGACCTTTCGATCTACAGCGTGTCTGCGGACACGACCGGCAGCAAGCTGATCTTCCCTCCAACGGGCTTGTTCGATCGCTCGACGTTTTTCTTAGCCAAAAAGCCATCAGGCGTGTTCAACGTGCCGGTGAACTCAGTGATCATGCCTGGCAAGATCACAGCCAACGCAGTCGTTGCACCTGGGCAAACGCCGCCTGCGGTAATTCCTTCGATTGGGTTCGCCGCGCGCCCGGTGATCAGCTCGTCCGGAGTCGAAAGCTGCCCTGACACCTCGACCAGCATCCCGCCTGGGTTTCACTGGGCCAAGCTCTGGCAATTCCGCGCCTCTTTGGGTAATCGCCTCGTGCCCACCAGTCGAACCTTGGCCTCACTTGGACAGATCAACTGCAACACCAGCGCATATACAGTGGCGCCCGTCCCGCCTGCGCCTAATAACTATCCTTTCCCCGATTGCGAGGGTCAACCCTCTGCAGATGCCGTTGGAGCAGGGCTTGCCGCTCGGTTCTCAGAAGGACTTGCAATGTGCGCCAATATCTCTCCTGGCGGCACAACTAACCCTAACGCCACCAGCACTACATGTCAGCAGTACAGCAGTACAGGCAATGCTGCCGGCTGCGACGCGCATCCAAGCGGCCTGCCCTTCTCCAGCGTTGACTTCTCGACCTTCGCGCCGGGCACCGACATCTGGGTCCCGACTCGGCGAGACCCCAATTTTGGATGCAACGGAGCAACCCCTCAAGATCTGGCTCACATCTGCCAAGAAAGCACAGGCCACGTGCCCTTTGATTCACCTCTCACGGTGGCGACCCTACCGATCGACGCACCCGGATCGACCCGGCCCTCAGACTTCTTGTTTGTCGTGTCTCCACCCAACGTCACGCTGGACGATATGAATCCGACGTCTGCAGGCATCACCCACGCCATCTACAGCCCGATTCGATTCTTCTCGCCAAATGATTGTCGCTCACCGGATCCCGACCAGCCTCTTTCTCCTAACGATTGCAGTCCTGCACGCATCGTTCACTATAATTTGAATACTCATGACGTCGGATCCGGCGGCGACCCTGCCGCAGCCGATCCAAATCGATCCGGAGATTTCCCGCTCTGCGTGATTCAACCCAATTAGAGGCCAATTCAGATAAAATGAGAGATAATCCAGGAGACCTCACTCAAACTATGAAGCCAGCCCCGAAGGCTAAGACGACAAACCTCCGCAGCCAAGCAATCGCAAGCATCCTGCTAGCGACGTCGATCGCTTTGGGTGCGAGCGCCTGCGTGAACTCCAAGCTCCCAAAACTCGACAAAAAATCCAACCCGAGCGCCTCTCCTAGCCCGGGCATCTCGACCGCTGTAGGCGACCAGTTCACGATCTCTGAGGTCGTTGTGGGAGCCACCAACGGCCAGGCCGCTCCTACCGGTGCCACGCCTGTCACCACGATCTTCTTTGATCCCTCGAGAGCCGTGCCCGCCAATACGGCAAATGGACCCGCTTTTATCTCGAACCACTGTTCAGCCAACGCCGCTGGAGGGCAAGCCTCTGCTAAGCCTTGCGTTTGCCAGTTCACCTGGTCGGAGCTCAACGCAAGCACAGGCAACAATATTCCGTTCACTCGCACTATCCAGACCAGCGTCGTGAACGCTCAGCAGTCGCTAGTGACCTGCAACGCTCCCGATGTGTTCAACGCAGAGATCCCCGAAGGCACGACCATTAGGATCACGATTCTTCCTGGACCCGGCAGCTCAGAGGTCTTCACGAGCGGAACCTTCAGCTATGTCAAGCCTGTCGCCGTGCAGGCGGGCGACTTTCGCGACCAACTCGGCCGATCTTTTATCAACGTCATGCACTACGCCTGCTACGAGCAGTTTCAGCGAGGCGCAAGCATCACGAGCAAGATTGGTACGCGCACCAACAGCCAATCGGGCGAGCCAAAGTCCTACCCGCAAGCCAATCAGTTCTGCGTGCAAAGAGGCGGAGGGACTCCTGCGCAAGGCTGCGATACACCGACAAACACTCCTCAATCCAATTTCTCGTCTCAAGCCTTTTACTACAATTTTTTTGTGCGATCGACGGACTCAGGCAACGTCAACCTCGCCAATGACCGCTACACATGCCCTCAGGTCCTCGAGTCGCTTTATAATTCGGACCTTGTCGGCGGCCGCGGCAGGCTCTGGCCTCGGGACACGACGTTTGCGCTATCGCTGAGCTCGAGCCCGGACTTCAATGTGGGAGTCAACGCTTTCGTTGAGCTCGCAAACGGAGGGGGAGACCCTATCGCCAGGAACTCAAAGGCTTGCAACTCGACAACGGTCCCCGCTTCGAACTCAACCAGCAACGGATTTGTTTTAGGATGCTTGGGATTTGCGAAGAAACCCAACACTGACGGCACCTGCCCTTCCTTCCGTGACTCTAGCGGCAGCATTCGCTTCACTTATCGGCTCAGGCGCTTTGTCGCTCTTTATCCACCCCTCTTTGAAGTCGATGGTCGCCCACCTACACAGCCTCAACCTCTGGACACGATCTACGTCTTAGACCGCCCCGTGCAGCCGCCTGCCGGATCCGACCCACTCAGACAGTACACCATGCGCGGACCTAAGCCCTGCCCTTTTGCTCTGCTTGACCAAAAAGGCGTGCTCGGAAACTTTGACCCTCTGTACAATGCGCCTGCAAACGGGGGATTCGTTCCTACCTACGCAGCCACTAACAATCCTGGCTGGAACGGCACCAACGTCGACGGCCTTCAGTTTCCCAATTTCGACTCAGCTAACTCATGCTCCGCCGCCATCCCTCTCGCTAAAATTGATGCCAACAACCCGGACCAAGTCGTGTTCTCCGTAGGCACGGTCAATAGCCGCAATCCGGTACTGCCAAGCATTTATGTTCGCCCGATCCGGGCTTGGGCTCCTCACTACGAAGAAGACACCGAGTTTGAAGCCTGCGCTCCGCAAGCTTCTCCTTTTAGGGATCCTCCCCTGCACTTTTCGAAGGACCTCACCACAGGCAATGTTTCGTGGTGCGCCGAGAGTTATCCTAGCCAGAACGACCACGTCGCCGCCAATGACCGCGTACCTAACCCCACCCAACCGCTCAGCGGCGCTAACGCATTTATCGGTCACATGCGCCCCTACACTTCGCACGCGAGTAAGAACTCGGCGAGCGCGGTTTGCACTTCCACGATTCCGTTGTCCATTCCTGGGGTCGATGTTCAGAATCGAAGGCAGTACCCGCTGGTCAATGCGGCCGCGCAATGTCCGGATCCTGGGACTCTCACCAATGCCAATGCGTTAGCCCGACATCCTGCTGACCTCGTGATGGAGACTTTTCTTCAGAGAAATCCAAACGGCGTCCAACCCGTGGGGTATACCTGCGAGGCCACTGCTGTGCCGGCCATTCCTAATGACACTTGCAACGCATGCGCAAACACCACCTGTGACCGCACCGCGATTGCGGGCAATCTGACGTGGCAAGGATTTCCACTCCTCGCTCCATCCTTCTCAACCGAGCAAGCCATTGCTTCGGACTCGACCTACGGGTGCACGATCACTTACGACAACGGCGGCCCCAAAACAGGCAAAGTCACGCCCACTCAGGGATGTTGCGGCAACAATGTCAACGTGTGGACTGGATTGCCCGTGGCGGGTGAGAATCCTACAGCATCTACTTATAGACGTTTTGTGACGTCGGCCCATCTAGAGCCCGACGCTCCTTGCCTGACCCCCGCCTATTGAACTACAAGAGGAGTCATGGCTGAATCGCCTCAACTCCTCCTGATCGTCTCTGCGCCCGGGCGCTTCGACACGCTCTTACTTGCGGAGCTTCGCAAGAGCTTTCCCGATCTCTCGCGCGCGCAACTGAGAGAGGCGTTTCGCGTTCACGCCGTTGAGCTGATGGGCCAGCCTGAAGCCCGCGCCTCGCAAGCACTCGAGCCAGGCCAATACTCGGTAAGTTTTAAAAACTGGGATCCCGCAAAACTTTCCGAACGAAACGCTCTTTGCGCATCCCCAGAAGACTTAGCCTCAGGCATCACGCCTTCGGTCGTCTACGAAGATAACGAACTTCTCGTCCTCAACAAACCCTCGGGGATCCCCTCGGCCCCTTTGAGGACAACTGAGAGCCGCACCGCTGTCGGATTTGCGCTCCACCATTGCCCAGCCCTTCGACAAGTCGGAAGGGGCGGACTCGAGCCCGGGATTTTGCACCGACTCGACACCGCGACGAGCGGACTTTTGGCCTTTGCCAAGAATAACGACGCTTACGAGTTCTGGGTTCAAGCGTGGAAAGCTCGCCAAGTGCGCAAACACTATCGAGCTATCGCCCCGCGGCCACAGCGCCAGCTCAAACTCCCGGCTCGACTCAGTATCCTGCTTGCCCACGACGCAAACTCCGACAAACGCATGCGAGTTTGGAGCGAGCAGGAGCCCCCTACGCGATTTCGGGGCAAAAAACTCGAAACCGTGACGTGGATACGAGCCACTCGCGAAATCGCAGGCACGCCACTGCTCGACTTTGAGATCGAGATCGAAACCGGAGTGATGCACCAGATCCGATGCGTGCTGGCCTCTTTGGGCTCACCTATTCTCGGAGATCCGATTTATGAAGGCGGGCAAGCCCCCCGTCTTTGGCTCCATGCATCTGCTTTAAGCCTGCCCAGGTACCGTCAAACCGGCTTTTTAAGCCTCGAAAGCGCCCTCCCCAGAGGATGGCCTGGCACCTAAAGAAGCCCAAAAGCTTCCCTGGCTTCCCTGCCGGCTCGCATGCTAGAAAAATCGCAATGCAACCCGTGATCCATCTCATCGGATTTGGCAGTCAGGGACAGGCTTGGTCGGAGTGCCTCAAAGCCTCTGGATGGCACGTTCAAGTCTATCTGTCGCGCACGTCGGGTCCTTCATTTGAAGCGGCCGTTCAGCAAGGATTAACCCCTCGTCTGATCGGCGAGTTCGCTGGCACTGCGGCCACTGGACCGGAGCCGGCTCTGGTCGCGTTTCTCTGCCCCGATTCAAAAATCGGTTCCATATACCGCGATCACATCGCTCGAGTTGAGCATCCCTTGACCCTGGTCCTCGCCCACGGCTACACGATTTATGCCGACGATCTCAAACCACGCACCGATCTCGGCCACCAAGCCGCTCTGCTTGCTCCTAAAGCCATCGGACCTCAGCTCAAAGCCAAGTTCATGCAAGCTCGCCAAAATGGTGGACGGTTTCATTCGCTCGTTGCTGGATTCACTGCCTCTGCCGAGAGAGCAGCTCAAGTACGCGCGCTTGCTGCGGGGCTCGGTTTTGAGCGATTGGCCGACACCACTTTCGAGCAAGAAGCCATCGGCGACATGATCTCCGAGCAAGGCCTGCTCTGCGGCGGACTTTTTACACTGATGGAATGGACTCTCCAAGCTATGCGCGAAGCCGGAGTCCCGCCAGCGCTCATTCGCGAAG
>JACCDG010367552.1_pt1 | contig 16795 bp, 16 predicted proteins | sample 7442471 | NCBI WGS metagenome assembly JACCDG01 (sample SAMN15323444, study PRJNA562643) | freshwater metagenome | isolation source: river surface water | place: USA:Blue River Watershed | collected 2017-08-17 | reverse complement strand
CTCCTTGTTCTTCAAGTTTACTTAAAGTTTCATCTAGAGAAAGAGCATATAAATACTTTGAAACTTTAAAAATTGCCATTTATCCAATCACTTCCGTGTCAAATTTACCAATTCCCAGAAATATCAAATTATCAAAATCTTCAGGATTATATTTTAAATCAGAAGACCAAATATTTGACTCAACCACTTCTCCATTTCTAAGTTCAAAAAAATATCTGTTGAGTCCTGATTCTTTTCTATAATCTTCAGCCTCAGGTGAAAACCATAAATATTTTTCACGACCTTGCGCTGGTGGCACTATTTTCCCTATGCCTTTGAATCGATGAGCACTTTTATTATAGTTAGGGTGATCTCGTAAAGAGTGCCCAGGCGGTTTGTTTGCTTTATCAAAAAAATTAGCGAAAGTATAATTTCCATTTCTCAATTCAAATAATGTGTATTCTTTATTTTTAATATCTTTCAAATCATATAAGTAATATTCATCATTATCTAATTGGTCAAGATCTTGATAGTCACCACCCAAAGGATCTTTAAAGTCCTTCATGAACTCAGGAGCAGGCATATTCTCTGGAAACCCACCTTCATCTATCTCGTTTGCTTTCTTAAATATCATCTTCTACTTTCACAAGTTTGCCTTGGTCATTCTGAAATGCATAAAGTTTACCTAATCCTAAATATTTAAAACCAGGTAACTTATTAAAATTTGTTTCTCTTATTTTTGCAGTTGCCGGATTTGGAACAAAGTCTCCATTTTCTAAAACATAAATTCTATTAGGAATTGCCCCTAATTGAGCAAGTTCTCTAACTCTTTCAGATTCCCATATATGAAAAACTTTTTCATCTAATTTTTCTTCATCATATTTGCGCGGTTCTTCTTTTATAAAATCGTCAGATTTAAGTTTCGAAAGATCTGTTATTCCAGAAATGTAATTTAGTTCTTCATCGTTAGCTCTTTTAAAAATACTCATTTTATCACCAATTCCTACAAGACCAATACCGAGCTTTCCATTTTGGCCCAGGATTGTCACAGTTGTGTCTTGCTCTAAAACTTTTTCTTCGTTTAGGGTTTGACTTTTTGATTCTCATATTAGGGTCGCCAAAGTTTACTTTAACAACATTGCCTTTGTCGTTTTTCACATAAACTGAAAATTTCTTAGGCCCACCAGGAGTTCTGAATGGTTTGTTTAAAGTTTTGCCTTTATTTTTAGAAGATGCAGTTTTGTAATCATCACATCCACAATCTTCGTCTGCCAAAAAGCTCATAAGTTCTTCGAATGTTTCAAAAGATTCCATGTCTGTGTTTCCAGATTTAGAAACTTTATACTCTGAATAACCATCTGGAGAAATTTCAATGTAAATATCTGTTTTTGTTTTACTTGGTTTTTCATCTAAATCAGTTTCTTCAAATCCCATTTCGTCCAACACTGGTTTGAGAATATGGTCATCATGAGCCACTCTAACAGCCATCAAAAATAATTTTGAAGCATCTTTGTGCATTCCTTCTTCATTTACTTGATTAGCTAAATCTGCAAGTTCTTCGGCTAGTCTTTTCATAATTATTTTCCTGCATATTTGCGTTTTAAAATATCAAGTGTGCTTGCTTCCTTGTCTAAACCATGTTCGCACAGCTTAAAACAACCATCTCCTTTCTCCACTTTCCAATTTACAAAATTAGAGGCTTGCTCTGCCACCGCTAAAGCCGCTTTAGCTTGTGATTTTTCTTCAAAGCAAAAATCTTTGCCATCCATACCGACAAATCCTGCCATTTCTTTAATTTTGGTTTTGAAACTTCCTTTAGAATCTTTTTTGTCCTTTGAAGGTTTGTCATCTTCTTTGTCTTTAGATGATTTTTCTTTTTTAGGTTTTATTTCTTTTTCATCAACCGCATCTTCGTCATCTTTATCTTTTTTGGCTTTACCTTTGCCGTGTTCTTCTCTCCATTTCTTGAGGTCTTCAATTCCGGCATATTTGGACAAAAGTTGTTCATAATCTGATTTTTGTTTAGTAGATTTGGATGCAACTTTTTTAGTTTTTGATTCAGCAGCAGCAGCTAATCTAAGCGCATAATCCATGTCGCCTTCAATAGCTTTTTTGTTAGCGAGTTTCATAAGAATTTTATTGATGCTCATATTATTTTAATTATGAACAGTTTTAAAAATACCCTATTTTTATTCAGTAAGTAACGAAGCTTTTATTTCATCTCTTCTCACACAAAACTGACCCATGCGAGTTTCTAATATAATAGTACCACCAAATGGGCATTCGCCTACAATGGTTATGTACTCACCTGGTCTCAAGCCAAAGATTTTCAGTCTTTCATCGCACGAACATTCAACAATTTGTGCTCTTACATTTTGTCTTAATTCCTGAAAATCGATCATCACATTTGTTTTGTGTTAATCCTTTAAAAAATCCATCAATTGTTTTTTAGTTGTGAAACTCATCACATTTTTATCATTGTTTGTCACAGTATACACTTCTTTACCAAATAAATCTAAAGATTTAGTCACCATTTGCTTGGTGCCATCAGGGAGAATTTTTTCTGCATTTTTAGGTAAAATAGAATTGCTTTTTACTGCTTCAGCAATCTTGTTAATTCTTTCTTTTCTATCTGCTTCCATTTTTAATATCTTTTCAAAACTATCGCTCATAATGTTCTTTTAAAGTTTTTTTACAGATATCCTTGAATAAAACAAAAAAACCCTGGATTTCTCCAGGGTTTCTGTTTTGTGTGGTTAGGGATTAGCTAACGATGATTCGGCTGAGTGCGAAGTCATTGATGACTGCGAAACCGAGTTCTTCATAGACAACCCATCCCAATCGAAGTCGTCTTGTGTCATCTGCAGGCAAAACAGTGATGTCTTGTCTGATTGGAATAGCTCCAACGAACTGAGCTGGTGCCATAATGTACACACAGTTCTTAGGAACCATTGTGCTCAAGTGGATGTCTGCAGTGTAGAGATGACCATAGAGACCTGTTTGAAGGATGTCTCTTGTTGTTGCCTGGTCGTAAACGTCAGGGCCCCAGCCTCTGAAGTCTTTGTATCTTGCAGGTGGAACAACAATCTTGGCTCCAATAAGTTCGTGCTCTTCGATCAATGTAAGGGCAAGGTTTACTTGCTCTAATTGGACTGTACCAGCCACTGAGATTGTTTGGTCAGCAGGGGTAGCTGCGTTGATGACCTTGAATACTTCAGTGTCCTCTTGTCTTTGAAGGCTGTCCTTAGCTTTGATTTGTGCTCTGTCAACGATGTAGAATCTTCGTTGCTTAACTTCTGAGTATCTGATAACTGGGTTAGCAGCAAGCTCGAAAGTAGGAACCAAGAGTTCTTCTGCTTCGATTTCTGAAGTAGGTACAGCACCTCTTTTACCAATGGTAAAGGATTTAGCTGTTACGTCTCTTTCATATCGAGCAAGTACGCCTTGAGGCAGCTCATCTACAAGAAGGAGCTTTCGTCCGATAGCTTGATAAAGCAAGCTGTTTTTGATTGGTTCGACCATTGCTTGCGCAAGTGCAGTTTTACCTTCACTTGTTTCAAGTGCTGCAGCAATGATTTGATTTCTGGTTTCTTCAATGTTATTTTTTGTTAATGCCATTTCTTATTCCTCCTTATTAGACAAGTGTCCAGTACAGTAAACCTGCTCCTGAATCGTAGTAGTCAACTCTTCCAACACATGGGCCATTAGTACCGTCCCACTTAACCAGAAGGCCAGCATTGTTTGTGCCTGTACCTGCATTGGTTACTGTTGGTTGAACTGGAACTACTGCACCGTTGCTGTATCCAACAGTAAGTGGATCACCGGCATTGAATGTTGCCAATGCACTGTCAGAAGATGCACCACCTGTAAGAAGGGCAAACCTGTCAGTTACGAATTGTGAAGAAGGTGTTGTATAAACAGTGATTGTTCTCTGTTCAAATGTTGGAACGCCTTGTGTGAGGTTAGTTACAACACTGATGCCTTCATCTTTGTAGTCAGAGATTGCTCTCTTTACGCCTACATAGAATCCATTAGTATAAGATTGGAAAGTGTTACCATTCACAAAGTTAGAACCTACTGGATCATTATTGATCATTGTCGGTGTTTCGCCATTAGGGTTTTGTCCCAATGAGTCATCCGCACTTACGCCGAGGATCATGTATCTTACAGTTTCTGTGTTTCGTACAGCTCTTTTAATGCATGCAGGGTTAGTGTTAACCGTTGCAGACGAAATGAGCGTGACGAGGTCACCAGCAAGAACCGGATCTGCTGTCTGCTTGTTATAGTTAGCAGCAACTACTGAATTTAATGCTCTTAATGCCATTTTTTATTTTTCTCCTATTTTATTTGTTTTTCCTTTTTTCGTAGAATCAAGTTACTTTCGTAATCAATCCTCCATCCCTGTGTCAGTCTTTGGTTGTGTCCAAGAAAGATTTCTTAGTGCACTGTGAATTTCTGAAACTCCGCTGAAATCTGCGCTAGCAGCTCTTACTTGCGGATTGAAAGCAATTCCATTCCCTGCAGTTCGAGTAGCTTTGCTGCTTGCCATAGAAGCAAACTTTTCAGCTGTTGCGCTCATCGATTGAAGCATAATGTTGGTTTGTCTCAACATTGCGTTTACTGTCAAGCCATCATTAAGCAAGCTTTCTGCATGCTTTTCCACTTCATTTGCTGGAAGAATTCCTGCTGTGTGCAATCTGCTTGCCACTGCGAATGCTGTTTTCAAACGAGCTTTGTACAATTCAGCTTTCTTTTCCATTTCAGCTTCATCTGCTTTACCCATAGTCACTGGTTTGTCAGTGGTGATGGTGGTTTCAGCTTCGACATCACAATCATCGCCCTTCATGAGCTTCTTAATTGCTTCAGCATATTCATCTTTCGATCCATGAGTGTAAGAATATGTGTTATCTCTGTGATGTTCGTCTTCTGGGTCAATCTCTTTTGGACTGTGCTTTCTGAGGTCAGATTCTTCCGCCGCTGTTTTATCGTGGTCATCATCTTCATCCTCAGCGCAATCTTCGGCTGCTTTAGCCACTTTAATGGACTTATAAAGCTCTAATGCTTCTGCATATGTAAGTTTGCCGAGATCTTCGTCTTCAACACCTGCGGACTTCAGAGCAAAAGCCAGAACTTCTTCGGCTGCATCTGCGTCAAAACTGCCAAGTGTCGATGATTGTACTGTTCGTTTTAGGTGCAATTCTGTTTCAGAAGGAATTTCCAGTTCGTGATACAAACTGTCGTTGCCTTGTGATGGAATCTCCAATTCATCAAGTTCGCTAAATGCAAGCTTGAATTCGTGTGCATCTGGATCTGTTCCGTCAAATTCAGTGTATTTAGTTTCGTTTAAACCTAAATTTGCTTTAAGTTTTAAGAAACTTGGGAATTTGTCTTCTGCATAATCTAGAGTTTTTGTTTCTGGATCTGTGATATTTCCTTTGACTGTGTTATATTTGCCTTCCTCTCGATACTGTTCGCTTTTTGCGTGTTCGAACCCATCTTTTTGGAGGACATGAGTCACTTCTTCATCATCAGACATAGCTGCGAGAATTGTTTTTCTTAAAGCCTTGCGAGCTTCTATTTCTTTTTTATTCATGTTATTTTCTCCTATTTCAAGTTTGTCGTTAAGACTCATTGCTTGATCCTTAGATTGTTCGCCTAAGACAGATTCGAGAGCTTCTTCAACCTCTCTAATTTTGTTTGCAGGCACTTGGATGTGGATCGTTGCGATTTCATCATCGTCTACTTCGCTGTCGTCATCTAGAGCATCGTCATCATGATCCATGTCTTCATCAAAATCTTCTTCAAGATCCTCATCAGATTCTTCATGTTCTTCATCTTCGTCATCGAAATCTTCATCATCTAAATCAAAATCTTCTTCGAGATCTTCATCCATTTTCTCTTCCTCGTCCATTTCGTGATCTTCTTCATCTGCGAAGTCATCGTCATCTTCGGTCATTTCACCAACAAATCCATCTGGCATTTCTTCGTCGTCGATGCCTTCTGATTTCATAAGTTTAGGCAGAAACATTTCTCTAATAGACTCAGCGATATCATGTGCTTCGCTTTCGTCCATAGCAATTCTTTTCTGCATCAAATCATTTTTGCATTCAGCAAGGGACTGTTTATCAGTAGATACAATTTCATGTATCTTCATCGCTTTTCTGATTTTCCTGATTGGATTATGTTGTTCGCTTTGACCGTTAATCATTTTTTTTATCCTATCTTTTGAAATTAGTTGTTACTTATTTCTTTTTTCTTTCTAAATGTTCCCTGTTTTATCAGGGAACAAATAAATCTTTCTGTATTGTTTTTTTATTCTCCTTTATCTTTTTATATCCAAACAATACTTGCTTCAAGAACTCCGGGTTTACCTGCCACTTTCTTAACTGTTGAAACCGAAATTGTTCCACAATCGTAGCAATAAGTGTGCTTGGAATTTTTGGATGCTGTTCTTGAACCACAACCAGGACAAATCATTCCCACTGGAAGTCTATCAGCTGTGTCTTTCGTGAATGTTTCAGAAAGAGCTCCAGCATAGACATCAGCGGTAGTTTGATAAGCTACCCTAGTCATCACTCTATAATTAGTTGCCATTGCAGGCATTCCAGCTGCAGGTGCGCCAGGTGTTCCAGGTGCCGCAGGAGCTCCTAAACCTGCTTCAGGAGAACCAATTCCTCCTGTAGGTGGTTGCAATGGAAGTGTTGAGTTCATTGTTGACAAATCTGGTTCACCAATACCTTCTTTACCTTCATCTGGTGGAACCACTTCAACAATAAATTTGAATTTGAGATTTGCTCCACATGAATTACAATTGCCTTCACCATTTGCGATATCTACATCAGTAGAACCGCATTGTGGACAAACTGTGCCCCATGCTTTCTTGGTGCCTGGTTCTGGAGATTCATCTATAGAAGGTTCGCCTTCCATGCCCATTTCTGGAGAAGATCCTGTAAGAGAACCCACGCCTAAATCAGCTGCTCCTCCTGCCATTCCTCCAATGTTTGGATCCATAGGAGCTGCACCACCTGCGCCCATTGCTGGTGCTCCACCTGCTGCGCCTGGTGCTCCAGGTAAACCAAGACCTTGTGCAATTCTCACTAAGTTTTTGAGTCTTGCGAGTTTGTTTGTCTTTTTAGCTCCGCTTGACATAACTACTTCAGGCATAGCTGCAATTTCTAAACCTACACCTAGTTCAGGAGAACTTGGCATAAGAGGAATATTTTTTTCAACATTAACCATGTCTCTGTCCATGTCATAGTATGATTCTGCTCTGTTGTTATCAATTTCTGGAATAAATGTTTTAGTAGCTCTTGAGCAAACCTTTCCGCAGACCATGCCATCAGCACATACTTCAATGTCTGTAAGTGCAAATGTTGTTGGGTCTACTTCATACCCTGATTTAGAAAGCAAATCTACAGCAAAGTCTCTGAACTTTTGATTGAATGCAGCATCTTCAACATTGATACCAATGTCATCTAAAGTTGCATAAATGGTTGTTGAGTGAGAAGTTTCATCTACAACTTTGACTTCAGAAGTTCTAGTTGATTTTTGAAGAACTTTAGTTGCTGCTTCTTTATAGCTGCAGAAAAGTTTTGCAGCTAATGCTACTTTTTCTGTAGAAAGTTTGTTTTGATTAGCCACGTCTGCAAGCCAACCAACAATATTTGTTCGCAAATCTGTTTTGTGTCTAGATGCTGAAACTTTTCTGGCTCTTGATCTTGCAATTGCTTGTTGAGGCTTTCTTGCAGTGTCAATTCCTGTAGCGAGATCACCAACAGGCATACTATTTACTTCATCAACAACATTTTCAGGAGCCATTCCTGTGTCTTCGGTAGAAAGGGAGAGTCCAGTGACAGCACCTTTCATTGATTCTGTGTCCATGTCATCTTCGCCAAGAGCATCTGCCATTTCATCTTTTTTGCTGGCTTCTTCAGGACTTACTTTTTGAATTATTTCTTTGATTTTTTCTGCAGCTTCTGCAAACTTATCTGCAATAACCATAATTGCATCCATGATTTCACCCTCTGTTACTTCAGGAGCTGTTTCATCTGCAATATTCTTAAGAGCGGTTTCTGGCATTTCACCAGGCATTTCACCAGGCGCACCTTCCATGGGAGCTGGAGCAGCAACATTGCCACCAATTGGCTCTTGTCCAACCAAAGGTTCTTCTGCTGGTAATGGGCCTACTTGTGAAAACTTCTTCATTACTGAATTGTATTCTCTAGCTGGAGTTCCAAGTCTAGCTAATTTCAGAACTTTAGCGAATGACTTTTTGCCTGCAGATTTGGTTAAAAATCTCAATACATCTTCTGGAGACTTTGATGTCTGTAAACATGTTTTAGCAACACTGTTAATTACAGAAGCCATAATTTCTTTACCGGAAACATCTGAATGTCCATGATCTGGATTTAATAATTCAGCAAGGCTTTTATCGCCAACACTTTGTTTAGCATCTTTACTTAATTCAGAAACAATTCTTACAAGAGTATCTTCTCTTTCACTATCAATGTGCTCATCCATGACAGTGTTCACTTCTTTGTTATTTCGTCTCGCATCGAGTCTTTCTTGCATCGTAAGATTTTTATCAGTTTTGTGTTCTTTTTCGATTTCAGAAAGAATTCTCACTTCATCATCTTGTCGCTCATCTTCAATGTGTTTGTCCATTATGATAAGTGCGTCGATATCAGAAGCTGTTTTGACTGTGTGAGCAAAATCTTTTAACAAATCTGCAGCTACGCGATAACCGTTACCATTTTCCATTTGAGCAATTTGATCATCACTCAAATTTGGTTTCCAGTTTGTGAGTTGACCCTTGTGGAAGCCTTTAATTCCCTTGTCTGTAGATAAAACAATTCTGTTTCCAGACTTGTCATCTATTTTAATGTCGAGCGCATATGCTAATGTATTTTCCTTTTTCAAATCTTGAGCAATTTTTTTGAAGTGATCCATAATATTTTTGTCTCCGCTAGATGCTGATATCTTATCTTTCTGAGGGTAAATATAATTAACCTCATTATTTTTTTCAGGAATATTGCATGCCTGCTTTAGGTTTAATAAAGCTAATGCAAATTTTCCAAATTTATTTAATTTAGGAGTGTTTCCTAAAAATGTAATTTCCTCTTCGTCTTTTTTGGAAGAAGCCCACACAAATCTTACATTGTCAGAACTAGCACTTACATTTCCGCCCAAAGGCATAACATATGGCTGTTGAGAAAATGGAGATACTAGTGTGCCCACTGATGGCTCAAAGTTGAATGATTGAGTTTGAGCAGGAACATTTCCTTGCTGTTGAGGAGCAGCTGGTGCTTGATTTTCAGCTGGAATTTGTTGTTGATTTTGAGCAGGAATCATAGGCTGTCCACCTGATTGCCCAGCTGACTCAATTCCATCATCAATCATGTCCTGAAGTGTATTTTGAAGTTCACCCATTGCTTTTGTGAGCTTAGCAACGTGCCCCAAATCAATGTTATCTTTTCTTGAGAATAAATTAAGTACTGCTACTTCTAAGAAATTCAAAGCAAGATTTACTAAATCTAAAATATTCAAACTGCTTGATGGATCAATTCCTAAACCTTGAAGAACTTTCACTACAGTAGCGTTTTGTGTGCCTCCATTTCCCAGTAATTGTCCGCCGACAAGAGTTCCAGCTGTTTGTGCAACTTTCACAATTTTGTTGTTTAGATTCATCAATTCTCTAAGAGCGTTTTCCACCTCTCTTTTGTGTGAAAAATCATTATTTATGGCAGCTGCTAAACTAATTGAGGAGTTTAACGATTGTGCGGCTTTAATAGTTTTTTCAGCTTTCTGTAATAGTTCATCTTGGTCATACAGCTCCATTATTTCGCAAGATTCAAAAGCGCCATCGCCTACGCATGACAATTCGATAAATTTAATTCCGTAGTTGTATTCAAATGCTTTTTTACCAGAAGGATGCATTTTGCCTTTGTATTTTTTTAAGCAATCGCAATAATCTCTTTCAGTGGTGGCTTTATTTCCACAAATAGAACACACACCCTCGTCAACGGAACAACCCATAGACACATCATGAATGTATCCTTGTCTTACACCTCTTGCAATATCTGGGTAGGCATCCTCATCGATGAAGAAAACACAATAAACACATTTTTCATCATCATCCCACTCTGCGTAAACAACCATGCCTTTAGCTTCTTCAATGTTGTCGTTTTTATGGTTGGTATAAATTGGGACACCCTCAAAAGTTTTATAAGCAGGCATTTTTTTGCCTTGATAATCTACTTCTTTTGTAAGCTCTTCTTCAGAAAAATAGTCACCATTGGTATTGCAGACATCTGCATCAATTGCTCTAGCTCTTACCCAAAGTAAATTAGAGCCATTTCTGGCTTTCATTTCTTTGATGATGTCAAAATCTTTATATTTTTCTAATACTTCATCTGCGTTTGCATACAATGATTGCAAACCAATTTTAGCAGCTTCTCTTATTGAAGAAGATGTTCGGATCATTGAATTTTTGACAAATGCTGATCTTTCATTTTTTTCAATTAAGCTGTAAACTGATATCATTCCGCCGCTAATGCCTTTTTTAATCATGCTTAATTAATATTTCCTGCAGATTTTCACTATTCCTTTAATTCAAAAAAAAATGTATAAAATATGTATGAACACATCAGTTCCCACACAAAACGTATGTTATATTGATTTTGAGAATAATAAATTCTCAGTGAGAAATTCAGCAAACCAAAAAGCAGCTAAGGTTTTTGAGACAAAATTTGAAGCAGAAGAATACGCAAAAGGTTATGCCAAGCGAAGAAAATTGCAGATTTACGATTTGACAAATCGTCCTACTTTTAAAGAAGTACCAAATCCAGTTCAGGTAATTGAACAGGTTCTTGTTGAACCAGTGATAGTTAAAGAAAATATTTCTGAACAATTGCCAATGATACCAGTTGAGAATAATTCAAAAGTTTCTGAATGTGAATGCGGTGGTCACTGTGGTTGTGCTGGAAGTTCAGTAGTTTTCAGTCCTGAAATTACATGGCCTTCTAAAAAAGAAACTTTGTTTGACAAAATCAAAAAGTTTTTTTCAAAACTCTTTAGATAGTTTGTTGTGTTTGTCCACTATTTCCAATTGACCCCATCAGATGTTGCATTGCCTGCTTAATAACCATCGCTACATCTTGGGGTTGTTTTGTTATTTCTTTGTCGGTAAATCTTAAAACAGTCCAACCTTGTTTAGCTATTGATATATCTCGCTGTCTATCAGATTCAATTTTTTGCGGATTATTATGCCATATCTCGCCATCTGCTTCCACTGCTAGTTTGATTTGCGGAAATGCTCCGTCTAAAATATATTCTTTGCCAGGGCCAGCTTCATATTGAGCATAAAAAGCAAGAGGCGCTCCTATCTGCATAACGATTTGATACAATTTCTTTTCAAGTGAAGTGTAACCATTGATTGTCATTTTTTCTTTCACAGCAGAAGTTTTAATCAGTTTTACAGCATTGTAATTCATTGGGTCGCCAATAGGAACCCAATTCCATGGTTTATCTGGGCTCAAGTCTTCAGGAATTTCTCCAACTAATGCCCTTCCGGTTACAGCAGATCTTTGGTTAAGCTCTCTATCAATTTCATTTTTATAATCTCTATCTAATCTCAACATAGCAGTTCTATTGTAAGAAATTTCATTCATTAAAGAAGAGGCTATTTTATAATGTTGGTAAATAGCATCAGCAGTGGCAGGTGGCATACCAGCAGGTGGCGCTCCACCACCCATAGGAGCAGGCACACCCAATCCCATATCTCCACCAGCAGGAGCAGGAGCACCTAACCCCATATCTCCACCCATAGGTGCAGGAGCACCAGGGGCACCCAAAGGAGCTCCACCAGGAGCAGCACCAGCACCGAATCCTTGACCTGTTACTCCTCCGAAACCAATGTTCATATCAGTTCCCATGATTTCAGATGAGTTGACAAAACTCATGCCTTGTTCGAATCTCAATCTTTCCACTTCTTGATCCCAATTAAGTCCAAATTCTTCAACCAATGTTTCAGCGGAAATAACTCCATTTTGCTGTGCTGTTACAAGCATTTGTAAAGTTCCAGTGTTATCTTTGAGTCTTAGCGGATCAAATACAATTTTAGGGTATACAAGTTCTTCTTGGCCTCCCTCGCCTTCAGCATAAAAATCGTTCCATTCTGCTACTTTCTTAAAGATATTTTGCTCAATCCATTGCGCCACTTCTCGTCGCCAAGACTCAAGTCTTTCATTCATAGAAAGCAATCCTACTTGAGCGTTTCCGTATGCAGGCCCTTCACCATTAAGTAAAGCTTTGTTCAGCATAAGTCCATCTAAAATTTCCTGATCAAGTAATTCAAATTCGTTTGATATTTGAAGAATTTGCCCAGAAGCTCCAACAAATTCGTACTTAAAAGCATGTGGTACAACTAAAGTAAGATTTGGGTCGTTAGCAACAGCCGCTAACTGATCTTGTACTGAGTCTAAGTCAGCTTGTGATGCAGGTCTACTTTCATCACCTACTGTAACAATTTTAGTTGGAATAATATGTCTTTCGGCTATCAACCATTGAGCTTGTCTTAATTTATCTTTATAAGCCAAAGTAACAAAAAGTGGTTTGACTAGAGAAGTGCCATAGTCTGACCAATAGTCAGCACCATGTTTAAAGTGATGAATACAAATAGGATCTAAAGGTATTGGCTGCTTTGATCTTATTTTTGCTTTGACAACTTCTGGAATTTGTTCGTAAAGTTCGCGAGGATTTCCCTCCATTACCACTTTAATTTCTCTGTCATTTGGTATATATGAATATCTCGGAATAGAAGAAATAAACCCAGCTTCTATCATCACAGAATCTGGATTTAGCAATGATATTGATTTCCAAGATGCATTTTTGTGTTTACAAAGCTCTCCTGTATTTTGATCAACCATTGTTCCATGACAATGCTGACAATCAATTTCAGTTAAAACAAATGCATCACCATACAAATGATAAGATCCTGAGATTAACGGAAGGAATTTTTGAAAATTTAACTTTTCAATCAGTTTTTCATAAAAATCTTTGATTACCCCAGATTTGCATTCTAACTTCCAGCCATTAAATGGGAAATTAGTATAAAAGTTAATTCCAGCGGCAACTTTGGGTTCGTTATTTCTCCACCAGTTAGCCCACAAATAAATTTCTTTTCTTGTAGATGGAATCTGAAAGGATGAAGGAGTTAAGAAAGGAGAGTAGAAGTTTGGTTGTGTGACAGTGTTATTGAGATAACCTGATGAGGAAAGCTGCGCATATCTTCCTCCATTAGGACTAATTGATTTAGTGGTTCTAATTTGAGCCCATCTTCTACCAGCCTCAGCCGCATCTGCTGATCGTGCTTGTGTTTTACCTACCACTTCTTGAGCCGCTGAACTCATTACTGAGGTCAATGATGGCATTGAATTTATATCTTGAGACAAATTTTACTCCTTTGTTGTTGTACATTAATTTTACACAAAACAGACTAAAAAACCTAGCTCGTATTCCAATCAGTGGTGTGAATAAAATTATCAGAATAAATTGGTATATCTTTATTAACATTCAGCAATGCATCTTGACCTTGACCATTTGCTTTAGTTCTGATAGGTTGCCTTACTTCATTCAGCATTTTTGGATTAATTACTTTGTTCAATCTTTCAGGGTTCAAAGCATTTTCCATATTTGAATCTATGTTTGCATTTTCTTCCGATTCGGGAATTTCTTCAGAATTAGTAAAGTTGTTTTTATTTCTTTCTTGAAAAATTTTGAAGATTGTATCTTCGTCTAAGCTATTGATGTATTGCTTGGCAAATCGATACCAAGACATTTTATTCACCTAATAATTCCTCTAGTTGTGCTTCAAGGCTGTCGAGTTCATCTTCATCAAAGACATCTCTAACATCTTTAAGCAACAACTCAATAGCAGAATCACTAGCTAAAGGAGCAAACTTAGGCTCTTCTCTTTTATCAACATTTTTATGTGTAGCTTTTAATTGTTCTTCCCAGGGCACAGTAGTAATTTTTTCTGTAAGCTTTTCGTCTCTTATCATCATAGAGTCTTGTGGATCTTGATCTGACAAAGGGAATTTTGTTCTTTCGCCTGGTTTGAGGTTGACAGTCACTTGTTCTACCTCAACGAAATCTGGCACGTTTAAAGCTTGTTCTTGGGTTAACAGATTATCGTTAAGCCATTTAACGTAGTTACAACCAACAGTGCCATCAGGATTTAAACGAGAATCTATACAATACTCTCTACAACTTGAAAGAGCCATTGGAATTGGTCTTCCAGATTGATAAATGCCCTTAGGACACATCTGATATCCTTCTCCAATTTGCTGTCTTACAGTAACAAAAGCTTTTTTGTAATTTTTGATTGGCTGAAGAGAATTTGTTTTAGCAAAAGTATTTCTAATTTGTTCAGATGCTTCTTCTAATTTGCCAGTTTTTAAATTTTTGGCAGTTTCAGCTAAAGCATCTCTATTGCTTGCACCATCTGTATATCTTGATAGAAAAGCCAAAAGGTTAGCCACTTTACTTAATGTTTCTCTTTTGGAAAACTCGCTAAATTCGTTTATTTTATTTTCTACTTTAACAGCTTCATCTGAAGCATTTCTCAAGTTTTGAATATAATTAAATGCTTTTCTTAAACCCAAGGAAGTAATTTCTTTTTTTACCGATTCTAAAGATTTAATAATATCTGTTGAAGCAAGTTTGTTATGTAAATTAGGTGTAGCAAATCCCATTGGCATTGCTCTATAAAAACAATTAACAATTAAATCATCTCTATCAAAGTCATCTTTAGTCAAAGTTTGAGCTTCTTTCAGCACATCATTTGATTTCAAAGCTGCTTTCATTAATACAATTACATCAGTTCCTGCTAATTTATTCATAATTCACTTCAAATAATTTTTCAAATCTTCTTCTTTCATGCCTCTGCGAGTAAGTTCAGATTTGATTTTTCTAATCATAGTTTTCACGCCATCTCTGTCTTCTACCTGTTTTCCATTAGGATTATCTTTTGGCATTTTGTCTAAAGAATCTAACCAACATAAAGATGTAATAAGTTCTGCATGAGATCTTTTTCTATAGTCAATTTGCATTCTTTCATTTTCTTTTGCATCGCTAAGCAATGTTTGCGCTTCTTTGCGTGATTTTTTTCTTTTATTTTTGTTATATTCTTTAACCACTTCCACCGCTTTTGAAATTGTATTTGCATCCCACACACCTTCTTTAGCTAAATGTCTAGAAATGTCTCTGTCCTTTAATCCATGGTCTAGCAACTTTCCTACTTTACCCATCAAAACTCTAAAAGGATTACCTCTCTTCTTTTTTTTAGGTTCTTGTTTTTGAGCTTGTTTAAGATTGAATGTCATACTGTTCACCGTTTTGTGTCCTTTAAGTTGTTCGATAAAATCTTTAATTAAACCTTTAGAGTTTGGATAAGGCTTATTGCTATCAGGATCTAAAGCCACACTTAAAGTTTGTCCATCTGGAATATTAAATGCTTGCTCTATTCTTCCAATGGTATTTATATAATCAGGGTGTTGCATGCGATTTTTCAGGGTGCTTAATTGAGCCCTGATGACTTTTGGATCATTTTCTGAGAGGCAGTTTTCTAAAATACCTACTGCCTCATCAACACTAACCTGAGCTAATTTTTTCATCTTCTTTTAATGCCAACTTCTTCTTCAAGCTGTTCAGCAAATTTTGAAATCAACGATGTTTTTTCCAATGATGCCATCGTTCTTGCAGCAATAGCTTCTTTAGTATCCCACATAGCAAGTTTTTCTTCAGGGCTTAAACCTTGTCTTGAAATTGATGTTCTTCTTTCTTCGTTTGATTTTCTGACCATGTCTCTCAAGTCGTCGTGAGCTTTTGCATAAAATTCGTCTACAGAATTGAACTTATCATGATGCAATGGTTCTTCATTAGCTAATCTTGTGATACCTAGACCTCTGTAAGGCAAAACATTAGATTTTCTAATTTGGCCTGCCTGTTCTGTTTCCCATTCTCTATGGGCTGCTGCTTTCTTTTCAGCTGCGGTTCTTCTATCAAAAATCATATCATGATTTGTTTGAGATTCTTGGAAAGCATGTTGAATTTCATCAAATTCTGCATCCCAAATTGAAAGACCATTAGCTAAGAGATTTTCGGCATATTTACTTTGGTGATGTTCAGTAGATCTTACGTCATGAGGATTAAAAAGCTCAGAGTATTCATCGTTATATCTTTTGCCAAATCCAGCTCTGCGAATGCCTTCTTTTCCGTTGTCGTAAAGCGCAGGTTCTGGTTTTTCAAATTGATGCCCTTTCTCTGCTACTTTGAAAGATTTTACTCTTTTTTCATACTCCGCTTTATTTGCGGAAGCCTCTCTAATTAAACTTTCGAATTCATCTTCAAGTTGAATTGTATGATCATCAAAAAGAGCATTACTTATTGATGAAGGAATCTTATCTAAATCTGAAGCTCTTTTAAAAATGCTCATTAGTTCACCTTTTTGCCATCTTCATAATCAGCTGCAACTAAAGGCCAAAAATCTTTGTCTTGATAACCTAGAACGTTGTTCCAGTAATCAATAAATTCTCTTTTAGAATCTGGCGAAAGAGAAGCTTCTTTAATTAGAGATTTGATCACGCTAGTTTTCACTTTATCTGAAACTTTAGAAGAATACACTTCTTTAATTTCTTTACTAAGTTTTTTTACGTCATTTGGAATTACAGGAGCGCACATTGCTTCGACATAGCTTTTTGGCATTCCTAAACTCATTGCAATCTTGTTGAAAGATTCTCTCTGGGCTTTTGTGAAT
>JACCDG010038686.1_pt1 | contig 16795 bp, 18 predicted proteins | sample 7442471 | NCBI WGS metagenome assembly JACCDG01 (sample SAMN15323444, study PRJNA562643) | freshwater metagenome | isolation source: river surface water | place: USA:Blue River Watershed | collected 2017-08-17 | reverse complement strand
GATGCCGGCGTAAGCGTAGAGGCGCTCTCGCAGCTTCTGTGCCCGCTCGGCTGCATCCTTCGTCTCCGTCCACAGCGGCGCCACGAACTGTTGGGCAATCCAGCGCAGCCGCTCGTTGCCGATCTTGGCGTCGAGGCGACGCTGTCGTCCGTCGTCGGTGACTACGTTGAAGTAGCCGTCTTCGTCACTGAAGTAGGCGCTAGCGTCTTCACTAGCATCGACCTCGGCCTTCGGAACCGACTGGAGGAACACGGCGACGGTCTCGGCGGGCACCATCGCGACGGTGACGTAGCTGAGCTTGGTGCCCTGCTGCACACGCTCCTTCAGCGGCTTCGCCGTCGCCATGAGGTGCAGCAGCTGGAGCTCGTGCTTGTCGCTCCAATCGCACTCCTGGCGGAAGTCGTTGCCATAGGTGGCTGCATAGCGGCTGCCTGCTGGCGTGGTGTCGTCGCCGGGGACGGTGATCTGAAGTGGTGACAGCGGCGTCGACTCGACGAGGGCTGCGCGGGGGGACTTGTTCATGTGGTAGAAGCTCCGTATAAAAGAGATCCGCAATCGAAACGCCTAACACCAGCTTTCACCGAGGTTTGCGCATCGAGACACTGTGCGCCAAGCGCTCCTTCTCGATCTAGTGTGCTCGATTGAAGTTGACAGCATCGTAGCATCGTCGTGGCGGCGATGTCAAGAAATGCTTATAGCTTTTGAGTTGTGTTTACAACTTACATGTACGACACGATCATCATACGCTGGATAACCTTCATCGTGACTCTCACCGTGTGTGATACCGACTATATGTGGTTCTGATGCAGGCCATGGATAATATCCATGATCGTTGTTTGGATAACCTACAAAACCCCGAGAAGCATCGGCTTCTCGAATGACAGGCAGATCTCCATGCTCTGTGAGCAGTTTTTGAAGTTCTTTAATATATTTCGACAGTTGAAGTATCTTCATGGTAACTCCTTTGTTGGTGCTGGTAGCAGCCCAATTGCTGCCACGTCGCCGTCGAGCTGTAGCCCAGCACCTGCGAGACGACGCCCAATCTCGGCCTGTATCTCGTGCTTGGCCGCGCCGACGACCTTGTCCATGTGCTCGTGCATCATCTGGACGATCCACGGCATGTGGTCGCCGATGAGCTGCCGCGCCCGGCCTACGCGAGCTCGCACGGCCTCCTGCTTCGCCTTCGGCAGCTTGGCGACGATATCGTCGAGGTCGTGCTGTAGCGACGTCAGCTCATCGAGTGCCTGCTTCGCCGCCGCCTTGGCCTCATCGTAGTGGCGCTCGGCTTTGAGCTGCACGGGCGGCGCCTCTTTCCTCTCGCCGCCGACGTACTTTATCGTACAGGGTGCTCCGTTGCCCTGGTTGAAGCTACAGATGAGCTGTGCAAACTGCTGCTCCGACATCTCGACGACGATGTAGCTTTGAGCATCGGACATGTGCCAATCGCTGTTGATTGAGCGCATATGTCGAGCGCCCGAGATCGACAGCCTGATGCGGTGCTGGTGTCGTAGCGGCGACATGAAGACGCGCTCGTCTCCGCCGGAGACGTGGCTGAGTCGAATGCAGCCGTATGACGGGTGACGCTCTTCTTGATCTTCGTTTTGCTTTGACATTGTCGGCCTCTTCTTTCTGATGTCGCACTCATGCTTACGCGCGGAGACTAAGCTGTCACACTACAGCACTTCACCCAAGTTTGTCAAGCACTCTCTAACACGCCCACCTTATGTCATGCCTCCCGCTGCCAAGCCCCCGAAGCCTTTCCGAGCCGCGTCTCTGACGAGCCGTACCAAGCGAACACCCTCCGTCAACGTCAAGCCGGCGAGGTCGCGGCTACAGCTTCAAGAAAGTGTCAAGGGCAAGAAGCCAAAGGCGCTGCCTGAGCAGCCACCGACCGACAGCATCAATCAGTACAGCTACTTCGCTGGCCCCGACCCGATCACGGGGTGGTCCGTCGACCTCCTCGCCAACACGCTCGCAGAGCATCAGCGCGGCCTGTTTCAGCAGAGCGGCGTCCTCGCCGAGGACATGGCGGCGAATCCGTGGATCTCGGACTGCCTTGAAGTCCGCGGCGAGTTCATGACGACGGCGCCCTTCGTCGTCACTCCATCAAGCCGAGGTGAGGGTCGCCGTTGCGCCGACTTCGTCCGCGAGGTGCTGCCCGATATCCTACCTCTGACTATACTTCGTGACCTACACCGTCAATATATTATGATGGGGCAGGCTGTGGCAGCTTTGGACTGGAAAGAATACAGAGACGGTAAAGATAGGGTATGGCTGCCCAATATCAAGCCGTGGCAGCCGCAGCTCACGTATTATCAGCAGTTTGCCGACGCGGACAGCGTCGACATGGGGGCGTTGGTTGCTACCACTCTCAACAGAGGTCTTGTCCGCGTCGACGCGGGGGAGTCGCGGTGGCTCGTCATCTCGCAGTCCAGGCTGAAGCCGTGGCTTCGTGGCGCCGTCCGCACCCTCGGAGAAGCGTACCTCGGTGACAGCTACAACTTCCGCGACAACATGGCGTTTCAAGATCGGTTGGGTCGCGGCATCTACCTCTTGCGGCATCCCGTCAGTTGGAAGGACGAGGAGATCATCTTCGCTGCGCAGTCTGTACGTGCGGGCGGCGGAGGTGGTGTCCTACCTTGTCCGACAGACGCTCGTGGTAACAAGCTCGTCGACCTGGAGCTTGTCCGCGCCGACGGGACGGGGTTTAAGACCTTCGATGCGACGGACCAGCGTACTCGCGACCGCATCTTCGTGACGCTGCTCGGCCAGACGATGACCAGCGTAGGCATGTCGGGTGGCTTCGCACAAGCTCGTATTCATGAGCATGGACTGTGGCGCAAATTCGAGGGCGACGCAGCTGCATTCTCGGATGCGGTACTTACTGTGAGTGAAGATGAGAGCGACGGCGGCGGCTTCCGCGGCGTGACGAGGCAGTGGCAGCCTCGTGATGGTGTGTGGCGGACACAGATATGTCGCTGGTTGTCATACTGGAACTTCGGAAGTATGGATTTAGCACCATATCTATGGTGGAATCTTACACAGCCCGCCGATGTAGTAGAAGAGCGTGAGTCGCTGTCTAAGGCGACTGAGGCATATGGCAAGGCACTACAGGCACTCGGCACGGCCATCGAAAAGCTCGATGCGGCTGGAACGCCCTATGATCTCGATTACATGATGGAGCAGATGGGGCTAAAACTGAAGCGGCCTGCTGAAGGAGAGCGGCGCATGCCAAACAGAACAGCGTCGACCGCAAGGGAGCGGCTTGGGATGATGCTACGCTAATGTTTACTCATTGTCAGCAGTGTAATACGCCTCTGCAAGCCTCTCAGCGAAAGAATAAGTTCTGCTCTCGCAAATGCTTCGGAGTATCCAAGCGTTCAGATGTCTCTGACGAGGAAGTGGTGCGCCTACACACGCAAGGCTTGTCGTGTGCTGGTATTGGACAAATGGTTGGGCTTACAGCTATGTCGATATGGAATCGACTGCGTCGCCAAGGCGTAACATTGTCCCTCTTCCAACCGCACTCACTGTGTCGTCTCCTCGTCGCTGCTAGCCACCTGACGAGGCGCTGGCGCACACGTCATCTTGCCGTCGCGGCCGACGGCACAGACCATGCCGAAGGGGCAGCCGCAGATGTCGTTGCCGCAGCCCACGAGGCAGGCGACAGCGACGAACAGCGCTAGCAGCACGGCGAAGACGATCTCGTGCTTTACATAAACAACTTCACGATTTACGCGGCGCCAGAACTTCATGACTACGCCCCCTTCTTGGCGTTGTCGGCGTAGGACCACGTCGGCGCCGTCGCGCCGGGGACGTGGCTCTCGTCGTAGAGGAACTGCGTGCCTGGCAGCAGCTTCCGCGTCGGGGACGCCGACTGGAAGTAGACGACGAGCTCGCCGAGGTTCTTTGGCTCGACCTTGACATCGCGGTCTTCGGGCAGTTCGAGCAGCTTCCGCGCCGCCGGACCAGCGTAGTAGTGCGACTCGCCGCGGATCTGGACGATGATGCGACGGCCCTGCTTCAGCACCTCGGCCTTCTGGAGCGGGTAATACCCAGCGCCTGGAACGAGCGTCAGCTTCAGCTCCGTCTCGACGTAGTCCTTCATCACCTCAAACTTGTTGATCTTGCGCACTCGCAGCGACGACGTGATGTCGCGAAGCTCCTTCTTGACGCGCTCGGGCGTGATGGCGCTGGCGACGACATCGACGAAGAAGCTGTCCATCTTCGTCTTGCCAGCGCTGCGAGCCTGGGCATAGTTGCTGACGCCCTGCGCGGCCTGCTGCGTGACCTTGTTGAGGTCGGTCTTGTCGACACCGTCCCACTTGCGGACGCAGCTGTCGGGGATGCCGCAGCTCTTGAAGAACGTCGAGGCAGCGGCGGGGCCGACGCAGGCGAAGGTGATGCGGTTGGTCGCCAAAGCGGCGGCGACGGCGCTGGAGGCACCGTTGCGGTCGCTGTCGGTGGCTTCGCCGTCGGTGATCAAATAGACAAGACAGGGCTTGCCGAAGCTCATGGCCTTCTGTGTGGCTTCTTTCGTGGCGTAGAACAGAGACGTCATTCCTCGACCATAGCCAAGAAGCAGCGTAGGCATGTGCTGTGCCGCAGACACGGACGGATGCCAAAACAGATTGTCGCCGAAGCAGAGGACGTCAACCTTTGCTTTCGGCAGTTCAGCGACGAGGCGTGCGCGAATTGCTTCAAATTGTGCATTCACCTCTTTGAGGCACGTGCGCATACTGCCGCTCTCGTCGAAGACGAGGATGACGTTGGTGTCCTCGCCGCCCAGCTTCGACGACGCGGGCACAGTCGCCGCAGGCGTTGGCGCAGGCGTAGGCGTAGCAGCGACGGACGGCGTCGGCTTGGTCTTCTTCGTCTTGGCAGTCTTCTTAGTTGCCATCGACACAGGCGCCGGCATCGCCTTCGCATTCTTCTGCCCGCGTGCGACCTTCTTCATCGACTCAGCATCAAAGCCAAGCCCGGCGTCAGCGCGGCGATTCATGCGCTCGACGGTCTCGCGGGCGACGCGGTAGCTGCCGTCCTTCTCGCGCACATTCCAGTTGATGAGCTTGCGACGCGGGATCATGTCGATCACGCCCTCGCTCGTAAACGGCATCACTGCTTTGCTGTCGATGAGTGCCTGTAACTTCGCGTAGATCTTGGCCATGTCGTGGTGTTCCTCTTGTAGTTGCTGTAACTGAACGCGACCACCGTACCACGCCGGTCTGACAATGTCAAGCGCGCCGATTATGTAGGATTGCGTTTAAATCCTCTGGTGTTTGCGGCCAATTAGTGCGAAGCCAGTCGATGACGGTCTCGACGTTACTTAAAGAATTCATAAACTTAAACTGAGTCGACTAGAACCCTACTGTTAGTGTTTAAGCACACTGTAGCTAGACCGCACCTTCTAGCAATGTCGCACATTCAGCGCTTCGGCGCTCCTCTGCTCAATCGCGCTGCGTCCGCTGCTCGCCGCATCTGGTTTCGCCTCGTCACTCGGGACATCGACCGCCACGGCACGATCATCGAGCCATCCGGCGTCGACACAACAGCCTTCAAAGCTAATCCCGTCTTCTTGTGGATGCACCAGTCTGGCGGCGAGGGATTGCCCGAGCAGCCGCCCCCGGATGTCGTCATCGGTCGCGTCACCAACATCGACCAGACCTACGACCACCTCGACATCGAGGTCGAGTTCGACGACGACGGCGAAGACGGCCTGGCGACGACGTGCTACCGCAAGGTCCTAAAGGGCTTCATCCGCATGGTGTCCATCGGGTGTAACCCGACCTCTGAGGCAGTAACAGCCGTCAACGGCCGGGACGTTCTCACGTATCCAACGTCGGAGCTGCTTGAGTGCAGCCTCGTCATCATCGGCTCCAACCGTTCCGCCGCGAAGCTAGACCGCGCCGCCGTCGCCGCCGTGCTACGCGGTCTCGACGACCACGCAGCCGAGCCAACTAAGCATGTGTCGACCGTCGCTGTCGTCGCTAACGACAAGATGCTATGGGGACGACGCCGTGACGACGACAAGTGGACGACGCCCGGCGGCCACGCCAAGCAGGACGAGGCGCCGCTAGCCTGCGCTGTCCGCGAACTCGCCGAGGAAGCGGGCCTCACTTTACCACCCAAGCGCTTTCTGCACCTCGGCGATGTGACGACCGATCGCGGCACCGTCGTCCACGTCTACCGCGTCAACCTCAGCGAGGTCGCGGGCGCCGTCGCTACGAAGGATCCCGACAAAGAGATCGCAGAGTGGTGCTGGGTGCAGCTCATGGAGGGACGTCTGCCCGATGACGTCCTCAGCAACCTTCACGTTCCGCGCAACGCCATCGTCGCAGCACTGCGGCTAGATCGCGCCGTCGCTGGAGCCTCTGGCCCGGCCGTCGACTTTCTCCTAAGTGCCGCCGTCGACCAGCCCGAGCAGCGTGGCTCTAAGTTTCTCGGCGACGGCATCGACGATGACGATGATGAGGTCGACTTCGATATGTACGACGATGATGACGACAGCGACGGCATCGTGGTGAAGGCAGGCGAAGCTACTACGCTTTGTCGAGGCGTCGTCGCGCACAAGAACTTCCCGACCGTCGAGGGCACTTGGGACGCCGTCGCTGCCGTCGACAGGTGGCGCAAGTGGGCGTCGAGTGACGGCAGCGGCGATAAGGACAAGATCGACTGGGGCAAGTACGCCGAGATGTTCTTGTGGTTTGATTCTAAAGACCCTGAGAATTTCGCGTCTTACAAATTCCCGCACCACGATATCCGCGACAATAAGCCCGTGACGGTGTGGCAGGGTGTCGTCGCAGCAGCGGCGAGGCTGAACCAGACCAAGGGCATCTCGGCCGCTGACATCCAGAAGATGCGGCAGCACCTCGCAGCGCACTACAAAGAATTTGACAAGCAACCGCCCTGGCAGCGTGTAGAGAAGGACTTCGTCGGCGGCCTGGCGGCGGCATGGCAGCGTATCTGTAAGAGCGTAGCAGCGAAGCCAGAGGCCGCTGCAAGAGCCATCGTCCCCACCGCCACCCCGACGCCCGCGAAGACGTACCTGCCGCAATCTATCGTCGCGGCTACCGACGCCGTCAAAGACGGTCCCGCGCACACGCCCGTCGACGCCGAGGGCGCCCCCTACATCCTTGCGACCACGACGGTGCAGGCTCTACTGTTTCCGAAGTCGAAGTTCACAGTCGCCGACGCTGTCGTGTGGGCGAAGGATCACGGCTACATCGCGACGGGGTCCGCGCAGGAAGAGGGCGACTTTGTCAAGCTCGTCCAGATGCCCGAGAGCATCTTCTTGTCGTCGGGACTTGGCCGCGGCAAGAAGTTCGCCGTCGTCGTGTACCCATCGGGTATCTGCTGCGTCGTGGGCGTGATCAAGCCCGAGGGTATGCGCTACCTCACGGCGCCTACTGCACGTACCTCCAAGGCTACGCTGAAGACTGCGACGACGCTGCTTCGTGGCCTCGTCGACGCTAGGTTGTCGCCGTCGGTACGGGCTGAGATCGCCTACGGCGCTGCAAAAGCAACTCCTGAAGATGCCGCGAAGGCTCGTCGTCGTCTCGACAAGAACGTGTGGTCGGCGGCGATGCTAGGACGTGCTGTTGATGTGGCGGCGTTGTCGTCTGTACAGCGGCTGTTGCATGGCGGCGATGCGGGCGCTAAGGCTGCTCGATCGCTACTCGATCAAGCGCAATTCGCACTTCGCTTCATCGCACTACGCGACGCATCGGCTCATGCGGATCTCTCGACGATCACAGCACTTCTTACCAACCTCTCAGCCTAATTGACAACCCTCTACCTATTGCACCTACCTTACCGACATACGCAGAGGTTCGGCAACTAAATAAGCCACCTCGACTCTCAACGGAGCTACCACCTATGAAGCGCACCCCCGAAGCACGGACCGTCATGCGCGGTCTTATCCACCACGCCCTGGAGCACGCGGAGATGCACGCCCGCGCCATGGAAGACGGTCACATCGCCGACGAGAATCGCGCGATGCACCACGCTATGGCGATGCGCAGTCTCGACCACGCTAGCGACATGCACGATGTGTACCGCAGCGTCTTCCTCGGCGACAAGGCCAGTCAGGACATCGTCGTCGACGGTGGCGAGATGGGCGTCGTCTACGGCACCCCGAGCATCGCCGAGGGCGACCTCAAGCTGCGCTTCTCGCAGGTCGTGGCGAAGGTCGGCAAGCTGCCCGTCAGCCTCCGCTCCGTCGTTAAGGCCGAGCTCGGCACCGACAATGTCGAGATGATCGAGGAGAAGCTCATGAACCTCAAGGGGATTCAGGAGCGCTTCGTCACGCTGAAGACTGAGCATGAGCGCGGCGTCGTCGCCGCCGAGAAAATCGCCGCCGACAAGCTCATCACTGACGCTGAGGACGCCCGCCTCATCAGCCCAGCCGAGGGCAAGAAGCTGCGTGGCCTCGATCCGGCTACCGGCGCTGTGCTGCCGCAGGGCGCCTACAGCAAGACCCGCATCGAGCGCTTCCTCGACGAGCGGCGTCAGAGCGGCCCCATCGCCAACATCGCCCGCCCCGGCCAGGAGCGTACCGTGAGCGCGCCGCAGCAGGACATGACGCCCGGCAAGCCCGCGTCGCTCATCCGCTGGGGCACCTCGCCGCAGCAGTCGAACCCGGCCGCGATCAACGATCTGGCTGCTCAGATCGCCCGCAACGTCAAGGGCGTCGACTCCGCCAAGATCCTGTCCTACGTCGACGAGGCTGCCGCGCTGCCGAACAGCGACGGGCACGCTGCGATTCAGCGTAGCAACACCCTCAAGTAACCTCCTCGAATAAGAGCTAACTACCATGGCTAATTCTTTCGTCATCTCGCGCAACTACGGGCAGAACGTCGCCCCCGGCATCGTGCCCGTGAAGCTCGACAGCAACGTCGTCGCCGACCTCGGCCTCATGATCGTCGAAGTCGCAGGCTACGGTCAGATCCCGGCGGCTGCCAACTACAACACCGGCCACATGGCTGGCATCGTCGTGACCCCGGCGGACAACACTGGCGGCAGCGCTGGCGACGTCACCGCGGTGTGCAGCCCCGACACGGCGGCCTTTGCCAACGACGGCACGCACCCCTGCTCGCAGGCCAACGTCGGCACGACTGTGTACGCCTCGTCTGCAACCACCATCAGCGCGACGAGCACCGACGGCCCCCCGGCTGGCAAGCTCATCTCGTACAACCCCGCGGACGTGCAGGGTCGCCCCTGCGTCGTCGCGCTCAACTGCTTCACCTCGTAACCTGGGCGCAGCCTAAAGGAGCCATAACGTGGCCATCATCAATAGCGGGCAGCTGACTGCCCAGGAAACTATCCTCTTTAATGCCACCATCATGGCTGGCCTTGAGAACGCCGTCACCGCCGTCACCGACGTCGTGTCGGAGAAGATCGCGCTGACTCGCCCCGTCGTGCTTGAGGGCAGCATCAGCGACCCGATGTCGAAGAAGATCCCGAGCGAGATGGTGTTCCCGTTCTCGCCGCCGACCGCGCAGGCTGAGGATCTGACGGAGCAGGATCGCCCCTTTAACCCGCTCGTCCGCAACAACGTCAAGGTGACGATCAAGCCCTACGGTGTAGGCTACTGGATCACCCGCCGCGACTTCTACAACGATATCTTCTACACCCTGTCTCAGGTGCCGAAGAAGCTCGCCCGCGCCGCGATGAAGGCGACCGACGTGCAGCTGGCGAAGCTCCTGCGCAACGGCAAGACCACGTTGGACTACACCAACACCTTCGCTTTCAGCGCGTCGAAGCCGATCAGCGTCAACGGCGCGATCAGCGGCACGTACTCCAACCTGTATACGACCACGGCGCTGACTGCCATCAACCTCGGCACCGTCGTGTCGCAGATGATGGCGCGGCTCAACGAGGACGGCCTCGCCCTCGGCCTCATGCCCGACACCCTAATCGTGCCGCCGACCCTGTACCAGGCTGCGCAGATCGCCACCAACCTGAAGAGCATCGTGTTCTCGGGTACTGCTGGCGTCGGCAACCTGATGCCCGGCCAGGCCAACAACACGGCGGCGCAGGGCGACAACTGGATCATGACTGCCGGTCTCATCAAGCAGGTCGTCGTGATGCCCGAGCTGCTTCAGGGCAACCAGAGCATCGACCAGACGACTTGGTACGTCGCCGAGGCGATGAACGAGTCGCACGGCGGTCCCGTCGGCCTGCTGCTCGCCGCTGATCCAGGTTTTGAGTTTTTGACCAACCTATCCCCGTCGGATCCGGAAGTGTTCTATCGTAACAGGTTTGCCTGGGCGATGGAAAGGTACATAGGTACGGCGTACGGCGTAACCGCCTACCTTTCGCGCTGCGAAGCCTAATGTAGGTGCCGCATCTTTGGGTGCGGCACCTACACCTTAGATGTGCTTCCACTCTACTCTGCGTACAATCTCCGACACGTGAGATTGTGAAGTATTAAACCGCTTCGCAATCCATACCTGAGTACGTTCGTCTACATCATGCAGACGTCGAATTTCCAGCACGTCTGCTTCTGTCAGATGTGCGCGGCCATTTCGCGTCCCCTTATGTGATCCTGCTTTTGCAGCATCTCGGCCGTTGTCCCGATCTGTTCCGGCATACAAATGATCCGGATTTACACAAAGTCGGTTGTTACATCTGTGACAGATGATTAGAGTATCTGATACGGGGCCATTAGTTCGCACATAAGAATATCTATGTGCTCGCCATTGACGACCGTTTATCTCTAAGACGCCGTACCCTCTCTTTTCTATCGTGCCATTCCACTCCCAGCACCCAGAAGGTTTCTTCTCAAAGCGAGATAGAAAGTCGGCTTCGATCTGCTCCGGAGTTCTTGCTGGGCGTCCAATCATTATACCATTGATTAACTTTGCCATGTGTCCTACTCCTCTGGCAATTTGCCAGTGCGTTTAAAATAGCACGACTCCCCACGCAGATACAATGCCCATGATAAATAGACATGTCGATTTCTGCGTGCTATCGTCTCCACAACAATCAGATCAGGAGCTCTTCATGTCCACTCAGAAGTCCTATCGCCCCCTCGGCAACCGCGTCATCGTCAAGCGCGACGACGCTGTCACGACGACGCCAGGTGGCCTCCACCTCCCAAGCATTGCACAGGCCAAGTCCGATCGCGGCGTCGTCCGCTACGTCGGCCCCGGCGGCATCGACCTGACCACGGGGAAGCGCGTCGCGGTGTCGGTGAAGCCCGGTGACGTGGTCATCTTTCCGAAGTCCGCGATCGAGATCGAGATCGGCGGCGAGAAGCTCGTGATGCTTAACGAGCCCGAGATCTTTGCTGTGGAATTCGACTCCGAAGAAGCCGCGCAGAGCTTCAAGGGCGCCGAAGCTGCCGTCGAGGCTGCCGAGGTCGCGACTACGCCGTCTGGACGTCACCGTCGCTCCGACGCAGGCGTCAAGCGAGGTAAGCGTGGCGCGGGGGTGGTGAATGTCACCCTCAATACTACTGCCGCGACGTCAGAGGCTGCTGAAGCGATCGTCAATACCACCGTCGAAAAAGCCCTGACCAACCTGCTTGACCGTGCAGCGGAGGCCGTGTAACCATGGCCAAGATGCAGCTACCCAGCCTCAACGCTCGGACGACGCCGCGACCACCTGCCGACACGACGCCTGGACAAGCACAGCCTGATGCCGGCCCCGTCTTCGTGACGCCCGCCATCGACCCCGACGCCGCCGCAGACGCACAGCGTGACCGCAGCGTCGACATCGGCGACGAGGCCGTCGAGGGTATGACCAGCGAGGTCGTCACTACTACAGCGCAGCCCGTACAGACGCAGGCACAGCCTGTGCAGGCTCAGCAACCTGCGGCCGACATGCCGCGCTGGGGCACTCCGCCTACCTCCACGCCGCTGTCGCCGCGCCTCGCCGCCGACGACATCGCCAAGCTCGACGAGATGGCGCGATCGCAACTTGAAGCCCGCAGTATCGCCGTCGCGGCGCAGGCGGCGATGAAAGGGATTCAAAAAGATCTGAGCTATCTTGCTGCGATCGTGTCGACGGCAGGACTTCAAACCACTGAACAGCTTGAGAAGCTCAAAGCAAACATCGCCGACGAGCACACACACAGCCTCGGCCTCGACGACGATGTCGCCATGCTGCGCAGTCGCCTCGACGCTGTCGACACGATGCTGTCGTCTCGCGGCTTGCCCACGACCGCGTCCGTCGCCAACAAGGCGACGTTGAAGCTGCATCCTCGTCGCCGCGTCGTCCATGCGGCGCAACTCGACGGTGACGCCGTGGTGCTCTACTACAATCCGCGCCAGGGTCACGACGGCAACGACAACCAGGAGTTCCAGCTGTCGAAGGACAACGTTCGGAACGTGTGGTCTGGGTACCAAGTCGAGGTGCCGCCAGGCTACGTCGCCGACGTCTTCGTCGACAGCGACGTGATCACGTCCCTCAAGGGCCGCACCGACGGCGAGTTCATCCTGAAGATGGTCTCGCGCGGCGCCACTCGGACGATCTCCAGCGGCGGCGAGATCTGCCGGCTCACCCTGCGCAAGATCGAGCCAGTTCGTCTGGAAGTATCGGTGCAGTAGGTGGTGGATGATCAGACTGTCAGAAACAATTTGACAGATCTCTTTATGCTGTAGATAATATCTACATGACCACCGCGCAGCTCCGAACCATCAAGTCTTTAGCTAAATCGCCGACAGGTCTCTCCGCCGACGCCCTCATTGACCGTGGTATCAGTGCCACCACAATCCGAGCGCTACTTCGCGCTAAAATCATCTTCTGCGGCACCTCAGCTCTCAGCATGACCACCCAGTGGCATCTGACCAACGCAGGCCGCTGTGAGGCAGTGTTGGCGGGTTTCGAGTTGGTGGATGCCGCCGGTTCCTTCAAACTGCTACTGGCGGACGGCTCGTCGAAGTCGTTGGTCGAGATTAGGCCGTGAGCAACCATCGCGTCATCGTAGTTCGCGGGCGCCAGCGTCTTTACGCGGGAACGATGCCCGCAACGATCGGCATGCAGACGTCATGCGCTTTACCAATAAGCAAGTGGTGACTGCAAGTTCGTGGGGGTGAGATGCGCCATGGTGGAAACCTGTCGCTTGCGGTGGTCACCGAGACCGAGGTCAAGCGCTTTGGATGGAGCGGAGCAGCAAATGAAAGAACTTAATCGAGCGCACCTGCGAGAGTGCATTCCCGATCTCGACCTAGCATCGCCCGAGGAGTTGGCGCTGGGTCTGGGCCGAGCTCTAAACCACGTTCGAGAAGTACTGGCAGGGCAAGCAGCGTCAACAGCGCCAATCAAAGCCGCACCTAACGCTCCGGCCCAGCAGGCAGCCCTCTATGCGATCGAGCGCGGCCTCTACGTCCGTCGATTCATGGAGGCAGCGCGCGGGATTCCATCGGGAAAGGTGGCCAAAATAATCTCTCGTGCTTGGTACGGGGTTGACTACAGCGGCTGCGGCAAGAAGCACATCGCTGAGGGAATCTTCGACCGCGCCTTCAAATGGAACACCAAACATCCCGAGAAGACTGAGCAGTGCATTGCGGCGCTGCGTGCTGAGCAATACTAACGAATCTGGCCTTAGCTGTTACCTTCCCGTTATGTCGTGGCTCCAGCGTCTCCGTCAACTCATCCTACTTCTACCACCTCTCGTCCTAGCCTGCGGCCCCGGTCTGCCAGACATGCGCCGCCTCGACGTCCTCATCACGTCGGCAGAGACGACATGTAAGTCGACGCCGGCCGAGCCCAAACCGCAGAAGCTCAGCGTCTGCCGCCGCGCTCTCGCCTGCATCGAGCCCGCCAAGAAGGCGCAGCACGCGGTGCAGGACATGCTGCTGACGATGGCCAAGATGGAGGACAGCGCAGACGACCGCCTGTCGGCCGGCGCCGCCTACGCAGGCGCCGTGGCAGCTTGCGGCATAGCAGGCTTCACAGGCGCTGTGGGCGTAGCAGCGAAGCCTGTCAGTGCGAAGCCCGCCGCAACAACGCAGCAGCCCCAGAACGCAGCTAATGCAATCGTCGACCGCGTCGTGATTGCGCCGACGCCAGGCGCAGCTACGGCGTCTGCTACAACCGTCCCGGCCGCAGCGCCCACAGACAACGTTCCGCCAGTGCCTGCGACGCCGTCCACGCCAGCACCAGCCGCATCCACAGCTACCACCCCGACGCCATGACGCCGTCGCAGCGACGACGAGTCCGCGACCACATCACCAAGCAGAGAAAGCACAAGCACATGTTCAGCGCCGTCTACGACTTCTTCAAGAGCATCCTCGCGGCCTTCAAGTCTGCGCGGGCAAACAGCGCCGCGAAGGACGCCGCAGCGACGAAGCCGATGCTCGACCACGCCGACGCTGCCGCAGACGACGTTGCAGCCGAGATCGCGAAGGCGAGCGGTAAGTAGGCGCTGTAGCTTGCGTGTACGAGTCACAGAGATAGAGCGGTCGACATCGTCGACGCACGCTCGGATGCTAGAGCCGGCCAAGGCACCGCACACCGTCGCAGAGGGTACGCTCGTCTTCTACAGGCTGCCGAGCCTCGACGGTCGGCCGCGCTGGGATTACAGCGAGCAGGACCTCGTCAGTATTGTCGAGGGCTGCCACCGCATCGCCGTCCTCGTCGGCGAAGGCGCCGAGCAGAAGCTGTGGGCGACGTCGCACACCGTCTACTGCGTGGTCGACGGCAGCGGCTTCAAGGTGCGAACGCAGAACGCGACCTATCACGTCGACATCCTCGACGAGGGCGGCAGCGTGCAGAGGACGAGGCGGCAGACGGGCGTGATCCCTGTGTACCGAGGTAGCGATGACAGGTAGTGGTCTCATCATAGGCGGTCGTCGCGTGGTCGTCGACGGTGTGCAGGTTATAAACTACCTCGACGACCCTGCGCTGGCGTTGACGAAGCGCAATTGCACACGCAGGCGTGCTGGTGCTGCTGTTGAGTTCGTCGTCCTCCACACGACGAAGGGCTACCCCGACCACGAGCAGCCGACGCCGCAGCGCGTGCGCGAAGAGGCCGCAACAGCATCGCAGTGTCACGCCCGCCAGACGGTGGCAGCGTGGCAGCGACCTGATGGTCGCGTCGGCGGCGCCGGATTGATTATCGACGCTGACGGGACGGTGTTGTGTCTGTGTGACCTATTGGAGACGGCGTCATACCACTGCGTTGGCCTCAACCAGCGCTCTGTGGGCATCGAAGTGACGCAGCAGGGCGATAGCTCGCTGTATCGACGTCAGCTCGACGTCGTCGTGGCAGTGTGCGCCGTGCTCGCTGTCGAGCTCGACCTACCCAAGACGGTGGCAATGCCGTGGACAGTTTGTCGAGCTCGCTATGTCGACGGCGGCTATGTCGGCGGTCTAGAAGGCATCGGCTTTATCGGCCACCGCGACGCCAGCACCAATCGCGGCTTCGGCGACCCTGGCGACTTCATCATGCAGGCTCTGGTCGACGCTGGCTGGACGCCGCTGTAGGTTGTGTAGAGCTTTGTCGTATATGCAGCCGCCATAACACGAAGCCTCCGGCATGCCTACATCAATCGCGTATTGGCAGTGTTTATCGCACTCAGACATGACTACACCTCCACAACGATGCCGCCACCACAAGGTCGGTAGTCTTCGCCGAGGCAGGACGCGTTGACGAATGTGGTCTGCGACCATCGATCAGTTCCCTTATAAACACCCCGCCCACTGTGTATGTGGCCGAAGACATGAAGACGTGGTTTCACCCGAGCAACTGCGTTAAGTAGATCCCAACAACCTACATTCTCAGATACATAACTTTCGACCACGTCACCGTAGCCCTGTGGTGGCCCGTGCGTCACGACGATGTCGGCGTCATCGGGCATGATCGACCACCTCTCGACGCCCTCGGCGCGGTCGTAATTGAAGGCCCAGTTTCCGAAGGTCGGCTGCCAGGGACTGCCCCAGATCTTGAGACCATGAGCGATAGTGTAGGACTCTTCAAGATAGAAGACGCCAGCGCTCGCAACGTCGTGAACGAGTGATCTCGCAAGCATCGACTCTTTTTCGAAAAGACGGTCGTGGTTGCCCGCGATGAAGATCTTCACGGCGTGCGGAAGCTGGGCGAGCTTCTGTAGCTCCGTCGCGATCTCGACTCGACGTCCCTGCATCGTCAGGTCGCCAGCATGTATGAGGATGTCGCCGTCAGGTATCTCAATCTGCTCAAGCTGTCTGTGCGTGTCGCTCACGCAAACTATGCGCGTCACGATTACACCTCACCACTAGAACGCGCAGGACGCGCTACAAGCCCCGAAGACGACGCCGCCATGCTGCGGCCAGGCTGTCCAGCTGTCGCGGCCTCCTGCGAGCTACCAGACGCCGTAGCGGCCACGTCCAGCCATCGCCGCGATGCTAGAGTCAGCGCAGCGGCCACCAGAGCGGCAACAGTTAGGACGCGGAAGCCAGTCTGCAAGCCGAGGCCGCCCATGAAACCGGCGAGCTTGCCGCCAACGGCGACTGTGAGGAACCATACGGCCATGTAGCTGCTAGCCTGATGTCGTGGCGCCAGCTTAGCGACCTGTGCCAGCCCGACGGTGCTGATCAGCACCTCCGACAGGCTGGACAGCACGATGCTGACGACGAGGTAGCCAGGCGCAGCCGAGGCAGAGGGCGCGACAACCAACGTCCCGAAACTCGCCGCCATGAGGACGTAGCCGACGGCAGTGGAGCTGCTCAGAGAGAATCTTGAAAAGATACGAACGAGCGGTACCGACGCGACGATGCAGATGATGGAATTGATCGTCGCAAACCATGTCGGCGGCACAGTGTAGCCCAATACGACGCGGTCGGTGTTGTCGAGCGCCCACAGATTGAG
>JACCDG010665138.1_pt1 | contig 16798 bp, 16 predicted proteins | sample 7442471 | NCBI WGS metagenome assembly JACCDG01 (sample SAMN15323444, study PRJNA562643) | freshwater metagenome | isolation source: river surface water | place: USA:Blue River Watershed | collected 2017-08-17 | reverse complement strand
TGGAACAAAAGGATAATGCTTTGGAACTGGTCAAAAGTCGGCTTGAATTTTATAACAAACACTACAAGGTTCATTATAAGAAAGTTACAGTTCGCAATCAAAAATCACGCTGGGGTAGTTGCTCCCATAGAGGGAATTTGAATTTCAATTACAAAATAGTTTATTTGCCAAAACCAGCGCAAGATTATATTGTTGTACATGAACTGTGTCATATTATAGAAATGAACCATTCAGTGAATTTTTGGAATTTAGTTGCGGAAATGATGCCTGATTATAAGAGTATTAGACGAGGCCTGGCCTAGGCCTGACCTAGCCGCAATTGACCTCGCCACAAATAAAAACCATGGACAAAATAACTATAGATACTTACAACAAAATGGCTATTGATTATGACAATGAGACAGCTGATTTTTGGCAACGATTTCCGAGAGCAATTATCAAAGAGTTTGGAGATAGAGTAAAAGGTGGAAGAATACTGGATGTTGGTAGTGGTCCGGGCCGGGATGCTTTATTATTACAAGACTTGGGTTGTAAGATTACTTGTCTAGATGCTTCCACAAAGATGGTAGAAATGTGCAAAGAAAAAGGTTTGGATGCGGTCGAGGGTGATTTTATGAGTGTACCGTTTGCTGATAAAAGCTTCGATGGTGTTTGGGCATATACATCACTTCTGCATATTCCAAAGAAGGATATTGGTAAAGCCGTTGGGGAAATTTGTCGCGTTCTCAAAGTTGGCGGTTTTCTTGGTTTGGGTCTTATTGAGGGATCGGGTGAGTTGTATCGAAATAGCTCTGGAGTTGATCAGCCTCGCTATTTCGCCTTTTATAGTCGGGAAGAAGTTGAGAAACTTTTATCCGATTTTGGCTTTGAGATTATCTTCTTTGAAGAATTTATACCAAGATCAAAAAAATATTTAAACTTTGTAGCGAAGTTTGTGGGTAAGTAATTACTCATACCTCAAAGCCTCGATAGGATTGAGCTTGGAAGCTCTCCTAGCTGGATAGTATCCGAAAATAATACCGATCAAGGCAGACACGCTGAAGGCAAGAGTGATAGATACTAGAGAAACAGAAGTTTGGAGGATACCAAAATAAGTGATTAGGAAACAGACGCTATAACCCAAGAAGATCCCTATTGCACCACCGATTACGGTTAGAGCTACTGCTTCACTCAAGAATTGTATATTTATATTTTTTGCTTTGGCTCCGATGGCTTTGCGTAGGCCGATCTCTCGTGTTCTCTCCGTGACTGTGGTGAGCATCATGTTCATGATACCTATACCTCCGACGACGAGAGATATACCTGCGACCGCTCCCAGTAATAATGTGAAAGTACTAGTCACACTCGAAGCGGCATTGACTATGTCTGCCTGATTCAAGACATTGAAATCTGGATAAGCGGGATCTTTTATTTTGTGACGCTCGAGAAGGAGATTTGTTATTTGATTTTGAATGTCGGTCATAACTTCGGCATCAGTTGCAGAAATACTCAGATTTGTTACATAGCTTGAGTCACCGATCAAGAATAATTGTGCCGAAGAAAGAGGAATGTAAATAGCATCATCTTGATTGTTGAAGCCTGAACCGCCTTTTGATTTCGTTACTCCTATCACTTTGAATTCGATACCATTTATTCGTAATGACTGACCAACTGGGTCATCTGTGCCAAAAAGATCGCTACTAGTTGTAGGTCCGATCACGGCCACTTTGGATCTATTATTCACATTGTCTTGGCTAATAAATGAACCATTATCGACTGTGACATTTCGAACTATACTATAATCTGGTACGACACCTGTAACAGAAGTGTTTGTATTTGTTCCCTTGGCAGTTATTTGATAGCGACCGCTTACTTCTGGAGAGATTGCATTTATATTTGTAACTTCATTTGATATCGCCTCGACATCTTTCATGGTGAGAGTCTTTGCAGAACCACGACCAGTAGAAGCACCGTAGCCAATATTGCGTGACGCTCCCGGCGTGACCATGATCAAATTTGAACCGATCGATTGGATCGATGTTTGGATCGAAGCTTGTGCACCTTGGCCGATTGCCACCATTATAATCACAGAGCTTATGCCGATTATTATTCCAAGCATAGTGAGTGATGTACGCACTTTGTTTGCGGTTAAGGCAGAGAACGTTTCGTGAAAAATATCTTTGGTGGTCATCTATTTTGAGTTATGAATAATTCTCTTTGTGTGACTCGTGCCATCTTCGACTATTTGACCATCTTTGATATGAATAATTCTGTCTGCGTGTAGGGCTACGTCGCGTTCGTGAGTGATAAGTACGATTGTCCTACCAAATTCTTTGTTCAGTCTCTGAAATGTACCAAGTACAATATCTCCAGTTTGTGAATCTAGATTGCCAGTCGGTTCATCAGCCAAAATTAGTTTTGGATTGTTAACTAATGCTCTCGCTATCGCCACTCTTTGGATTTGACCTCCAGAAAGTTGATTGGATTTGTGATTGAAACGATCCTCGGTCATACCGGCAGAATGCAATGATTCCGTTGCTCTTTTTTTACGTTCCTCCTCGGGTAATTCGGCATATATGAGAGGCAACATCACATTTCGCAGAGCTGTTGCTCTTGGCAAGAGATTGAAAGATTGGAAAACAAAACCGATCATGTCTCGGCGAATGTCTGCGAGTTCATCGTCAGAAAGCTTGGATACATCTTTTCCATCAAGCTTGTATGTCCCAGAAGTGGGCGTGTCTAGTGCGCCTAGTATATGCATGAGGGTTGATTTGCCCGAGCCCGATGGACCCATAATTGCCAAGAATTCTCCATCTTCAATTTTGAAACTGACTCCACGAAGAGCGTGGGTTTCATTATCTCCATTTATATAAGTCTTTTTTATATTTGAAATTTCAATCATTTTTATATAGAAAATTTTATATAGTGAAACTATTATCTGGCGACATTGGTTGCTCGAATTGCTCCACTTGTACCACTTGTGCCGGGCGGTCTAGATCCGAACTGTGAGAATAAACTTGGGGCATTGGTCGTCTGGGCAGTGCTATTGGCTGATGTCTTTGTAATAATGAATTGTCCACGGTTGAGACCACTCAATATCTCGGTGTTGGTATCATCTGATACACCAGTGGTAACTATGATCCTTGCTGGTGTCTCAGTCGTTGATATTGTTAGGTTTTGCATTGCTGGTGAACCGTTTGGTCTTGCGGTACTTGCAATCGGCATTTTCGCGGTACTAGTCGAATTGGAAGTATTGAGTCTTGGATTCCTAGCATTAGTCGAAGTCGAGATTTTTGGTAGACTTGCTTGAACGGTTGATTGATCTAGGCTTTGCACGTAGTATTCATTTCCACTTTTTTTGATAGCATTGGATGGCACTACTAACACACCATTTTTTTCTAATGTGACGATGGAGGCGTTGACGCTCATTCCTGGTTTGATTCTTTCATCGCTGGTATTTATATTTATTTTTACTCCATAAGAAACTACTCCGCTCGATAGGGTACCGACTTGATCGACAACAGAGACGGTGCCAGTGGCATTTAGTCCGTCTATTGCGTCGAAGTCTATGTCTACTCTTTGACCAATTTGGACTTTTGAAGCATCTATTTCATTTAGCGATATGGTTACAATCTTCTGTGTTCCAACTATGGTTGCGATAGTAGTACCGGTTCCGGCTTGACCATAGACATTCACAGGGATGCGTCCAATAATGCCGTCATATGGAGCGCGAATAAAGTAATTATCATAACTTCTTTGTGATTGTTCGAGGCTCAATCTTGCTGATTGAATGTCGAGAGCATCCGAACCATCGATGAGATTGTCAAGAGAATTTTTGGAAGACAAAATAGAATTTTGTGCAGAGACGATACTCGACACATCGCTATTTGCTTGATTTGCCCAAGTTGTTACGTTTGTCAGCGCCGTATCAGCTGCACTTGCTTGATATTCTGGTTGTACGGTTTTTATATAATTAATTGCATTTTGTGCGTGAGTAACTGACTCGGAGACGGCTTTGATGGTTTCATAAGTTTCCGCCAAAAGCTTATCTAGATCTGCTGTCGGACTTGATCGATTTAGGCCCTTGAATAGCATGAGGGTGCTTTGGTATTTGTTATACGCGCTATCGTAAGTTTTGCCGGCTGTATCCCTATATGTTCTTCCTGATCCAGATAGATATGTCGAACTCTGATCGCTTAGGTATCCAGTCTGACTATAAAGTAGATCTTTTGAACCGCTCAGTATAGAGGGTAGATTGAGGAAAATTTGAGAAACTGCATTGAAACCAGAGTCATAGGCTTTGGCTAAATTATTTTTTGCTATTTCGACGTCTGACTCCTTGGCTGGTACAGTAAGCTTTGCAAGAGAGATGCGCGCATTTTCTAGTGAAATGAGAGCATTGGAGTTGTCGATTGTAGCTATGAGATCACCAGCTTTTACATTTTGCCCTACCGAAACATATATGCTTTTTATTGTGCCTGAAACTTGACTTTGAATGTCGGTTTGATTTGAGGCAGAAACCTGACCGCTTTGGGAAATAGTTTGTGCAATATTGCCGATCCTTGCGGTTGTGAGAGTGTATTGTGGGGTAGAACTTGAACCTGATACTGCATTATAAATAAAGTAGGCAATTATTAGTACAAGGACAACGACACCAATAGAAGTTTTTTTGTTTGTTCTTGACCAGACAAATAATCTGTGTAATTTATTTCTTTGCATTTTATTTTATGAAATTATTCATTCTTGGTCCGGTGGTTGAAGCATTCATTCGGGGCATTATTCTTATCAAGTTTGCTTCTATTTCGCCATTGTCATTTGGTTCGCCGATTGCGATTATCTCTTCACCGATGACGAGATCACTTGTTGATCCAAGATTTTTGAATTTTCTTATAATAGTTTTATCATGAATGAGAACTACTTCTTCGGCACGGTTTGGGCCTTGGACCATTAGGCGGGGCAGATTTTTTGAAATAATTTGTCCGAAGGCTCCGTGTGGATTGATAACTTCAGCACCTCTCATCATAAAAGGGGCAAAAGGTGAGCGAGGGTCTTTGAGTTCTCGGGAATAACGATTGTCCCAACGATCTCTAAAGGAGTTGTTGTGGTAACCGACATAAAAACCAGCTTGAAAAATGATAAGCACTACCACAGCAATACCGAGAGCCCCAATAATTTTTGTAATCTTGTTGTTTGAGTTATTGAAGTTTGAGTTAAAAAAGTTTTTTATATTCATGATATTTTGTGATTATTGTAATAAAGTGATAAATTTGGTGACATTTCGAATATTTTCTTGATAGAGTTTATAAAGATCGTAAGAGCTCCAAGAACTATAATGCTAGTACCAATAGGTAGTGAATTTGCTAGAGAAAGCATGAGGTCTCCCATATAGCCAAACACGTATTGTCCATCAGAAAATATCAAGGAAAAATATGAAAGAAATCCCGAATCCGCCAAATTGGCAACGAGAAGCTTGGTTGCAGGGAATAATGAGTATCCTGTACCCAAAACCAGAGTTGAGTGAATAGAGACTCTAGTCCAATATCTCCGCAATTCATAACGACGAATATTGCCCATGATTGAGTTTACTACACTCTCCTTGACTCGGATATTTTCTGTAAATAAAATTTTTGTCATATATTTTGTATCTTTATTCCTGCATTATTATCCTGTATTAGTAATACGGATCGATTTGGTTTTTGGTGCATAGATAAGAGTCTTCAGTTTTGAGATTGATCGCCTGTGCAAACTTTTTACTGTATTCATTGGTTTGTCCAATATCGTGCCTATTTCCTCAAAGGTTAATTCTTCTTCATAATGTAAAGTTATTATTGTCCTTTCGAATGTGTTCAGTTTGACCAATGATTCTTTTATTTTGGCGATATTTACATTATTTTGAAAAGCTTCAATAGCATCATCGTCGCTGTCTGTAATTTGCTCCAAAGGATTTATTTGGTCTTCATTATTATCAAAATAAGAAAAGGGCAAAGACTTCTTTTTTCTCAAATAATCGAATACCGAATTTTTGGCAATGGTAAAGATCCATGTTTGGAATTTGTGTTCGTTGTTATACAAATGCAATTTCTTCCAGGTTTTGAAGAAAGTCTCCTGAGCAATATCCTCAGCTTCATCATCAGATAAGTTGAATGATTTTGAAAAAGAGTATATGCGATCAATGTATCGCTCCACAAGGTATTTGAATGCTGTCTGGTCTTTTGCAAGAGATGATTTTATGAGATCAGCATCAGTCATTTTGTTATGATCATTGTCCTGTGGCATATTGCCATCATACATCTAGCCAGACTCAATAGGCAATGCTATCATTGTTTTATGGCAAAAAGAGCATCAGTTCAAATAAAATCTTCTCGTTCACGAAAATCAGCAAAGAGATTGGCGAAGAAGTTTGCTTGGAAGAACAAAAAATAATTTCACCATACTATATGATGGACAAAAACAACTACGAAGTAGCGGTGTTCGGAGGGGGTTGTTTTTGGTGCACAGAGGCAGTGTTTAGTTATTTAGGGGGTGTTGTCACTGTTCTTCCGGGTTATTCAGGGGGAAAGTTGCCCAGTCCGACTTATGAACAAGTTTCGGGAGGTAATACTGGGCATGTTGAGTGTACAAAAGTCGAGTTTGACCCAGCAGTAATTTCTTACGAACAGTTACTCAAAGCTTTTTTTGAGACTCATGATCCAACAACTTTGAATAAACAGGGGAATGATGTGGGTACTCAGTATCGTTCGGTTATTTTTTATACAAATGAAAAGCAGAAAAGTTTGGCGCTAGATTTTATTAATAAAATAAAAGAAGCGGGTATATACGATGACCCTATTGTGACCACCGTTGAACCGCTGAAAGAATTTTATCCCGCCGAAGACTATCACCAGAAATATTACGAAAACCACAAAGATGCGCCGTATTGTCAGTTGGTTATAGCACCAAAGTTGGATAAGTTAGATAAATTACAGAGGTGACACCTCTGTGGTGAAACCTATTTCTTCTTCCTCAATTCTATCCCCAGCTCACGCATTTGTTTTTCGGGAATATCGCTTGGTGCGCCCATCATGAGGTCTTTGCCTTCGCCTGTCTTGGCAAAAGCGATGACTTCGCGGATGTTCGGTTCATTCTCGAGGAGCATTATCAATCTATCGAAGCCCCAAGCGATACCTCCGTGTGGTGGTGTGCCTGAGCCAAGAGCTGAGATCATATGTCCAAAATTCTTTTCGATCCTTTCATCTTCGTAACCCATTATTTCAAAAACTTTTTTCAAAGCTTCTGGTCGATGGTTGCGGATACTACCTCCGGCGACTTCACTACCATTTAGAACCATATCGTATTGAGTAGTTAGAATATTCTCGATATTTTTCTTTTCCATGAGGTCTTGCATGTGTTGAGGTTGAGGTGCAGAGAATGGGTTGTGAGTGAAAGTCCATTTACCTTCTTCATCTTTCTCGAAGAAAGGCCAATCAATAACCCAGAGAAATGCCAAAAGATTATTATCATTTTTGTCATTTCGGATGTCTGGTTTGTCGACACCATACTTCTCCATGACTTCTTTGTATGACATTACTGGGAAAGGAATCTCTTGAATGACTTTTTCTGGATAGATCGACCTCACCGTCTCGATCATTATTTTTTCATTTATGGCCATGACATCACGCATTTGGACAAAACTCATCTCCATATCCATTTGAGTGAATTCTGGTTGGCGGTCACCGCGGGTATCTTCATCGCGAAAACAGCGGGCGAATTGGAAATACCGCTCAAATCCTGCTGTCATAAGGAGCTGTTTGTATTGTTGAGGTGACTGGGGGAGAGAATAGAACTTGCCATTTTCTAGTCTAGATGGAACGACATAGTCTCTCGAACCTTCCGGAGTTGTAGCTGACATATACGGAGTCTCTATCTCGGTGAAGCCTTCTTTGACGAAAGAGTTGCGGACTGCGAGTGTGACCGCACTTCGATTGCGGATATTTTTTTGCAAACGGGGTCTTCGCAGATCCAAATAACGGTATTTCAAGCGGGCATCTTCACCTATCTCTTTGCCGTCACTTCGAACATCGATCGGTGGAGTTTGTGCTTCATTTAGGACTTCAACCGATTTGAGTTCAAGCTCGATATCACCATTCGGCTCTATCTCTCCAGTAACTTTGTCTCTGGCAATCATTTTTTCTGGTCTTTTATTGACTATTCCGGTAGCAGAAATGACCCACTCAGAGCGGACTTTGCTTGCAGTTTCGTGAGCCTCTTTGTTGTTTGGCAAAGCGACGGCCTGAACTTTGCCGGACATATCGCGAATGTCGATGAAGATAAGTTTGCCGTGATCGCGTCTAATATCAACCCAACCTGATATGGTGACTTCCTTGCCTACGTGGTCCTTGAGATCTTTTATATATGTTCTATTCATGCCCAAATCATATTATTTTTTTAGGGAATTGTACAGCACCGGTTTACAGAGGTGTCACCTCTGTAATTTGGTATGCTATAATCCATCATTATGGTTACAGACAAAACACAAGTCCAAGAGAAAGCGGGCCTTATTTTAGATCAAATTAAGAAGGCAAAATCTATCTTACTCCATTGCCACCCATCTCCCGATGCAGATTCTGTAGGCTCAGCCTTGGCTATGAAGTTTGCAATCGAACAATTGGGCGGTAAGGCTACTGTCATCAAAGGTGATTCCCAATTCCCAAAAGCTTTTGCTCATTTTCCTGGAGCAGATCAGATTTTGATGAAATCATATTGGGAAATAGATCCAAATGAGTATGACTTGATGGTTATTGTTGATTCAGATTTGAGAGGTGTTTCTAGAGAGCCGTATATCGAAAAACTCCCCGAAAAAATGCAGGTAATAAATATCGATCATCATCGAACAAATGAAGGAAGTGGAAATATCAATCTTGTCGACTACACATACCCAGCATGTGCCGAACTTATATATGATCTCTTCAAGGAAATAGGCATAAAGATAGACGAGAACATTGCTATCAATCTTTATATGGGAATATTTACTGATACTGGTGGTTTCAAATTTGAAGGTGTCACACAGAGAACTTATCTCGCTGGAGGCGAATTGTTCTCAATTTATCCAAAGATGAGTCAAGTAATCCAAAAAATGGAAAATAGTAATTCCATCCATGATCTAGATTTCCTTGGTCTGGGATTCAGTTGTTTGGAACAAGTCTTGGACAATAAGGTCTTGCTTTCGATCATTCCATATATCAAAATAGTAGAGAAGCAGATTCCAGAAGTTTCCACAAAAGCCAGTTTTATTTCTTCACAGATTAGAACGGTTGAGGGTTTCGCTTTTTCAGCTTCGCTAATAGAGGCCAAGCCAAATCAGGTGCGGGTAAGTATAAGAAGTAGTGATTCGAAGAAGTACGATGTGGCAACTCTGGCCAAGGCCCTAGGTGGTGGAGGACATCCGGCGGCCGCTGGCACTGTGATGTCCTGTCATATCGATGAGGCCAAGAAATTATTAATTAATAAAGCAAAAGAATTATTCAATTTATGAATACATCAAAAATATTAGGAATAGTTATCATTTTAATAATAGTTTTGGCTGGATTTAGTTGGTATCAGAATACTAGACCAGATGCATCATTCAATCTGTATGGTAATTCGACGACAACCGCTTCGGTGGGGGAAATAGTTGCGGATAGTAAGACTGGTCAAGCAAGTGAAATTAGTCCGACAGCATCAGTCGCTCCAGTGATTGAGGATACTTCATCAGGAAAAGTTAATAATAATTCAACAAAAAACGCTATGCACAATATAACAATCGAGACCAATAAGGGAACAATAGTATTTGAAACTTACGATGCCGATGCTCCAAAGACTGTCCAAAACTTCGTGACATTGGCAGAGAAAGGATTTTATAACAATCTCATCTTCCATCGCGTTATCAAGGATTTCATGATTCAAGGTGGTGATCCGACTGGCACAGGTATGGGAGGTCCTGGTTACAAATTTGAAGATGAGCTCAATCCTGCTACACCTTCATACAAAGCGGGTTATGCTCGCGGTGTTGTAGCAATGGCAAATTCCGGACCAAATACAAACGGTAGTCAATTCTTCATTATGCACAAAGATGTACCACTACCTCATAACTATTCTATTTTTGGTAAAGTTATTTCAGGTATTGAAGTCGTCGATATGATCGCCTCATCCAAGACCAATCCTAGTGACAGACCGATAGACGATATTCTCATAGTTAAAGTTACGGTAACTAAGAAATAATAGTTAAATGACTTTTAGGGATAAGGTTTTTGAAATCGTAAAAAAAATTCCAAAAGGTAAAACATTGACCTACAAAGATGTCGCTACTAAAACTGGACATACTAAGGCATATCGAGCTGTTGGCAATATACTCAATAAGAATTTTGACCCGAAGATACCTTGCCATAGAGTGATTCGTTCAGATGGCACTGTCGGTGAATATAATCGAGGACGAAGTAAAAAGATAGAATTATTGAAGAGTGAAGGAGCAATAATATGATAAAATTAACTAGTACTCACTAGTGGCTAATTACTGGTGGCTATTCACTGCTTTATGTCTGAATACTATAATCCGCGCAAAACAAAAAATCTTTTTGATCCTTCGAGTGATGAATCGTTCAAAGTTAGTCGCTCAAAGATCGACCTCTTTTTGAATTGTCCTCTTTGTTTCTATCTAGATTGTCGTCTGGGAGTGGGTAGGCCACCGGGCTTTCCGTTTGCCCTCAACTCCGCCGTCGACACATTACTAAAAAAAGAATTTGATCTTCATCGTGCAAAAAAGAGAGCTCATCCACTCATGGACGCATATGGATTGAATGATGTCATTCCATATGATCACAAAGATCTCGATTTGTGGAGGAGCAATTTCAAAGGTATGCGACATGAATACAAACCAGAAAATCTCTTGGTTACAGGTGCTATCGATGATGTTTGGATAAATAACAAAACCGGCGAACTTATAATCGTTGACTACAAATCTACAAGCAAGGAAGAAAAAGTTAGTTTGGACAAAGAGTGGCAGATAGGGTACAAGCGTCAGATGGAAATATATCAGTGGCTTTTCAGACAGGCTGGTTTTCCTGTATCAAAGACAGGATATTTTGTCTATTGTAATGGCAAGACCGACAGGGAAGCATTTGATGCGAAGCTTGAATTTGAAATTGATCTCATACCATATACGGGTAATGATAGTTGGATACCAGGTGCGCTGTCTGATCTCAAAAAATGTCTGCTTCTCGATAAGCCCCCAAAACCAGCTACTGCTTGTGATTATTGCAACTACCGCAAGGCGTCAAAGGATGTGCAGTTGGAACAGAGGGATTCCCAAGGTTAAACCTCGCGAAAAAGTTGTTCTGAAAACGGCTGAAATTCGTTAGTTTTGTACAAAACCCCCTCGAGACCTCACCTCGCGGAGTGCTATTGACTTTTAGCTTAAAATAGTATAGAATGTAGTAATTATAAGTTTAATGCGCATAGTCTTGATATATGGCTCAATTGAGCCGAATATTACAAGCAAATGCCAATCATATATGAATAAAACATTCAATTTCAAATTCGTTCTTATGGCATTGGTAATAATGCTTGGCATTGTTATTTCTATGCCATCGAACACTAATGCGGGCTACGATTATGGCTACAATAGTTATAATAATAGTTCTTATTCAAGATACGGTTATGATACAAACTATTATTCACCAACACCTATGGTGAGACCTACATATACTCAACCAGTCTATGTTAATCAGCCTATATATGTGACACAGCCGGTTATAGTTCAGCAACCTGTAGTTGTACAACCTACTGTTGTCTACAATCAAGCTAACTTGGTTTCATCTTGTTCTGCAAAAGTAAGTTACAACAACGGTTCAGGCGTCGCCAATGTCGTCTGGAGTGCAAATCCATCAGGTGGTAATGGATATTATTCATATTCTTGGACTGGTACTGATGGTCTCAATAGTTCACACAAAGATGCGTATTACAATTATTCTACAACTGGTACAAAGTATGCCTCAGTCAATATCACTTCAGGTGGTCATACCATCACGGTGAATTGTAGTCCAGTAAATATTGTTTATCCATATGCTGTAAATTATCAAACAGTTTATAGTAATACATATACAAGACCTGTTTATGTAACTGCAAATTCAAATCTTGACATCGGCTGTTTCGTTGATCCTACAAATGCAAAAGTAGATCAGCCAGTAACATGGACCGCTGAAGTTGCAAATGCAGTCGGACCTCTTACATATTCATGGACTGGTTCAGAGGGTCTGTCTGGTTCTCAAAGTTCTGTGATCAAATATTATGGAACTCCAGGCTCAAAGAGTGCAATTGTTACGGTCACATCTGCTGATGGTAGAACTGCCACTAAGGCATGTAGTAATGCTATTACAATTTCGACAACAAAAGTTGCTAAGGCTCCAGCAAAGCCTGCGGTAGCTTATACTCCAGTCAAAACTGAAGCAAAACCAGTGGCTGTTGTTCAAACTCCAAAACCTGTAGTTGATCTAGCTCCATCCGATACAACTCAGAATTCAAATCAATCAGCATCATCTTTGCTTTCATTGAATAATGTTCCTTGGGGATGGGTCGCGATTATCATTATCTTGATCCTATTCTTCACAGTGATGTATCTCTTGTTTAATGACAAGAAGATATAAAAAGGGACGGTGTGCAAGACGGGTGTGAGCAATCAAATAAAATGTTTGTGACAAGGTAGAAAAATAATAAAACAAAAATCCCTCGAGTAAAATGAGGGATTTTTGTTGCATATTACATTTTTCACTTTGCATTCACCCTTACTATTAACCTCTTACCTTTAACCTTTTTTCTACCTTCTTTCTTTATTTTCAGACATAAGTTGAGCCAAAACCTCTTCCCGACTCAACTGACCAACTTGACCTCGATCACGATTCTCTAGAGTGACTTTGTCAGCTTCCATGTCCTTATCTCCAATGATGATGAAATAAGGAATTCTGGCAGTCTTTGCATTGCGAACTTTTTTGCCAAAGCCGTCATTTGATAGGTCCAATTCTGATCGGATCATACTATCGCGAAGCATATTGTGGATCTTCTCCGCACTAGCTATATGAGCCTCGCCAATAGGGATAATTTTGACTTGTACTGGAGCAAGCCAGAGAGGGAAATTGCCACCATAATGCTCGATTAGGAAGCCTAGGAATCTCTCGTGAGTACCAAGTGGTGCTCGGTGAATACAGAGAGGGGTCTTTGCAGTGCCATCTTTATCGGTGTAAACCAGGTCGAAGCGTTTTGGTACAGCGAAGTCAACTTGATTTGTAGCAAGGGTGAATTCACGACCGATAGCACTCCAGACTTGAACATCGATCTTCGGACCATAGAACGCAGCTTCATTTGGGACTTCTATATAAGGAATCTTGGAATCGATGAGAACATCGCGTACCATGTCTTCTGTCTTCTTCCATAGCTCTGGTTCATTGACGAATTTTTCTCCAAGTCGCTTTGGGTCATGAGTGGAGAAGCGCATCACATATTTTTCTACTCCGAAGATTTTGAAATACTTAATGTACATTTCGTTGACTGCTCGGAATTCATCGGCAAATTGTTCTTCTGTACAATAGATATGCGCATCATTCATCTGCATGGTGCGAACGCGCATTAGTCCAAATAGTTCGCCACTTTTCTCGTGACGATAGCATGTACCGTACTCAGCCAAGCGCAAAGGTAAGTCTCGATAACTTCTCATCCTCGAGCCGAAGATTTTGTGATGATGAGGGCAGTTCATGGCTTTGAGATAATATTTACCACTCTCATATTCCATTGGAGGGAACATACTCTCTTCGTAATATGGTAAGTGTCCACTGCGGAGATATAGAGCATCTTTTGCAATGTGAGGTGTGCGAACTCGGACATAGTTCATTTTGAATTCGGTCTCTTTTGCAAGTCTCTCGAGTTCTTCGATCATTGCGCCACCATTTGGTAACCATAGCGGAAGTCCTGGTCCGACTTGATCATCAAATTCGAAAATATCCATCTCTTTGCCAAGTTTGCGGTGATCTCTCTTTTCAGCTTCTTTCATCATCTCTTCGTATTTGACCAATTCTTCTTTTGTAGCAAAAGCTAGCCCGTAAATTCGGGTTAGCATTTTGTTTTCTTCATTACCCCTCCAGTATGCACCCGCGATGCGAGAAAGTTTGAATGAATCAGGATCGATGTCTTTTGCTGGATTGTCGCTGTGACCACCACGGCAGAGATCGGTGAAGTTACCGGCAGTGTAAAGAGTAATCTTTTCTCCTTTGTTTGCGATCTCATCGATCAATTCGAGTTTGTAAGGATTGTCAGAAAAGAGCTTCTTGGCTTCATCGGGACTGACTTCTTTGCCCACCATCTCTTTCCAAGAAGGTAGGATTTTGCGCATTTTCTTTTCGAGGCCTTTTAGATCTTCGGCGGTGATAGGAGAAGAAAATTCAAAATCGTAATAGAAACCGTTATCGACGGTAGGACCGATTGTTGGCTTGGTATCAGGATAAGTCTCAAGTACGGCTGCTGCCAATAAATGGGCAAGTGTATGTCTAACATGTTCTAATTTCTCTTTGTTATTTTGGTCCATAATGTCTTAGTTTACTAGTATTTGGGGGCTTATGTAAAGGGCTTGGGTTTTTGACTTTTATAAATGTAATTTGCTACAATTATACCAATGACAAGTCTGGCCGTTAGTTACTAAACGAGGCAGAGAAGCAAAACCGCTACCGATTCGTTCGGGGCGATTTTGTTTTGTAATCTGTTTGTCTGATTACAACCCCTTAACTCTCTCCAACACAAAGCCTCTTTCATTGTTTCTAGTATTGATTTTTGCTTTGATTGCCAAGCATTTGTCTGCAACTATGAGGTCTTTATTTTCTTTGTAAGTACGAGGGAAGACCACGGCCTCAGCATTACCAGAGAAGTCAGCGATCTGTATGAATGCCATAGTTTCATTATTCTTGGTTTGGACAAGTCGCACTTCATTTATTATTCCTGCAAAGATAACAACCTGATCGTCTTTGCAAGTTTCCAGAGCCTTCTTTATATTCATCTCTTTCTTTTCGATCATTGTTCGAAATTTCTCAAGTGGGTGTCCTGATACATACAAACCGAGAAGTTCTTTTTCCCATGCCAACTTTTCTTTCATGTCCACCGTCTCAGTTTCGATCAATTTCAAAGTTGGAATGTTTGCACTATTGCCGAGCCCTCCGAAAAGTGAACTTTGATCGGAATTGTGTTTTTGACCTTCTTTGTTGTATTCGAGCATCAAGTCGAGGTTGCCGAGCAATATTCCTCTATCTATTCCAAAGCAATCGAGCGTCCCAGCTTTTATCAGTGACTCCAATGATTTTTTGTTCAAATTACGATCTTTTACTCTGTCCAAAAAGTCTGTAATTGATTTGTATTTTCCATTCATTTTTCTCTCGTCAATAATGGCTGTTGATATACCTTGTCCGAAGTTTTTTATCGTTACAAGTCCAAATCGAATGCGGTAGGTGTAATTGGTATTTCGTGTATTGGAAGGCTCAGCCTGAACATTCTGTTCAGGCGCGACCGGTGTTGGAGAATGTTTATGTGTGTTATCGGTATTGGAAGGTACCTGACTTTTATCTACATTTTTCAACTCCTTCACCACCGTAAACTGACTGAAACTTTCATTAATATCAGGTGGCAAAACAGGAATACCCAATCGCTTACATTCCACAATCGTCTCTGCCACCTTCTCTGTCTCACCTTGCTCAGACGTCAGGACCGCAGACAAATAAATTTCTGGAAAATGAGCTTTGAGATAGGCGGTAAGATATGCAACTCGGCCATATGACACCGAGTGCGCTTTGTTGAAGCCGTAAGCAGCAAACGGTTCGATCCATTTCCATATTTCTTTTGCTTTTTTCTCTGACCATTTGCTATGTTTGATGCAACCGGCGATGAAATTCTCTTTTTGCTTTGCCATTTCTTCTGGAATTTTCTTACCAACGGCTTTACGGAATTTGTCTACTTCGATCCAACTGTAACCGGCAAGGTCGTGGGCCATGATAAGAAGGTCATCTTGGTAGACAAGAACACCATAGGTTTTCTTGAGGATTTTTTCTAGGGAAGGGTCGAGATATTTGACTAGAGATGGGTCGTGTTTGCGGGCAATGTAGTCGGGAATGAATTGGATCGGACCGGGACGATATAGAGCAACCATAGCGTTGATGTCGTGGATAGTCGATGGTTTGAGCTCTTTTAAGAATCTTGTCATACCGTCACCGTTCAATTGGAAAAGGTCAGCGGTTTCACCACGCGCCAACATTTCAAAAGTTTTCTTATCGTCGACAGGTATTGTGTCTACGTTTATTTCTATACCATCGATCTTTTTTGCTCTAGTGATAGCATCAGCAATGATTGTAAGGTTCTTGAGTCCCAAGAAGTCAAACTTGAGTAGACCCGCTTCCTCGATTGAATACATGTCGTACTGGGTAATGATCTTGCCTTCACCTTTTGGATCGTATTGGAGCGGGGTAAAATCGGTGAGTTCGGTAGGAGCGACGACCACGCCAGCTGCGTGTACGCCGATGTGTCTCGCACATCCTTCGATCTTCTTTGCCATGTCGATGATCTTTTTTGTATCTTCGTCGTTGTCATAGAGTTCTCTTAGTTCGGGTACTTGTTCGAGGGCATGATCGATAGTCATTGGGAAACCTTGTGAACCCATGGGGATGAGTTTGGAAATCTTATCACCAATGTCATAGCTATATCCCATCGCTCTTGCTACGTCGCGGACAGAACCGCGTGCCATCATAGTTCCGAATGTTCCGATCTGGGCAACCTTGTCTGC
>JACCDG010324716.1_pt1 | contig 16802 bp, 20 predicted proteins | sample 7442471 | NCBI WGS metagenome assembly JACCDG01 (sample SAMN15323444, study PRJNA562643) | freshwater metagenome | isolation source: river surface water | place: USA:Blue River Watershed | collected 2017-08-17 | reverse complement strand
CTGTTAATCCGTAGGTCCCTGGTTCGAGCCCAGGTCGAGGAGCCAATAAAGACAAGGCCTTGCAGCGATGCAAGGCCTTTTTCTTTTGGGCCACCATAAAATGCGTTGACTCTTCCCCAACACACTAGGCACATTTAAATTGATCTTCCCAACCGATCTTGCCTCGTTCCTTGAATTGTTGCGACAGCATGGTGATCAGGCCTATGGCCTAATCTTCGCTTTCGCCGCCTCGCACAGCCTGCTGCTCACGCTTTTTGCCGGTTATGCATCCAGCTCAGGAGCGCTTGATCTAGGCACGCTCATTGCGGTCGTCTGGGCAGGGAGTTTTCTAGGCGATGCGATCCGCTTCTGGATCGGACGGTATTTCGGCAACCAATGGCTCTCGCCTTTTCCGCGGCTCCTCCGAACCAGCCAGATCGTGGTGCGGTTGGTCGATCACTACTATGTGTGGCTAATTCTGTTTCATCGCTATCCACACGGCATTCGCGGCGTCGCCGGTTTTACCTACGGCATGTCACGACTCCCTTGGACAACATTCATGGTGTTTAATTTTGTAGCGGCTGGACTTTGGTCTGGTGCCATTCTCTCGGCTGGCTATGCGTTTGGCCAAATATCAGAAAAACTGATGAGCGATGCCTTCTCTGGTCTTGGCTTGCTCATGCTGATCGTTTTCCTAGTCCTTTCATGGATTCTTAGTAGGAAACTCGAGCGCGTAGCCGAGCAAAGTTGAGCCTCTGCAACAAACAAGTTTTATGAACTGAGCGTCCTAATATTTTTGAATATGGAATTAACCAACATCATCCCCCAAGATTTAGGTGCCGCCATCAAGCTAGGCGACCTCATTTACGCCGTGATTGGCTGCATAGCCGCGGTAGGTGTAGGCGTGGTGTTGGCAAGGAAACAAGCCCGTCAATTCAATAGCCAAACACAACACGCAGGTGATTTGCCCACTGTTACTTTTGCAGACTACGGCGACATGCGCTTTTTACATCTAGGCACACCTTGGGTGCAGGGCTCAATGAAGATCAGCAAGCCCAATGACATTCACCTCGAATACGTGCAGCGCATGATGGGTTGGTTACTCACGACAGATTTAGACCAAATTCACCGTTTGCAAGCGATGCAACTGGGCTTGGGCGCAGCCTCGCTGACCAAGTTTTGTCATGTCCAACTTGGCATGCACACAACCGCAGTTGAATTGAACCCGCTCGTGATTGACACCTGCAGAAGATGGTTCAGCTTGCCCGAGGACAACGCAAAATTACAAGTCTTGCTGGCCGATGCAGCCGACATAGCCACCCGCGAGACATGGCACGGAAAAGTTGATGCGCTGCAAGTTGACTTGTATGACCAAGAAGCCGCCTGCCCTGCACTAGACAGCGAGGCGTTTTATGCGGATTGCCGACAACTACTGACCGAGCAAGGCTGCATGGTCGTTAATTTGTATGGCCGTGAATCAAACTTAGAAACCAGCATGCAGCGCATTGCCAAGGCGTTTGGCAATGATGCCTTGTGGGCCTTCAAGCCCACCACGGCAGGGAACACCATTGTGTTGGCATTTCGCACGCCGCGCGCATTCGATAAAAGCGCCCTACTTGTTCAAGCACAAAAAATTCAAGCGCGCTGGCCATTGCCAGCAACGACATGGCTCAAGGCTTTAGCACCAGTGCGTATCAATACCTGACTTTGACGTACGTGGACGGACCTTGAATTTTCCATGTCGAAACAGCAGGACGGTAATCAGCTATCACCCGTGCTTTTTCCGGTGGATGATGGTTATCTAGCGCGCTCAATTTTGCGGTTTAACCATTAGCTTTGAGCCGTTGCAGAAAACTGCAACGCTGCCAAGCTGGCGTACAAGCCCGCACGCGCCATCAACTCGGCATGCGTGCCCTGCTCGACCAAGCGCCCATGGTCGAGGACCCAAATGCTATCGGCACGTTGCACAGTAGCCAATCGGTGCGCAATGACCAAGGTGGTACGACCTTGCATAGCCGTCTCTAGGGCAGCTTGTACCATGCGTTCGCTGTTGGCATCCAAAGCACTGGTGGCTTCATCGAGCAGCAACATGGGTGGGTTTTTCAAAATGGCCCGAGCAATGGCAATCCGCTGACGCTGCCCCCCAGACAGGCGCACACCTCGGTCACCCAAATACGTGTCATAGCCTTGTGGCAACTCTGCAATGAATTCATGGGCGAACGCGGCCTCTGCGGCGGCGTGAACCTGTTGGTCGGTCGCGTCGGGTTTGCCGTAGCGAATGTTGTCCATTACCGAGCCTGAGAACACCACTGGCTCTTGCGGCACAACGCCAATACGTTGTCGCAAATCGCTCAAATCCATTTGCGCGATGGGCACACCATCTAACAACACAGCGCCGTGTTGCGGCGCATAAAAGCGCATCAACAAAGCAAATAAAGTAGTCTTGCCTGCACCACTGGGACCGACGATGGCCACCGTTTGTCCAGCCCGCACCTCGCCACTCAAACCATTCAAGGCCTGCTGCGTGGGGCGTGAGGGGTAATTGAAATTCACATCGCGTAGCACCAAGCTAGACCCATTAATTGGCCATGGTGCACTTTGGGGATGCTCCGGCGAACGCACATCAGAACGGGTGTGCAGCAACTCCATCAAACGCTCGGTGGCCCCGGCAGCGCGCAGCACATCGCCATACACCTCGCCCAACACCGCAAACGCGCTAGCAAGCAGAATCACGTACACCACGGTCTGCCCCAACTCACCAGCCGTGGTGGTGCCCGCACGCACCGACAAAGCGCCCATATACAAGCCCCATAACAAGGCCGCACTCGAGGCCATGATGATGAAACCCACCAATACCGAACGTGCTCTGACACGGCGCAACGAGGTGGCCAATGCTTGCGCTGTGGATGTGCTGAAGCGCTCGGCCTCACGCGGCTCAGCGGTGTAGCTTTGCACCACCGAAATGGCATTGAGCACCTCAGATGCCATGGCACTTGAATCGGCCACACGATCTTGGCTGGCACGCGACAAGCGGCGCACGCGACGACCCAAATACACACTGGGAAACACCACCACAGCCAACACGCCCATCACCTGAAACATCAACCAAGGGTTAGTCCACACCAACATCACCATGGCGCCCACACCCATGACCAAATTGCGCAGTCCCATCGACAGCGATGAGCCCACCACGGTTTGAATCAAAGTGGCATCACTGGTCAAGCGCGACAGCACTTCGCCCGACTGCGTGGTTTCAAAAAACGTGGGGCTTTGCTGCAGCACATGGCCATAGACTTTGTTCTTCAAGTCGACCGTGATTTTTTCGCCTAGCCAACTGACCGTGTAAAAACGTGCCGCAGAAAAAACAGCCAAGGCCATAGCCACCATAAAGAGTTCAAAGAATTTGGTGGCCAAAACATCTGGCCCCGCATGGTCAACCAAGCCTTGGTCAATCAGCATGCGCAAGGCCCAGGGAAATGCCAAGGTGGTGGCTGCAGCCAGGAGCAAGAACAACCCCGCACACGCCACTTGAATTCGATAAGGACGAATGAACGGCAGCAGGCCAGACAGGGATTGGGGTGAAGATTTCATGTGCCGAATTATGGGTGCTGAAGTGAAGCCCATACCCACTAAGCATCCAAGGTTGAGGCTAATTTCTAGAATGCAGACATGAATCGTTTTTTCAATGCATTGAGTTTTCAAGTGGGCTGGTGGGCCTGCGTAGCTGGCGTGGGTCTGGGGCTTGAAGTGCCAGCGCTTGTGTTTTGTCTTGCGCTCACAACAGCTCTTGTTTACTTCAGCCCCAAGCCATTGCTTGAGATCAAACTCGCCAGCGCAGCATGGTTACTAGGTGTGGTGCTTGACACAGGTCTGCAGTATTTTTCAATCATCTCTTTTTATGGCTGGTCATTGGGTCCATTGAGCCCGTTTTGGTTATGGCTGCTGTGGATCATGTTTGCCTTGACCTTGAACTCGTCGCTGTCATTTCTTCAACAACTGCCATTGAGTCTGTCTGCAGGCGCTGGCTTTTTGTTTGGCCCCCTCACCTACTATGCGGGCGCAAAGCTGGGTGCTGCGTTGTTCGACAACACCCTCAGCCACTTGGCAGTGCTAGCCATGATTTGGATGGTCGCTATGCCTGGCTTGGTGTCGTTCGCCAAATATCTTGCTCACAAACCTCCATCACAGAGTATTTAAATGATGCACATCCAAAAAATCACGCTGGGCTTTGTTTGGCTCTTGGCTTTTACGTTGGCCCATGCCAGCGACTTGTCTAACAAATTGCAATCATCCGATCACGTGCTGCTGATGCGCCACACCCTCGCCCCGGGCGTGGGCGACCCAGCCAACTACACGCTGGCCGATTGCAAAACGCAGCGCAACCTCAGCGCTGAGGGGCGCCAACAAGCGGTGGTGGTGGGTGATTGGCTTCGCCATCAGGGTGTTAGCAACGCCGATGTGTATTCAAGTGCTTGGTGCCGATGCAAGGACACCGCCCAATTGCTGGGCTTCAAGGGCTGGCAAATCGAACCCACCTTCGCCTCGTTTTTTGATGAGATGCACAAAGCCCCAGCGCAAAACCAACGATTGCAAAACTTCGTTGCTGAGAAGCTCAAGTCCAAAGGCAAGCAGCCCCTCATCTTGGTGACGCACCACGTCAACATCTTTGAGTTCATGGGTGAGAACGTCAACTCAGGTGACCTTGTGTTGGCCAAAGTGGACGCCCAAGGCAAGATGGTTTCCTACCAAGTCATCCCTCGCCCCAACGCTGTGCGCTGAGGCGACTGCGCTCATCTACCAAGCGATGGGCTCACCCTTGTAGTCCACATAATGCGCACCTAATTTGGGTGTGAGGGTTTTCAAAGCAGCCAGCATGCCAGCCACCGACTCTGCAGGCTCCAACAAATGCGGTACTGAGCTGGCAAACGCTTGCGACAAATTAGACCTGACGGTTCCCGGCTGCAAGGCCACCACACGCAGTTCTGCGTTTTTGCGCTGCAACTCAATGGCTGCGGTTTGCAGCAACATGTTCAACGCCGCTTTGGCGGCGCGATAGCCGTACCAGCCGCCCTTGGTGTTGTCTGAAATACTGCCAACCCGCGCCGACAGTTTGGCATAGACCGACGGGCCAGACGCTAACAAGGGGGCAAAGTGACGCAGCACCAACACAGGCGCGACTGCGTTGATGTGGAAATTTTTCATCAAGGTGTCTTCACGCAAACTGCCCAATGATTTTTCAGGGCCCACGCCGTCAATGGTCAACGCACCGGTGGCGTCAATGATGATTTGATATGGACCAGACAATCGACAAACGTCGACCTGCTGCGTCATTGACGACTCATTCAACAAATCAAAACCAGCAGATTGCGACCGAGACACTTGCGCCACATGGGTGCAATGTGGATCAGCTTGAAATGCGGCCACAAAAGCTCCGCCAATGGCACCACTGGCACCAATGACCAAGGCCTTGTAGTCGATATCAAAGAGTGTGGGATTCGGCCTGCTGCTTGTCATGCGTAACCTCTGTGGGGGAGTAGCGCGTTAAAAAATAACCACAGCGCTTGATGTTGCGAATGGGGAGAAGGTCGTTGCTGATTTTTTTGCGAAGACGATGGATGTAGACCTCAATCGCAGAGCTGTCGAGATCTACATTATCTAAACCCATTTCTTGCAAGAAATCTTCTTTAGAAATAATTTGCCCCACACGTCTGAGCAGCACATCCATCACCTGCGCCTCGCGTGTGGTCAGATCAACCGCTGTGCCATGCACATGCAATTGTTTAAGGCCATGGTCAAAACTTACATGGCCATACTGGGTGACGGAAGACACGTGGCCTTGACGCCTGCGAATCAATGCACGCACGACAGCACCAAAGTGCTGCTCATCAAATGACTCAACCATGCATCGATCCACACCTGCATCGAGCAAATGAAAAGCTTCCTTCGCTTGTTCGGCATTCACGATGGCGATGCTGGGTGTCATTTCGCGCAGTTGCACGATGCGCTCAAAGTCGGTGCATTGCTGACGGTCAAGGTGGGTGGGGTGAAGCACCACCAAATCGCGCGACTTACCCATCACAGCGCCGCTGATACTGGGTTGCCAACTCAGACGTTCGACTTTGGCGCTAGCAAACGACAAAGCTCGGCGCACCTTCTCTGCAATTTGGTCGTCCATGGTGAATAAAGCCACATCAAGCATGCCGCGCGCCTCCTTGCACACGTTGACGCGCAATGGCTGACACCCCTTGTTGGTTGAGCATCCACTGCACAGGCTCGGCAGACAGTTGCACAGCCAAGCGTGTGGCCTGTGCTTGCACCGTACACGCACGGGACTGGCCCATCAGCGCCAGAATCCACGGCGGCATGACATCGAAAGCGCATTTCAAAACCAGCGCCATCCAAGGTTTGTCCATCACGTCCACGGGGTAGGCCTGAATGATTTGCAAAATTTCCTGAGCCCGCACATCAAAGCTCAACACATTGGCAAAGCTCTCCAACTCGGCTTGCGTGTCTGCGTACGTCAAAGGCAAATCCACCGCACCGAGCAAGTGCCCAACACGGGCCATTTCTGCAATGTATTGGTCGCAAGCTTGTGGCGACAAGGGCTGTTTGGCCAAGTGCTGATACGCCGCTAAAAACGACGTCACTTCCACCAAATGCACCCAGCGAATCAGCTCAGGCTCATTGGCCACATAGGGCTGGCCTTGCAGATCTGTACCTCGGATGTTGGCGTGAATGGTGTTGACACGGCGAATGGCATTGAGTGCCATGGCTTCGCTGCCATAGGTAGTGGCGGCCACAAAATAAGCCGTTCGACCCAAGCGCTCCTTGAGCTTGCCACGAAAGTCCGAGTGATCCCATACCGCAGCCAGTGCACGCGGGTGCAACGACTGCACGATGAGCGAAGACAAACCTCCCACCATCATGGCGGTGAAGTTGGCATGCACCAGCCACGCCACAGAGTCGGGACCAAACAAACCAGCGTCGCCCTTGGGCTGAGTGAAATCATCCAGCGATGCCGTCGACCCTGTGATGGCACGCACACGTTCACCGATGGCGTTGAGTGCCAAGGTTTTGAGTGCGTGAGTGATGGACATCATTGAGCTTAGAGGTGAACTCAAACTTTGGGGTGAGCAAAAATTTGTGATGAATCGCTCGCGGTGGTTGCCTGTTGCGCAGGTTCGGCTTGAGGCGAATTGGCATTCACGGTGGGTGATGCATTCAACTTTGGAAAGCACATTTTTTCGCCGTCCCACTGCTGACCGCACCAGCACACGCCATCGGCGCTGATGATGCAAGTTCCTGTGCCGCAGCACCTTGGGTCTTCACTCATACACGTCCTTCACGGGTTAACAGTTGGCTCGGCGGTGATCGGCAATCACATGGTCGTCAAACTTCATGTCGGGGCTTCGCAGCGCACGGTGCTTGGTGGTACGGCCCTTCATGCGCATGCGCCACAAACGAAATGAGCTGGGGTTGAGCTCGGCACGCATGAGGCGAATCACCTCTGGCTCCGTCAGGCCCACACGCTCATGGATGGTCTCAAACGTGGTGCGGTCTTCCCACGCCATTTGGATGACCGCAGACACATCACCTGGGCTGAGACTGGCAAGGCGTTGGCTGGTGCTGCGGGGCATGGCGTGCTGCTTCAGGCCATCATGGCGGATAACTGAAACACCGAGTTGGGCGCCTTAGGCATGAGCGGCGCAGCCATGGGCTTGAATTTGAATCGCCCCATGGTTTGCACAAATGAGCGCGCCTCTTCATCGCGCGATTCGTCCACAAAGTCAGCCAAAGTGAAGTTACTCAGGGTGGTTTTGACGATCTGCTCTAGGCCCAGCTCGAAGCTGGCGGGCTCTGCTTTGTCTTCCAGCAACTCAGCAAGCAGCGATGCTTCCGCAGGACGCGCAGCATCAAAGGTGCGCTCAAAGACCGACGCGATGTCCCAAATGGAAATCAGCGAGGTGTCGCCCAAAATCATATAGCCGCCGCCTGGACCTTTCATGGCGCTCACGATGTTGTGTGCCTTGAGCGGCTTGAGGATGTTCTCAAGGTAGGAGATAGACAAATCGAGTCTGGGTGACAGCTCGGTGGTGGTGACGTAGCCTGCGTGGCGTTGGCCTGCCAAAAACACACAGACCTCGATCGCGTTGATGGTTTTCTTTGAGATCATGGTTCAAACTCCTGTTGCGTAGAATTCTGACGCATTAACCTACTCAATAGTTAATTAAATTTGAAAATATCTATATTTCGACACATAATCTACGCAACCTCTACTCAAAAGCTTTATTTTGAACACCAGCACACTCACGTCCACCGCCTTGTACCGTATCGGTGCAGTGTCTAAAACGACGGGCATCCCTGTGTCCACTTTGCGCATTTGGGAAACACGCTACGGCGCCTTTTCCCCCGTCAAGACTGAGGGCAAACAGCGACTGTTTGCCGAGCACGACGTGTCTAAGGCCTTGCTGCTCAAACAGTTGTCGCAAAACGGCCATGGCATCAGCACCATTGCCAACCTCGACCTAGATCAACTGCGCCGCATGAGCAACCTGCCCCACAACACGCCAAAAAGCCTTGCAGCACCGGGCCAGCCCGTTTCGCTGGCCGTGGTGGGCCTGAGCATGGCCAACCGCATTGAGTCCAAAAAATTCGCTGCCGGTTTGAAACAAAACCAAATCAAGGTGACAGACGTGTTGGTGGACTTGGCCACTGCAGCCAATGCAGAACTGACTCAACAACCCCAAGTGTTGTTGGTCAAGGTCAACACATTGCAAACCGCAGTGCACGCCGACATTTCGGCTCTCATTGCCAAGCACCAGTTTGCGCAAACCATCGTGGTGTACAACTTTGCACCCGAAGCTGTGGTGCAAGCCATGAAGTTTTCGGGCCTCACTGTGCGGCGCGAACCTATCTCGGACATCGAGTTGGCCGAGTTGCTGCAGTCAGTCCTGTTTGTCGACCCAGCACGTGCGCAAGAGTTTGGCACTCAGGGCGCGGTCATTGCGGCCCGTAAATATTCAGATGCCACCCTCACCCGCGTGGCCGGCATTTCAACCAACGTGCTGTGCGAATGCCCACGTCATGTGGCCGAGCTGATTTCGCAACTTGCCAGCTTTGAGCAATACAGCCAAGAGTGTTTGAACCGCAATGCCGAGGACGCGCACTTGCACGCGTACCTGCGTTCCATCTCAGGTTCTGCACGCTCGCTGTTTGAAAACGCCTTAGAGAAAATTGCAGCGCACGAGGGGATTGATTTGCGCGAAGGCGCAGCTTCAAATTAACGCAAAGGCGCAGCTTCACCGTAGGGTGAAGACGCGCTGGTGATGGCTTTTAGCCACAAGCTATCAATATCGCTGAGTTTGGCTTTGTCAAACTCAGCCGCGTGCTCCCAATAACGTCCCGATGCCACCATGTAGCCCAGCTCAAGCTCCGCCTGCAATGCGCTTTCAGCCGCTGCGGCGTTCAGGAATTGGCCTTGTTGTGTCAGCCACTGTTGCCGGCATTCAGCCTTAGCCAAATCAAGCCGAGCCACACGCGGAAACAACAAGCGCGATTCGGGCAGCTCCGACAAATTCACCACCGCACACTTTTGCGTATGTGCCAACGACATGAAACGCGCCGACTTGGCTTCGAGTGATTGCAAGGTCACATCTTCTCGCAAAGGGTCAGGTGTGCCTTGGCCATAAAAGTGGCTGCTCTCACCCGTGCTTGTGCCGTACACCATGTTGCAACCCAAGAACGCAATGAGGTCGGGCTTCAAAGCCCCCAAAACCCAATAGCCCGCCGTAAACGCCATGGTGCCGCCCGCATAGACAAAGCCACCAAAGCTGTTTTGCTGCGGTACGAACTCCGGCGCGGCGATGAGTTGCTGCGAAGGCTTCAATGGTGTGGGCGGCAAGCGCTCAGGCGGGAAGTCTTCGGGGTAAACCAAGTAGTCCCAGTCGGGCGTGATTTGCCAGGCGTTATTGATGGCCACGCGCTGCGCAAACATGGACAGGTCCCAATCTTTGGCCAACGCAGCGTCCGTTGCGCTGCCGATGAGCAGCACTATTTTCAAATCCTCTTTCACGCTGTTTCCATTTTTGCGAAGCCTTTTCAAAACAGCCGCGATGGTAGGGCTTTGCGATAGCCCTTGCCAAAGCAGGCGCAAGGCTAGGACGCAGACTGCGCTGAGGAAGAACTTTGGCGATACACCAAACGAAGCGCTTGCAGCGATGGTTGCGTCACGGCAGAGGTCAATTCACTCATATCGATCACACGGTGCGGTGCTGTGATCTTGCTGTAGCGGATGTGTGACATGGCCTCAAAGAACAGCCCCGCGTATTGGGGGGATGTGATCTCGACATGGTCCAAATACACGTTCATCAGTTCCAACTGGTCCACATGCACACGCTGGGTCAGCCATTCCAAAATGGGCGTGAGTTGTTCCAGGTCGTGTACTGCGTGTACCCACTGCCACGACTGCCCCATTGGCACACGCCGTCCACGGCCATCTTTGTTTTGCAGAATGTAGGTGAACTTCATCATTTGCGTAGTATTTTTATCCATTAATCTACTCAATATGTAAATTTCAATTGATAAATAGAAATATCAGAAGATAATCTACGCAATCTCTACTCAATAGCAACATTCATCCATGACGACTGAAGCTCGCAACGTCTTGGGCACGGCGCTCGTGCCCTGCTCTTATGACCCACTCACCGGCTACTACCGCGACGGCTGTTGCAACACCGACGCGCACGACCGAGGCAGCCATGTGGTGTGCGCCAAAGTCACACAAGCATTTTTAGACTTCTCGCTGCAAAGAGGTAACGACCTCATCACACCAAGGCCCGACTACCGCTTTGCGGGTTTGAAAGCGGGCGACCGTTGGTGCTTGTGCGCCATGCGCTGGAAAGAAGCGTTGGATGCAGGCCTTGCTCCGCCAGTGGTGCTGGAATGCACGCACGCCAAAGCCCTCGAATTTGTGACACTGGAGCAACTGCAGTCATGCGTTTAATCACACACACCCTGCTCGCTTTGCTGACCACTTGTTTATGGATGGAATCGGCCATGGCCACAGAAGAACCTCATTACGATGTGCTCATTTCGCAAGCGCCCTTCGAGCTTCGACATTACGCCCCCACGTTGATTGCACAAACAGTGGTGGATGGCGACATGGACGAAGCGTCGAACAAAGGTTTTCGTTTGATCGCCGACTTCATCTTTGGCAACAACCTGGCTGCGAATTCAACACAAGCTGCAAAGATTGCCATGACCGCCCCTGTGACAGTGGAGCCCCAATCATCAAAAATCGCCATGACTGCGCCTGTCACTGTCGAGCCGCAATCCAACGACACCAGCTTGGCAAGCGCCAAGCAATGGCGCATCCACTTTGTGATGCCCAGCCAATACACCTTGGCCAATATCCCCAAGCCCAACAATAGCGCGGTGACATTGCACGAATTGGCACGCAAGTACTTCGTGGTGCATCGCTACTCAGGCTTCAATACTGTGGCACGCGTGCAAGAAAAAACCAACGAGGCATTGGCCTGGGCCAAGCAACAGTCACTCAAGGTAGTAGGCACGCCGCAGTTGTCTCGCTACGACCCACCTTGGACACTGCCTATGTTCAGGCGTAACGAAATCATGCTGGAGGTCGCTGCGCCATGACAGCTAGCGCCGCCACAAGCGCCCCCTCGTCCCCCAGCACCTGCATTGCGTTGCGCGACCTGCGCCTGAGCACAGACATTGGCACTTACGGCCCGCACGATGTCGTACCCGAAGCACACCTGCTCGACCTCACACTGTGGCTCGCACCAAGACTGGTGCTGATCGCCCAAGACGGCATGGCCCACGTGTTTGACTACGACCCCTTGGTGGCCGAGATTGACCGACTCGCAGCTGATGGCCATTACGAAACGCAAGAGCGCCTCATCACGCGCATCGTGCATGCGTGTGCGGCCTACCCAGAGATAGAAGCACTTGACATTGCATTGCGCAAGTCACCCGTTCGCCAAGGCTCGGGCGCATTGGGTGTGCGCGTGTCGGTGGATACACACACGCTCAACACACTCCGCTGAAACACCTCATGACATTACAAAAACTCAATCCCGCAGACGTACAGCTGGCGATGAATTCATTGTCTGGGTGGACACTAGTTACACAGCGCGATACGCCCTGCCTGCTCAAAAGCTGGAAGCTTCCTAGCTTTGACGCGGCTGTTGCGCGGTTCAACCAAATTGCACAATTGGCCCAAGCGCAAGACCACCACCCTGAAGTGCTGTCGAGCTACACACAACTGCAGATGCGTATTTGGACGCACGATGTGGGAGGTTTGACAGACAAAGATTTCAAACTAGCACGCAGCATCGACGGCATCGCATCAGACCAAAAGACGCCCCTATGAAGTACCTCAAAAAACTCGACGGCTTTCAGCGCTCGTCAGCCGGTCTCGAGTGGCAAATTTGGAAAAAGCTGCATGTCATCTTAGTTGTGGGCACTGCTCTGCCACTGCTGGCCAGTGCAGGCGCCTATCTGCTGGATGGGCTTGAGCCCGCCACGCAAAATGCTCGCGCAGTGGAGCAGTTCTTCTACGTGATGTTGGGTCTGGTCATGCTGCACTGGACGCTGGTGCTGACCCTCGCCATTGGTTGCGTGATTGTGATGTTGATGAAAGGCCCCGCCTACGTGGCTGACGCCTATCCCATGGAAGAACCACCCCATGACGCAGAAAAAAAACTTCAAAGGTAACAAGCAAAGCCTGCCCAGCAAGCCCTGCAAAACCTGCGGGCGTGACATGACGTGGCGCAAAGCGTGGGCCAAGAACTGGGAGCAAGTGCTGTATTGCTCAGACGCCTGTCGCAAAAACAAAACGCCCACGACGCCATGAGCTACGAGCTGGTTTGGTTCAAGCGAGACCTGCGCTGGCAAGACCACGCCGCGTTGGCAAACGCTGCCAAGCGCGGTCCTGTGCGCTGCATTTATGTGGTGGAGCCCGAACTGTGGCTCCAGCCCGATGCGGCTTTGCAGCACTTTGAATTTGTGCGCGAATCCTTGCAAGCGCTGGATGCTGAGTTACAAAAGCAAGGCGGTTGCGTTGAAGTTCACACGGGCGAACTCCCTGACGTGTTGAACCGTATTTGGCAGGAAGCCCCCTTTCGCCAATTGCATTCACATGAGGAAACCGGCAACGGATTTACCTATGCGCGTGACCTGCAAGTGGGGGCTTGGTGTCGATCTCACAATGTGGTCTGGCACGAGTACCCGCAGTTTGGCGTGGTGCGCAGACTGAAAAACCGTAACCTGTGGCAACCTGCTTGGGAGCGGCACATGGCTGAGCCTGTGCAGGATGTCGCCGAGTTACAGTTTTGGCGAGTCCACACTTTGAGTGGTTCTTGGTGCACGCCCTCACACATGCAAGCACCTACGCATCTGCAACACAACCCGCCTATGCGCCAACGTGGGGGCCGCCCTTTGGCCCTAGCCACCTTACACAGCTTTTTGCATGCTCGCAGCTTGGGTTATCGCGGTGGCATTTCGTCGCCGCTCTCTGCGCCTGATGCGTGCTCGCGCTTGTCTGCCTATTTGGCGTGGGGCTGCATCAGCATGCGCGAAGTGGTGCAACAAACGCGTGCACACATTGCCCAGTTGACCCCCAGCGCCAGCCGTCACCGAGCAGGACTGACGGGGTTCATCAGCCGTTTGTATTGGCACTGCCACTTCATTCAAAAGTTGGAAAGCGAACCCGCCATCGAGTGGCAAAACATGCACCGTGGCTATGACGGCTTGCGCGAACACGATTTCAACCAAGCGCACTTTGACGCCCTCAAGGCCGCGCGCACAGGCTGGCCCATGGTGGATGCGTGCGTGACCATGCTGCGCGAGACCGGCTGGCTCAACTTTCGCATGCGCGCCATGCTGGTGTCGGTGGCGGCTTACCCGCTGTGGCTGCACTGGCGACCTGTGGGCGAATGGCTGGCCACGCAGTTTTTGGACTATGAGCCTGGCATCCACTGGAGCCAATTGCAAATGCAATCGGGCACCACGGGCATCAACACCACACGTGTGTACAACCCCATCAAACAAGCGCAAGACCACGACCCCCACGGCCGCTTTGTGCGGCAGTGGTTGCCCGAGTTACGCAAAGTGCCAGATACCTGGCTGTTTGAACCGTGGCTCATGCCGCACACCATGCAGGCGCACCTTGGCGTCTTTGTTGGCAGCGGCATGGACCGTGCGTTGCCCGAACCCGTGGTCGACTTGGCGCAAGCCACACGCGAAGCCAAACAGTTGCTGCACAGCCGACGTCAAACCGACGAAGTCAAAGCGGCAAAAAAAGCTGTGGTCGACAAACATGCCTCGCGAAAAAACTGGGGTACGCGGACAGGCGCTGAAGCTGCTTCAACGGCATCGAGACGCTCTAGCGCAAACCCAAACTCTCGCCCTCCAACGACTGGTGCATCCGCACGCCCCAGTTTGCGAACCAAGACCGACAGAGCCAAAGCAGATCAAACAGCCAAAGCGCAACTTGGTTTTGATTTTTAAAAGTACCTCACATGACCACCCCAAGTAAACGCCTCATCCTCATCTTGGGTGACCAACTCGACGAAGCCTCATCGGCGCTGAGTGACTTTGACCCCGCGCACGACACACTCTGGATGGCAGAGGTGATGGAAGAGTCCACGCACATCCCCTCGTCCAAACAACGCACCACTGTTTTCTTGAGCGCTATGCGCCACTTTGCGGCACACCTGAAAACACGCGGCTGGCCCATGATTTACAGCCAACTCGATGACGCGCACAACACGGGCACCTTGACAGGTGAACTGAGCAGAGCCATTGCCCAAGTAAAACCTGCACAACTGGTCATGACCGCCCCCGGCGACTGGCGCGTGTTGCAAAGTCTGCGGGCGATGGCACAGCAGCACAACTTACCGCTAGAGATCAAAGACGACACGCATTTCTTCAGCACCGTGCGCGACTTTGCCGCCCATGCCAAAGACCGCAAGCAGTTGCGCCTTGAATATTTCTACCGCGAGTTGCGCCAAAAACATGGCATCTTGATGGATGGCAAAAAGCCCATCGGCGGCCAATGGAACTTTGATGCGGACAACCGAGGCAGCTTTGGCAAACAAGGCCCGGGCCTGCTCCCTGCCCCCACACGCGTGACGCCCGACGCCATCACCCAAGAGGTGATGCGTTTGGTGAATGACAAGCTGGCACACCACCCAGGCTCGATCAAGCAGTTTGGCTGGCCCGTCACGCGCGCACAAGCGCTGGTGGCATTGGATGAATTCATCACGCATCGTCTGCCGAGCTTTGGGCTGTACCAAGACGCGATGTGGGAAGGTGAAGTGTGGCTGTATCACTCGCACCTGTCGTGTGCGTTGAACTTGAAATTGCTCAACCCGCGCGAGGTGATCGCAGCAGCCGTTGCAGCACACGACACAGACCGTGCACCGCTCCAAGCCGTAGAAGGTTTTGTGCGCCAAATCCTGGGCTGGCGTGAATACGTCAGAGGCATTTACTGGACACAAATGCCAGACTACTTAGAGCGCAACACGTCTAACGCACACGCCCCACTGCCTAGTTTTTTTTGGACAGGCAAGACAGACATGGCGTGCTTGCGCGATGCCATTCATCAAACGCTGACACACGGCTATGCACACCACATTCAGCGCTTGATGGTCACAGGGCTTTACGCCTTGCTGCTGGGCGTGGCGCCCAAAGAGGTGCACGCCTGGTACTTGGGCGTGTATGTGGATGCAGTGGAATGGGTGGAGCTGCCCAACACACTGGGCATGAGCCAGTTTGCTGATGGTGGCCTGATGGCCAGCAAACCTTATGTGGCCAGTGGCAAATACATCGACCGCATGAGCAACCATTGCAAAGGCTGCCGATACAACCCAAGCGAATCAACGGGTGACACCGCCTGCCCTTTCACCACCTTGTATTGGGATTACCTGAACAAGCACTCGGACAGCTTGGCCAAAAATCCACGCATGCTCATGCAGCTGAAAAACTTGAACCGTCTCAATGTGGAGCAGCGCCAAGCCATTGCCGACCAAGCGCAGGTGCATCGCACGCACGTGGCAAGTGAATAACGCCCAAGGTTCCGTACAAAGCGCTCAAAGGGCTTGAGCCTTAGCGCAAGGTCTCGACTCTCTTTGGTTGTTTGCCCGCGTGCGGCAAACCTTGCTTGTCGATGTGCACGTCATGCGCTTGCCATGCACGCACGCCTTGGCGGTCGATGGTCAAGCGCACCACCCAGCCTAAGTTGTTCACTTTGTCGGGGAAACCTTCAAACACAAAGTTACCTAAGCTGTAAAAAATCGGTTTGCCTTTGTACTGCTCGGTGTCTTGCAGCTGGTGTGGGTGGCCGCCAATCACGGCATCAGCTCCTGCATCAATCATGAGCCTCGCCAGCTTGCGTTGGCGGGCATTGGCGACGGGTTCCTCCCAACCCCAATGCATGACGGGGATCACCACATCGGCCTTCCACACACGGCGTGCATCGGCAATGTCACGCACCACTTGTTCGTCTTCGCTCCATGCCACACCGGGTCGGTCATGGTCGGCTTCAAAGGTGCGGGGCTGAAATTCGTCATAGCCCAAAAGCGCAATGCGCAAGCCCTGGCGCTCTAGGATGAGCGGCGTGTGCGCCTCTTTCAAGTTGTGGCCGCCTCCGTAAAAGCCTAAGCCTGATTTTTTGAGCAAGCCCAACATTTGCGCGAAGGCTTGCGGGCCGTAGTCGCCTGAATGGTTGTTGGCCAAACCCACGGCATCAAAGTGGCGCTGCACGTATTTCAAACCACGCGGGTGCACACGAAACACATTGG
>JACCDG010849162.1_pt1 | contig 16803 bp, 24 predicted proteins | sample 7442471 | NCBI WGS metagenome assembly JACCDG01 (sample SAMN15323444, study PRJNA562643) | freshwater metagenome | isolation source: river surface water | place: USA:Blue River Watershed | collected 2017-08-17 | reverse complement strand
GCAAGTAGACTGATATAGACTATTATAGACTGAAAATCAATTGATTAGCTATTGTTTTTTTGCTTGGTTTCCGTATTTTTGTAAAACATTTAAAGGGGGGCACAACTTAAAATTTTGTGCCAAATGTCGTCAAACCAAAAAGCCAATTTTTCGCTGGTAGTTTATATCAGCAGAACAAAAGCAAAGAAGAACGGAGAAGTTCCAGTTCTCATGAAAATCAACATCAACGGGGAACGCCTCGTGATGCAACTACAACGCAGTGTGCAACCCGATGATTGGGATGCAAAGCGTGCTCGCCTAAAAGGTAGAACTGTTGAAGCTCGTGAATTCAACGATTACATCGATGCAGTTCTTACTCGTACTCGTCAACGTTATTCCGAATTAATTACTTTGCATGATGCCGTTACTCCGGCCATGGTTAGAGATGCAGTACTCGGAGTAAACACCGCCAAACCAAAAATGCTTGTTGAGATATGGGAAGAACATATCGAAGGACTAAGAAAATTAATTGGTAAAGAAAGTACTGTTGCAACGTGTCAGAAATACACTGCTGCAAAAAATCATTTCGTCAACTATTTGAAAATTTATTACAAGACAACTGACGTTCCTATCAAGTCTGTGGATCATTACATGATTACTCAATTCGCAATGTATTTGAAAACAGAAAAAGGTTGCAATTTCAACACTGCGAATAAATTCTTGCAGAACTTGAAACGAATTACTTTCATTTGTCTTCGTCATGGTTGGTTATTAAAAGACCCATTTGTTGGAATAAGTCTTTCGATGAAAGAAGTAGACCGCCCCTACCTTACCGAGGATGAATTAAAAACGCTCATGGAATTTACTTCTGACATTGAGAGATTAGTTAGAGTAAGAGATTTCTTTGTGTTCTCTTGCTACACTGGACTTGCTTACATTGATATCTATAAACTTCGAAGAAAAGAAATTGAGAAAAACACTCAAGGCTACTGGATTAAAACTAGAAGGCAAAAAACTGGAGGTAGAACTAGTGTATTGATGTTAGATGTAGCCATGCAAATCATTAATAAATACGTGATCCTTGATGCGCTGAAAAATGATGACCATGTATTGCCTATCATTAGCAATCAGAAAATGAACGCTTATTTAAAAGAACTTGCAGACCTATGTGGAATTACAAAGAACTTATCCTTTCACGTAGCTCGGCACACATTTGCAACAACTGTAACGCTTACCAATGGTGTACCGATAGAAAGTGTGAGTAGAATGCTAGGACACAAGAACATCATGAGCACACAGCACTATGCTCGAATTGTTGACCAAAAAGTCGGTGATGATATGTTGCGATTATCACAGAAGATTGGATCGCGATTAACATTAGCAATGTAAACTGAAGGCCCTGGAAACACCAGGGCTTTTTTATTTAATATTTAGACTGTTTTAGAATATGGATGACAAATTCAAAATCAAATCATACGGATATGGGGAGCTTGCACAAATGTACTTTCCAACAATTACTAAGCAAAGTGCTACAGTTCAGTTCAGAAGATGGATTAGAATAAACAATAAACTTCTTGATGAATTAGGCTTAGCCGGCTTTAAACGATATCAAAAAATGCTGACGCCTAAGCAAGTTGAAATAATTGTTAGATATATAGGTGAACCATAGAAATGGTTGTTTAGAACTATATATTAATTAACTCATTATCACTAAATTCGCCACGTGAAATTATCAATTTTAATACTGTCTTGGCTTTTAGCGGTTTCGTCATCCTGTTTTTCTCAGTCAGAGAAAGCAGCGAAACACGCTTTTCCAGGAATGAGTAATTGGGACGAAGTTGTATCAAAAGCGACTTCCGACAATAAGTATATCATGGTTGATTTATCGACCGAATGGTGTACTTGGTGCAAGGTTATGGATAAAAAACATTTTACAGATCCTGAGATATTATCCTTAATGCAACCGAAGTTGAATTCATACATGTTGGATGCTGAGAAAGATTCACTTGGTCAACTTTTTAAATTGAAATATGGTGTAGCTGCATATCCTTCTTTTTTATTTTTTACTCCACAAGGCGAATACTTAGAAACCTGGTGCGGAGCAATGCCAAAAGAATATTGGATTCAATACATAAAGGATAGTATCGACCAGGTTCCAATGTCTCGACCCGGTATTCCATCTGGTTTGGAATTTCAATGGCCTGATTTCGTGCAAAAGGAATTAAAAGCCAACTTCAAAAAGAGCACTCCTAGTTCAAAAGAATTAAGTCAGTTTTTCGCAAGCTGCAACTATAAGCAATTTGTCGATTTTAATGTTTGCAGATTTTATCCAAGAGACATTCCTGATTCATTATTAGCTATTATGCTTCAGGATAAAAAATGGCTAGATATTAATTATGGTGCTGATATTGCTGCAGACTTATTGCAAACGTCAATTAACTGGAAAGCATATGCTCAAATCCAGGACAGTAACTGGGCTAAGGCTTGGTCTTATATGAATCAATATCAAAAGCACTTCCCTCAAAATGAATGGGAATTATTCAACGTCAAATTGTTTTATTACAAATCAAAAATCGAAGTAGATAGTATCATTCAACTTGGCTTACAATATCCAAATTTTGTCTATGACCATAATGCAATTGAGATAGTGGAATTTATCTGTGAACACGGAAAAACAGATGCTCAATTTAAACAAGCAGAATTGTGGAATACAGCGGAATTAGACAAACAAACAACTTATAAATTAGCAAAGTTTCAAGCTCAAATCAAATATAGAAGGTCAGATATTTTTGAAGCCCAAAAGTGGGCTAAAATTGCTATTGAAACAGCAAACAAAGAAGGTGTGAAATTAAGCAAAGAAGATAATCAGTTATTTAAAGTTTTGGTTCAAAAAACTGATGGTGGCGGGAATGGTTAATTTCAATTATTAGAATTTCTGATCGAATAGAAACATTTCTAGATTCTCAGCATTGATATTATTTTCTTTCGAAATGCTATGCATCAATTTGTTGAATTTTGAATAATCAATATACTTTGAAGATGGTGAAATTGAAACAATTTCATAAAGTTCTTTTGGAGTTGTGAATAGAATTAATGAAGAAGCTACTCTGATATCGAAAATCAATGCGTAATCCTCTTGTTTTAATGCTCTAGTTGCGAAATAAAGAACTTTAGTAAGATAGCTCACGCCTAGGCCTTTAATTTTCTTCAGATTGTTAAAAGCCATTTTCAATCCATCATTTTTATTTGATTTTAATTGGTCAATTGACATTTTAATTAACTCAATATTCTCTTGTGAGCTGATGTAATTATTTGTTCGATGCCAGCCATAGCCTGTATCAGCAAATCCCCAAATCATAGCAAGCAGAAAAGGTCGAATTACATCTTTTTCAGGGTTGCTATAATAATCCTCAAAAGCATTAATCACATCCTTTCTTGATATTTCTAAATCAATGAAGTCACTAACTAGTGCTTTGTATTTATAATTCAATTTTTCCCATCTAACTCCATCGTATTTAAACTTTGAATCAAACAATGGATTTAGTTGATTTATTTGCTGTAATTGGTTTTTATTAAAATTCAACATATCAAGTTCTTAAATGATAATTCCGTTTTTTTGGAGTGTCATAATTCCTATATTTTCATTTTGATGGTGAATATCTACAGGGAATATAATATTCCAATTGGCAAGTTGAGGATAGTTGTTTAGCCGATTTGTCATTATTTCAAATTCATTAATTGTTGGCTTATTAGTAATGAATGCGCAACATATAAAATTTACATTATTTTGAATATAGCCTTCGTTTCTCAAATTGTCTAGCTTTTCACAATCTCCTACAATACCGACTTTCTTTGATTCAACACTATTGCCAGTATAAAAATTTAATTTTCTGCCATTTCCTCTGTTTTGAGAAATTGAAAAATGCTTTAATTCAAGGAAAGTTTCATTGTTTTCGCTGTCAACAAAAAATATATCAATATGCGCACGTTTAGGGTTTTCAAGAAGAATTGTGTGTTGGAATTGAAAAGAATTTATTTGCTGCTGATCTAACAAAGTTTGAAGATATACACCACAATTGATAGCGAAATAATTTTCAACTCTAATGTCGTTTTGAACGATAAGATTTAATGCTTCGATTGGAACATTATTAGTCATATATTCATAAATCCCAATTAATACTTCGTCTTTATTCATGTCATTTAAATGATTTTAAAAGGACAGCAAATTACAAATAAATAGGTATAGTTACGCAGATATACTGAAATAAGCAAACCTAAACTGGGCGTTTAAATATTATCTGAATCTTGTGTTTTGAAATGCAAGACTTCATGCCACATCATTCACACACTTCTATTTTCACTACCGTTTCAGGTGTAGTTGGAGGCGTTGGTAAAGCTATAACAGCGAAGCCGCTTTTAATGGCGGTAACATTACCTGGACTTTCCACTGTTGTTTTATATGCTGCTGCATCTGCTGCTGCCGGTTATGTGGTTAAAAAAGCCCTCGACAGTATTTCTGAAAAACTGAACAAGTTCTTTAAAGAAAACTTCAAAGACAACAATGAATAAGGTTGTGGGCATAGCGTTAGGTGCAGGCCTTGTTTATGGTCTTGTCAGGCTGCTGAAAATGCAGAATGTATCTGACATGTCAACCATGAAGATGGTCAATCCTCGCATTCATTCCATTAACCTTGGCGGTTTAAATTTTAGAACCGAAGTAGAAGTAAATAATCCTTCTCGTGATAGCATACGCATCACTAAGCCTGTCGTAACACTGACCTCTAAAAATAAGTTCTTAACTCAATCAGATGCTGAAAACAAAGAAATCATAATTCAGCCTCTGGCGGTAACAAAAATTGATACGATTGAATTAGAACTCTCCTGGTCAACTCTTGCCGGATTGATTAAAAACCTTGTCACCAAAATTCCTGCTGTAATTACTGCCTGGAAATCGGGTAATAAAAAGAACCTGGTAGCGCAGTTAGGTGTGCCTATGGAAATGTATTTCACCACCTATGTAAACGGACTTTTTTATCAGTCGCCCTCTGAAAAATTGATTTAATGCAGGCACTATCTCACATACCAAGCAAAACTGTAACCAGTGGTTATCGCAGCATCAAAGATGGAAGCCGCTTTAATCCGTATTTCCCACCACCTGATGAGCGTGACCGTGTCATTATTAACGATTGTGAGGTAACTGATACGGTAGAGTTAATGGAGAAAGTCGTTTGGAAATACCTTGACGACACCAAGCGAATCGCTCCATTACTCAAGCGGTCTTCCACCCTTGAAACATGCAAGGCTATTTGGGAATTCATGTATTCCTATATCCAATACAAGTTGGATAAACGTGGATTAGAACAATTGCGCAGACCTGCAAGAGCATGGGCAGAACGTGCTACCGGAGTTGATTGTGATTGCATGAGCATTTTCGCTTCAAGCATTCTTACCAATCTTCAAATACCTCACAAATTCAGAATTACAAAATACAGCCAGGATTCATGGCAACATGTGTATGTGATTGTACCAATGGACGGAAGTAATTACTGTGTGATTGATGCTGTGGTTTCTGAATTCAACTATGAGAAAAAATACACCGATAAAATGGATTATACTATGAATTTAAAAGGCATAAACGTAGCCGTGCTCAGTGGTGTGTCAGGCAATGACCACTATGATGCAGTGATGGCAACCTCGTTATCCGGTATTGGTTTGGGTGCAGTCACCAATCAATCAGACCTGGATAAACTCTATCAGAATATTGTAGCTACTCGTAATGCAGTAGCACAAAATCCCAACATGGTATCAACCGTGGATGATCCACAGGCATTGATAAAAATGTTGGATTATGCCATTCAATACTGGTACACCGATAAGCGTGATGAAGCATTGGACATTCTTGCAAAGAATGAATCACAGCTCAATTTACGCAATGGCGTAACGGCTATGAATGGAATCGATTACGACCCGGATGAATTAGCTCTTAGTGGAATCAATATCAAAGGATTTTTTACCAACGTAAAGAACACGGTTAAAACCGTTGGACAGAAAGTTGGTGATGCTGCAAAAGTGGCTGTAAAAGCGGTTGTAAAATACAATCCATTAAGCATCGCAGCTCGTGGCGGTTTCTTACTTGCCATGAAACTCAACTTGGGTAAAATGGCATCTAAGTTAAAATGGGCTTATGGCACACAACAACAAGCTGCTGCCAAAGGTGTAAACGCTGCCACATGGCAAAAGAGTAAGAATGCTTTAACGAAAGTTGAAAAGCTTTTTGCTGATAAACTTCAAGGTAGTCGTGATGCGTTAAAGAACGCTATTTTAAAAGGTCGTGCAGGAAACCTAAGTGGATATGTGGAAGACCAAATGATGGGTTACTTAGGTGACCCTGCATCAGCAACGGTTATCGCTGCGGCTACTCCAGTAATTATCGCAACGATTAAAATCTTAAAAGAATCCGGACTAATTGGTAAGAATGAAAACGTGGATATGAACTCACTTACCAGTGAAGTAACTGCTGACCCTGGAGCCGCTGCCGCTGCTGCTGAAATTCAAGCGAGTGATAGTGATCCTTCATCTTCAAACGTAGCATTAAGAACTGCTACAACTACTACCGATGCAAGTGTTGCTCCAACAACGGATGCTCCTGCTGCAAGTGATACTAAAACTTCAACAGGTGGTGGTATCATGAGCTTCATCAAAGCCAATCCTGTACCTGTTGTAATTGGAGGTGGATTGCTTGCCTTTGGTATTTATCAAATGGTAAAGCCTAAGAAAAAAACAAGTGGACTTTCAGGCTATAAAAGCAAAAAGAAAAGTACGACAACTAAATCAACAAGTCGTGCTACAAAAAGCAAGACCACGCATCATAATGCAACGCATACCCATAAAAGTATGCCTCCCAAAGTAATGAAACTTTTATAATCAATAAATACGCAAACCATGGCAACTCAAAGTAAAAAAACCAAAATCAGTAGCCAAGCTGTGATGGACGAAATCAAAACCTTGGCTATGCTCACTGGCGGTGTTGTTATCGGCTCGGTGGGCGGAAAAATGATTGATAAGGTATTGAATGTAGATGCTACTGCAACTGGATTCAATGCAAAAGCACTGGCACGACCGATTGTCCTATTGGGCGTTGGTACAGCCGGGAACTTGATGCTCAAAGACCCGAACATGAAAATGCTCGCAACAGGTGTTGGTGCTTCAGGACTTCTTTCCGGTGTGAAAGTGTTTTTGAAAAAGGATTTGTTAGCAGGACTAGCTGATTTCAGCTTCAATGGTGTTGACGGTTTGGGCGAACCTACCGTGTACCGTGAGCCAATCAACTTGTCTGTTGAACGCTACAATCCTGACCTTCCTGCTCTTTCATCTCCAACGGCTTATAACCCTGAAGACATCGCTGCTCCATCTCGAATGGTAGAGGGCGTTGCAGAAGAAGAATTGGCCTACATCGAAATCATTTAATAATTCACAAATCAAATAAATCATCAGTATCATGTTAACTCTCGGACAAATCGAAAACAGCGAGTACAACTTGCTAGGTGCAATGTCAGAAGACGATTTCTTGCAAGCACTTGACCTAAGCGGCCCCAACGACAAAAAGAAGTTGTTCCGCAAAATGCAAACTCAAACACGTGTAGCAACGAATGCCACAGGCTCTCGTTCTCGTGCAGAGTTTGAGAAGCGTATCTCTATGCTTCCAAAAGAAATTCAACAAGGATTAGCAAACCAAAGTTTGCAAGCTGTTGATACCGCATACTATGTGGTTAAAACCATTACCGGTTCTAAAGTCATTAAAATGTTCAAAGACGATGACAACAAAGTTGTTGGCACTAGCAATATTTCAAGTGGCAAATTGGAAAAAGGAAACTACTTCCTTTTATACGGAATCCAATTGTTAGGCGGTGTTGGAGACAGCAATGATTCTCCAGGCACAGTGAACTACGATGTTGTTCCGGACTATGTTCGTGACGGTGAATTCGAGTTCAAAGCCAACGGAACCGTGTTGATCCCAAACACTTCTTGCGAAGTATTCCAAACCACAGGTAAGGACACTTTTAAAGGATTGTGGGTATTAGACAATCCAAAAATCATTCGTGACCAACAGTCTATCGAGTTCAATATCGAATGGGCTGCCAATGCACCTGACCACTCGTACTTGAAGGCTATCCTTCGTGGTACTGCTGTAATCAAAGCGTAATCCTTAAGAATCATTCACTATGAAAAACCACAAGTTTCAACAGATTCGGGTAAATGTCACTCAACCAGGTGAAGCTATCCGTTTCAATGCACAAACCGACAAGCAATACAGTCGCATCAGAGGTATTTATATCTCTATGCCTGAAGAACGCCTCGTGCCTGGAAGCTTATTGGGGCTCAAAGTGAACAATCAAGAGGTATTCGAGGATGTGCATGAAGTGAAACTGCTAACCAGTGGTAATCAAGTTGCTCCAAACAAGAAGTTTTTCTTCTTCGAGGAGCAACTTGATGCTGCCGGAAGCACTGTTGAAGGTCGCTTTACAGATGGGCAAGTTCAATTAACTGCTGCTATTAAAGAACAGTTAGGGAACAATTATGCTGCCTATGGTTTCCCATATGAAGTGAAAATTTACTTGTGGCTCACCAATGAAAAATAAGTCCAATCATGGGAGTAACACGGTACAATATCATACGCTTACAAGTTGATAGACCAGGACAAATCATTCGCTTTCAGCATAAGGTTCCAACTTATCTGAAACGATGCACCGGGTTTAAAGCTGTTCATGTGCGTGGTATTGGAACCGATTTGTATGTCCCTGAAATTGGATGGTTCACAGCCTCATTTAATTCACTTAAAGAAGAAGCAATTGTAGCCCCAGTTTCCGCACAGGCTTTTTATGAGCCGGAGGAAACACATGAGTTTCAAACGCTTGATGTTCATCTATTACTAGGTCAGTTAGTTGTAGGTGTGTATTTGGACACTTGCCCTTCCAATCTGTTTGCTCCTTACATCGTGAGTTTGTACTTGCGCTGCACTGATAGCAACGAGATAAAGCAAGTTACAAGCAATAATCCTGTACCTCCAATTGAGCAGAAGGTTCAACCTGATGCAAAAGAAGATGAAACAGAAGACTGCTTATGTCCTAATCCTATGGATAAAGATAACGAGTATGAAGAAGAATCAAACCCTGACCAATTATGTTCGATCATCTAGTACACATACATCAGCAATACAAACAGCGAGAGCTGTCGATACAGTTGCAACGATTTAAAACCGTTGTCACGAAATCCGGAACACTACGCTACGAAATCGAAGCATACAATGAGTATTTACTACTCACCAATGCAGCGGTTCTTCCCATTGGTACTCGAATCATTTCTGACACCAATAGCCTGGAAGTAAACACAACACTCAATGGTTTAGAAGGCTTAGAAGAATTCAGCGGCCTTGTAGCTATTGATTTACCTGTTGGGATAGACAACTATCCAATCATTGAATTCATACAAATCGTCAAGGAATAATGAAAAAGAAAAAGATTTATCATGTCATCGAGGTAAGCCAAAAGATGATTAAAACTTTCCCTAAGCAGGGACACCAAAATGTGGCTTTCAATGCAAGCTTTTATCGCAATGGTAAAAAGCTAAATAGTATTGACCAGGCAACTACAGATAACTTTTCTGCACTGGTAAGAAGCTATGATAAATCTGAAAATCCTGACAAGGTAAAAGTTGAATTCAAAGACCAGGACTCAGGCAATTTGATATGGTCAAAAACCTTTCAGTGGACGGATGCAGATGAGGATATTCCAAAAACCTTATCCGGTTATTCAGGACTAGGTGAAGCGGAAGTAAATGACCTCGTTCAACGAAAGTTCTCTGAAATGGAACGCTCTCGTGAGTTAGAAAGAATGTCTGCTGAACTGCAAAAACTTCAAGCCATCAATGAGGACTTAGAGTTTCAAGTCCAGGATATGCAAAACACCATTGAGGCTAAAAAGCAAGTAGAGTACTATTCCAACATTATAGGAATGGCACTACCTGGGCTTGCAAAGTTTTTCAATAATACGCCCGTAGGTGCAGCAATGAGTTTCCTTGCCGGAACGGATGAAGATAAGGCAAAGGAAATTGAAGAGGGAAAACAAGAACCAAAGGACACACAACGTGAAACCATTTTGGAAATGATAAGCTCCTTCATTCAAAGCCTGAATAATCAGGAATTAGGTACGATGTATTTGATGCTTTCTGAGATTGAAAAAGACAGAAGTAACATGCAACGCATCCTTCACTTCATCACACAACCACAAGCAAATACGAACCCAACAAGCGCATAATCATGGCAAATCAAGATGTAAATATTTCAGTCAAGGTGGCATCCGATCAAGAAGCCCGACACGCACAAAAAGCATTGCAAACTATTGCAAACAATTTCTCCCTTCAGGAACTCATCACTATTTCTAAGAAGATAGAGATGCCTCTAGTGAAATTGAAGATTAAGAGTATGCTATAAACAGTACTATCATGGCAGAACAAGGAACAAAAGAACGTATCATTCAAGTGGTTGAGAATAATCAATCCAAACTCATCAATGGTTTATTGGTGGTTGGTGGTATTTATTTGACCTACCGCTTGGGCAAAAACTTGATTGCAGGTATCAATAAAAACGATGCGCAATCCAAGGCTGATGACAGTCCTGATGTTCGCCAAGCCATGGCACTTCGTTCAGCAATGAATCCATCAGGAATTAGCTGGATGATGAGCATGGACACTACGAACACAACCACAGTATTAGATACTGCGAGAACCATTACCAATTTAGACAATGTATCAAAGGCTTATAAGAATCTTTATCAGAATAATCTTTTGGATGATTTGCAGAGCGAATTATCTACAAGTGATTATCAGAAGTTTCTCACGATTGTAAGTAGTAATTCAAATAAAGATACCTCTAGTGGTGGTGCAGCTCCAGTGCAATTTGCAAAGCCGAATCAATTAGTGGTTAGTAAAAAGTCAGTAGCCTTGAGAACTACTCCGGATGCTACGAACCATGGAGCTTTCTATGAAGTGTTTTCAGAGAAGAACATTATACGTTACACCGAACCTGGAGAGTTTTTAGGTTATGCTACCGGAAGACAATACTTCGATGATGTCAACAATGTAAAATTCATTGAAGTAGCCTTTGTTGTTAGAGCGCAATACGCACCAAGCAAATACAAAAATCAAAATAAGAAACGCTACTCCTATTGGGTATCGAGTTCTTCAACTTACGTTGAAATATTTAGCTATTACAAAACCATGTGGGACAATTACCCAAAAACTAAGAATGCCACAGGTTGGATGAAGCCAGTTGATTATTTCACCTTAAAAGGTATTCCGATGCCAAGGTTATTAACCAGGGTAAAAGCACCCATTCTCGATGACCGATTAGTAGCAATAAATGTTGCCGAACCCAACACAATTCTAGGTCAATACATCATGAGCTTAAATACGGGCAAAGGTGAATTCCTGCAATTCAAAACGGTGGACAATACCGTTCGTTGGGTAGATAGACGATTCATTCAATTACAAGAGCAAGTATGAGCACAAAAACAGAACAATACGTAACCGATAATTACCAATACGCAAAAAAAGCCGGGGAGAAATTCGCTATGGATCCTTTAGTGATTTTAGCGCAAGGCTCATTTGAAAGTGCATGGGGAACGTCTAATCTATCAAAGAAGTACAACAACTTCTTTGGCATTACAGCAGGCGGTTCAAAAAATGAATTCTGGAAAGGTGGCGTGTATCAAGCGCAAAACCAATACAAATTAAAGTTCAGAACCTACGACAACCCCCAGGATAGTTTCTATGATTTCGCTCGATTGATTTCAAAGAATTATCCGTCAGCTCATGCTGTTGCAAAGGATTACAAGCAATACGCTAATAAGATTGCTCACAGTCCCTATATCTCTGAAAGCAATGGAGATAACAGAACGTCCTACATGAATGGTCTCATCAAAAACTATGAGAACATATTGGATATCGCTAAAAAAAAAATCTTCTCGTCACCGGAGGATTCTCACTCGGAGCAGCCGCAGTGATATTTCTAACAGGACGATACATATATAAAAAATGGATTAAGAAACAGTAATGGCATTCGCACTCACTCATGTAAGAACAGGTCAGCAAGTAGTATTCACGGTTCGTGAAATACTGGAGCTGCTTGGCGATTCCATAAACGATGAAATTCTTATCCATGGTCAAGCTTATCGAATAGCCAGTGTTCAAGGAGACTTGGGAGGTGGCTCAGGTGGTTCAATAGGAACGGTTGATTGGAAAAAGCAAACCATTACTGTTGGACAAAGCGGACAAAGTTCTTTTGAAATAAACCTATCACCAAGCGATCCTGAAGGACTATTCATGGTTGTTAATGGTGCATTGTTCGATTATGGCACAGATGGAGCTTTTCACATTGAAAGTGGAAAGTTGTATTGGCATGGTCGGTTTCAGTTAGAACCAACAGACATAGTGTACATAAAATTTTTAACCCTTAAATAAAACATAAAACATGAGCGAATTAGTAAGAATTAAACAGATTGAAGGCTTAGCCACGGAGCTAGCTGCTAAAGCACTCGATGCACAAGTAGTTAAAATTGCCAACAACCTTTCGGACGTTAACGCCGGAACTGCGAGAACCAATTTGAGTATCTATTCTAAATCAGAAGTAGATGCTTTGGTAACTGGTGCAAAAAACGCATTCAATGTTGCGGATATCACCACAAGAAATGCGTTGACTGGCTTAAAGGTAACTGACCGTGTATTCGTAAATGATGACGGAGACGGCAAATGGGCTTTATACATCGTAACAGCAGTTACTGACGGAAAAGGTTCAACATCTACCTACAAGAAAATTGCAGATGAGGATTTGTTTACCAATGCCTTGACTGCTGCTGCTGTAAAAGCTGCTTATGAAAGCAATGCGGACACTTATGCTTTCAATGGAACGTACAAAGGTAAATTGGATAAAATCACGGTTACCGGTAACGTAAACCTTGATACCATTAAATCCACTGCGGACACAGCTCTAGCAAATGCAGCTACTGCGCAAACCACCGCTAATAGTGCCTCTACTGCTGCTAGTAACGCACAGAATACAGCTAACGCTGCTAACTCTGCCGCTGCTGCTGCACAAGGAACCGCCAATTCAGCATTGTCGCAAGCCAATTCTGCATTTGATTTAGCCAATACCAAACAAGGTGCATTTACGCAAACAACAGAATCGTTTATCGGAGTTCACGGTAATGCTAATTCTCCGATTAATGTAACCTTATCACACATTCCTAAAAATGGAATGGAATTAATGGTCTTTTTCAATGGAGTTCGTGTGAAAAACGTAAGCTATCGCGATAACCTGGTAACCTTCCAAGTACCATACATCACGGAAGACAATGACGACATTATGGTAACCTATAGCTACTAATTCATTTCATGGATAAGATTTCAGCCAAGCAAGTAGAAGGTATTGTAGATACCACAACTCGTCAACAGATTGACGGTGAAAAGACTTTTTCAAGTCCGACCAATTTCGTTACTCAATTCGGAAAGGAATTCACCGCCATGTGTATTGATGGATTGAATATTTATTGGCTGATTACTCCAGGTGTATTTGACCAAGATGGAATTAAACGTTTAGGTATTGATCCTGAAACTGGAATGTTTGGATTGCAAGAATTCAAAGGCGGAAGATGGAACAACATCTCACTCAACTCAGTCAATAACGAAATACCAATCATACCATGACATCAAGAACTCGATACAAATTAACCCTGTTTGCTGCCGGATTCCTGGCACTGGTTACGCTGCTTGCAATTGCTTCTAAAATGGAAACAGTTGCAACGGCTTCCATTGCAGGCATCATGACCATTTTATCGGCCTATATCTGGTCGCAAACAACAAGACCTTCAAGAAATGAATATACTTCTCAATATCCTAAAAAGCAGAGCCGTTCAAAGAGCTTTACTGCTCGCAGTGCTGATAGTAGCACTGGTGCTGCTAATTAAAAGCAATCGAGCGTTGAAATCAGATAACCAACGCCTATCAGTGAACATGCAATCGCTTGCTAGTGAAATGACTTTTGTAAAAACACAAAATGGAAAACTCGCTGCACAAACCGATGTGCTACTGCTTCGAACTGCTGAATTGAAATCCCTTTTTCCTAAAGAGGCAAAGGCTGTTTCTGATATGGGTGTGAAAGTTTCTAAGGCAACGCAGGTTTCAACCACTGTTGTTGAAACGCAAAAGAACATCATTACAGTGGTTAGGGATAGTATTATTTGTGATACGATTCATGTGAAGGTTTTTGATTATCGTGATAAGTGGTATCAAATCAGTGGAGTTGCATTAGGTGATTCTCAACGATTACAAATACACAGCACCGATACACTTACCCAAGTTGTTTTCAAAGGAGATAGAATTCATCCCTGGTTATGGGTATTCTCACCAAGAAAGCTGCAACAAAGAGTTAGTGTTTCAAACCCCAACGCAACAATTAAATACAGTCAATTCATACAAATACAAAAGCAATGAACAAGATATTTTTTGGTGCAGCTGCATTGGCTCTGTTAGCATTAATCAGCAAAAAAAGCACGGACAAAGACGACAATGCTCCGGTAACGGCAGCACAGAAAGAAAACCGAGTAATAACTTTTTATAAAGCGTAATCATGGCTGTTTTAGAAGTTCCAATTCCCTTAACGCCACGTGTGTTTTATTCCAATGTGGCTTTGCCTCAGAACAAAGCGAAGCTCGATCAGATTGGTAAGAAATACTACAAGGAAATCAAACAAGCAGAAGACCTAACAAAGGTTCCTGGTGCATTGATTCTATCGGTCATCTTCACAGAAAGTGCAGGTAACCCAAATGCATTGAGTTATGTTGGAGCTGCTGGATTAATGCAGTTAAAACCGCAAGCTGCTAACGATACCATATTCCTGGAGAACAAACAAGGAAGGCTTACAGCAGCAGAACTAGCCATACTTAAAAAGTATTTAGGCAATCGAGTTAACGGGCCACTAAAACAAAAGTATCTCTCTCACAAAATCAAGGAGAACAATTTTACTGGCAATGTGGTAACAAGGGCGGATATGATGAACCCTGAATTCAATATCCTTTGCGGAGCAATGCTACTGGGTATTCTAATCGACCAACATCAAGAAGCAGGCGCACTGCGATTGGATAAAGTATTACTGCGATACGGACTTGGTTATTTCTTTAAACCTGGAGAAGGAAATGTTGAACAGGTATTAGACCGTGTAAAAACTAAAAGTACAGAGGCGTACTCCTACATTTTAAAAGTAGCAGGTAAAAATGGCTTACTAGAAACACAAGCAACCGTGTAATGAATCAATTCGAGCTAAATAAACAGATTGAACAGTTTATTCTTAAAAAGGATAAAGCCTCCGAATCGTATTCGAGTGAGGACAAGAAGTTTATTGCCGGATATAGTGGATCGGGTGGACAAGGTTCAAAAGGTGCAACTGGTGAAGGTGTACTTTATGAATTCTTTACTCCGGATTATATATGTGAGTTGATGTGGGGGCTTGCTTATCGCTTTGGATTCAAAGCAAACGGTACGGTACTTGAACCAAGTTGCGCAACAGGGAATTTACTGGCGAATGCTCCTGATAAAAGCAAATGCTACGGTTTTGAAATCAATCCAACTTCAAGACGCATCGCTCAAATACTTTATCCAGATGCCAAAATCTATGACGGCTATTTTGAAACAGCGTTTTTACAAGAGCCTAGATATACGCAACGCTTAAAAGACAAACCAACCTGGTTAGAGGGTTATCCTTTTTCATTGGTAATTGGTAATCCTCCATACGGCAAATACAAGAACAAATACAGCTCGTATTTCTCAAAACCCAAGATGCACCAAATAGAATTGTTTTTCATGTACTATGGTCTTCAGCTTTTAAAGCCTGGAGGCCTTATGGTGTATCTGACTGGAAGTAATTTTCTGCGCAACGGAATAACCTATCAAACAGAGAAGGCAGAGCTAGAAAAGGTATGTGATATCCTCGATGCTTATAGACTACCTCCTGTCTTTAAATTCTCCCAAGTTCCAACGGACATCATCGTATTAAAAAGAAAATAATGAGCTACTCGAATATACCCATGCAACCACAAATGGTTTTTGATAAGAACAGCTATGCTGAGCTTGAAAGCCAATTAGATGAACTAGATGCACAGTTCAAGATTCGTGAAATTGAAGTAACATTCAACACCGAAGCATACTTCTTTGGGCAAGTTACAAGCTCATTGGATGTTTTTAATTTCCTTAAGGAACGCATCTTAAAAGGCATAGAAATTCAAGAACATTTTATTGCGATTTACCTAAACCAGGCTAATAAAATCATTGGCTATTATCATCATTCTACCGGAACAATTAATGCTACCATGGTAGATGTAGAGATTGTTGCTGCTGTTGCACTAAAGACACTTGCAAAGTCTGTAGTTATATCCCATAATCATCCTAGCGGAAATCTTAAACCTTCAGAGGCAGACAGGCAGCTTACTAGAAGAATCAAAGAAGCATTAAAGCTATTTGATATTGCACTGCTTGACCACATCATTGTTACTAACCAAGGGTATTACTCTTTCGCAGAAAGCTCTGAATCATCAATTGCTGGAGCAAACACAAAACCAAATGCTCTAGAGCAAAAATTACGTGATGAAATCTTAAAACAACTCAAACGAGTAACAGAAGCGAATGCCCCTAATCTATTTGCCATGATGCAATCACCGCAAGGTTATGAGCAAGTGGAACAAATGGTTATTCATAAAGTGCTACACGATCAGATGGTTC
>JACCDG011027880.1_pt1 | contig 16806 bp, 20 predicted proteins | sample 7442471 | NCBI WGS metagenome assembly JACCDG01 (sample SAMN15323444, study PRJNA562643) | freshwater metagenome | isolation source: river surface water | place: USA:Blue River Watershed | collected 2017-08-17 | reverse complement strand
GAGCCTTCTGCATATTTTTTATTACTTAGATTTTTTTTAAAAATTTTGGAATTTTTTTAAAATCCAGCATTAAAGTCTCCCGCATTCCGCCGTTATATAAAGCAGATTATAAGTTCTCCTACAGAATCAATGAAAACACTCCATTCTTTTTGTTTCATTTTAAAATGAAAAGCATTGCAGAAAAGGCAGTACAAGTCCTGGAGCCTTTATTTTCACAGGTACTCTTTTTTGTTATTAAGGATGCTTTGTTTATCGTTTTTGACCAGCAAAAATGTAAGGAGGTGCTACAAGTTGATACAATGGCGGATTTTGCTAAAAGCCGAGTATTCTTTAACCGGGATGGTGTAAAGAAGAAAAACAAAAAAACAAAACGCACTCGTAAATATAGTTAAAATAATGTTGATAGTTTACTATGCAGAAGACATTGAGCCTTCTGCATATTTTTTATTACTTAGATTTTTTTTAAAAATTTTGGAATTTTTTTAAAATCCAGCATTAAAGTCTCCCGCATTCCGCCGTTATATAAAGCAGCTGCTGGATGGTAGAGGGGTAAAAAATACTCCGTATCTATTTTTTCAAATTTTGCATGAATCAGCTTTCCATGCGCTTCGCTGATTTTCAATTCTGGAAAAAAGTCATTCATTGAATGCCGGCCAAGAAAAACGATGAGTTTTGGCTTAATGAAATTGAGTTCTTCGTATAGCCATTCGTTGCAAGCTTTCTTTTCTTCAGGTTCTGGATCGCGATTGTTCGGAGGACGATATTTTACAATATTGGTTATGTAAATATCCTCTCGCTTCATTTTGATAGATTTAAGCATCTCAGCCAGGAATTTTCCTGCCGCACCGATAAATGGCTTGCCGCCGAGATCTTCATTTTTCCCCGGTGCTTCACCAATAAAGACAATTTCAGCGTTAGGATTACCATCGCCAAAAACAGCCCGGGTTGCCGTCTTTCGTAGTTCGCAACTGCAGTCTACTGCCCACCGTTCGTGTATTTTCTGTAATTGATCGGACTTAATGCTCACAGGGCATAGTATATAAAAAAAAAGAGCCAGTCCCAATAGGACGGCCCGACAAAGAATGTGTTGCGTAAAGTGGTTTAAAACTCACGCGAGTAGGTTAACGTAAATTTTTGTGTATGATCTTGGGTCAGATTTTGCAATCCGGTAAATTCGATAAAGTTTTTCTTTATGCGAAACCGTAATTGTGGTCCAAACCAAAATTCATTGGTAGCAATATGATTCATATACTCCATGTTATTTCTAACAGGTTCGTGATGAGGTGAGTCATGCTTTTGCTTGCCGTAGAGTATCTCCAGCTCGGCACCGATATCAAGCCATTGTACTAGCCTGTAATCAAATGTAGTTACTGAAAATAAGTGGTGTTGGTAAGAATCTGTCACCTTATTTTTCATAATAGAAACAAGAAACTGATTGGTTGTGATAACAAACCATTTGCGTTTCTCGTATCGCATTACGAAACCCGGTGATATGCCGCTAAAATTGCCAGCATGTAAGTAGAGGGCAGGTGATAGAACCCAGCAGCCATCTTTTTTAAGACGGATAGGGTATCCGATTCCAATGGTAGCCGTTGGTCCGTGAGGCATTCCCCAGCGAACATCAAAGAATGCTTTAGGTTGCTCCGCAATTACGCGAATGCTTCCATTAAAGAATACTTTGCCGTTTTGATGTTCAACACTGACGTTATACATCATCTCGCGCCATTGAGTGCGTGCACAATCTTCTTCTTCCATATGAAAGATGAATGGATTGCGGTAGGTTTTTTCTGCAGAGGACTTCATCGCAATACTGTGATTGATATGTTGCGCTTCTGCGTTAAAAATCATGCCAAACATGGCGATCATTGCAAGTAAAAAATGTCTCATTTCTTAAATTTTTCTTTTTGTTTACATAATTTTATTCAACATTTAAAGAACGATGTCAATATTATAGCACCCCAGGGACTACTTGTAAAGGCCTAATTGTGAAAAACCCCTTATTCTGGTATAGTAGCCCTATGTCAATCAAATCATTCTTAATGAAAAACGCCCTCCGCATGAAGGGAATGCCTAAAGAACAGGCAGAAGCTATGGCTGAAAAGCTCGAAGCGAACCCTGAACTCATTGAGGCAATGAAAGCAATCGAAGCAAACCCTGAACTCAAGGCACTTATGGAAAAAATCCAGAAAGAAATTGAAGAAAAAACAAAAGGCGGCATGGACAACATGATGGCTTCAGCTGGAGTGATGATGAAGTACAAAAATGAACTTGTGAAATACCGAGATCAGTTGGCACCACTCATGATGCTGATGCAGAAATAATTCTACAACTAATCCATTATGAAACTCGCAATTGGAATTGTTGGACTACCGAACGTTGGCAAGTCAACGCTTTTTAATGCGCTCACTAAAAAGGGCGTACCAGCTGAAAACTATCCGTTCTGCACCATTGATCCGTCGGTTGGTATTGTTGCTGTGCCCGACGAGCGTCTGTATAAACTCGCAGACTTTTCAAAAACGAATCGCACGATCCCCGCTGCAATCGAATTCGTAGACATCGCTGGACTGGTTGCTGGCGCTTCAAAGGGTGAAGGATTGGGAAATAAATTCCTCTCAAATATCCGTGAGACAGATGCAATCTTTGAAATGGTCCGTATCTTTCCGATTGCAGCTGCAACTGGAAAAGAAATCATGCATGTCTATGGAGACATTGATCCATTGCGAGATATCAAAGTCATTAACATGGAATTGATTATTGCTGATATGGAAACTGTTGCTAAGCGCATTTCAAACATACAGCGCGAAGTAAAAAAGGGTGATAAGGAATTTATTCTCGAACATGATGCGTTGCTCCGTGTGCAGACTGCGCTCGAAGCTGAGCAGATGGCGAATACCGTTTCTCTCAATGAATATGAACTTCCAAAAGTGAAGCAATTAAATTTGCTTACTATTAAGCCAATTCTCTACGGTTTGAATAAGCGTGCAGGAGTTACCAACCTCGATGAATCAAATCCGCAGCAATTTAAAGAATTGTGCGATTATATTCTTTCAACGGGAGCACGATTCGTAGTTCTCGATGCAAAAATTGAAGATGAACTCAAAGATTTTGAAGGCGAAGAAAAAGATATGTTCCGCAAGGAGATGGGCGGGGAGCACGATGGTATCAATGACTTGATTTCCGAAGGCTATAAACTGCTCGGCCTGGAAACATACTTTACTACTGGAGTTGAAGAAACTCGCGCATGGACGATTGAAAAAAACAGCACTGCTCCTGTTGCAGGTATGGCAATCCACACAGATTTTAAAGAAAAGTTTATTCGTGCAGAAGTAGTATTCTGGAAAGATCTTCTTGATGCAGGATCATACGCCGAAGCTCGCTCAAAGGGTAAAGTACGAACTGAAGGTAAGGAATATATTGTGAAGGATGGGGATGTGATAGAATTCAAGATATAAATGCTTTCATTTACCGCACAAGAACTCGCACTCATTCGCAAACTCAACACGCCGCAAAAGGTACAGGATTTTATCAATGCTGTGCCTTTTAATTTTGAAAAAGATGGTAAGGATGTGGTGAAGTCTCCGATCCGGGTGCTTCGTGAGATCAATGCGCACTGCTTGGAAGGTGCAATGTTGGCCGCATACATTCTTTCAACTCACGGATATAAGCCGCTTTTGCTTCATTTAAAAACAACGAAACATGACTATGAGCACATCATCGCGCCCTTCAAAATTAATGGCTACTGGGGCGCGATTTCGAAAACAAATCATGTGGTGCTGCGCTATCGTGAGCCAGTTTATAAAACGATCCGAGAACTAGTGATGTCGTACTTCCATGAATATTTTTTGAATGACGGAACAAAAACGTTGCGTTCGTATTCAGAACCGCTTGATCTCAGTACTTTTGAAGACGGTTGGGAGGTGTCGGAAGAAAATCTGTGGGGGATTGATCAGGAACTCGATAAAATTAAGCATTTTGAAATTGCACCGAAAGAAAATTTAAAGCTGCTCCGCAAAGCTGACAAGATTGAACGTGAGGCTGGGGAAATTCCGGAATGGAAAAAATAAAATTGTGGTATACTTTAGAAGTACGCATATTATAAAGTTACATTTTTTAAAACTATATGGCAAAAGGAAATGAAAGCCGCCGCAAGGAAACAAAGAAGCCAAAGAAAGTAAAGGCTCCTGTAACTCCTTCAAAATAAATTTTATTTATTGGGCACAAACAAAAAGAACCACATTGCTGTGGTTCTTTTTGCGTTTTGTCGCTTACGCGCGCTGTACGTTTACAGCGTTGAGTCCTTTTGGAGACTCTTCTGTTTCAAAAGAAACAGCGTCACCTTCACGGAGTTCGTCAAAAGAGACGCCTACGAGTGAGTTGCTGTGAAAGAAAAGATCTTTCGCGAGGCCTTCACCTGAGATGAAACCGAAACCTTTGTCTGTGAGTTTTTTTACTACACCAGTCATATGATTTTTGATTCTAGATTGATAAGACAAAGATTTGGTTGAGAATCGACTTTATAAACAAAACACTCCCTACAATTCATTGCTAGGGATATAGTATCATATCTCATTTAAATTGTCAATCTATCTACGTAAGATACAGACTTCCTCTCTGGAGAATATGGTATACTTTGTATATGAAAAATATCATTATGTATATCATTGCGTTGCCAGTTTTAACACTTATTGATCTCGTGTGGCTCGGAGTAATATCAAAGAAGCTTTATGCTAATTACCTCGGTCCAATCATGCGAAGTGATATTGTATGGCCTGCTGTTATTTTGTTTTATCTCTTTTACGCTTTTGGACTCATCTACTTTGTTATCAATCCAGCAGTTCGTGCAGATTCATGGATGATGGCACTTGGAAATGGTGCACTCTTCGGCTTCATGGCATATATGACATATGACTTGACCAACTGGGCAGTTCTCAAAGGATTCGCATGGCAGATCGTACCAATTGATATTATTTGGGGCGCTATTCTCTCAGGTGTTGTTTCAGTGATTGTTTTCTTTATTGTTAAAGCTATCTACTAACCTATGCTGTTTAGGATTTTGCAATTCAGGAATATGGCAAAGGAAGGCCTGAATGATCCAAAAGGATTTGCAAAGAGCCAAGCCAAGGAAGCGATCATTGGTGCTTTGATGGTGCCAGTGATTGGTTTGATCCTTTTCTTGGCGTTCTTGTTCATGCTTTCATATACGCAGGTATTTGGTGGACCATACGGAGTAGCAAAATTTTTCTTTTGGCTTCTGGCGATCGCCTACGCCATAGGAGGTTTCGTTATTTATACTATCTACTCGACTATTAAGAAGGCGGTAAAAAATGTTAAAGACGAAATGAAAAAGACTTCAGCGGGTACTAGTGAGACCTCTCACATGAGAGATGCAGAAATAATTGAAGAATAGTTTGTTTGACAGTAGGTGAGTAACGTAGTATTTTCAAGGAAATACTATACCTATGAGCAACCTTACCACTGAAATAACAGATGTCCTTAAAGAGGATCCTATTTACGCTGAGTTAATTCGAATAACCCAACAGTACCGTGCCGAGTATCCGGATATACCTTTTAATGTATCCAAGATGATGGAGCCACGTAAGCACATCATGTGCGGAATGACTTTTAGCGGTAATACAGTAATATTCGGGCCAGAATATACGATTACTGGAATTGATTTTCTGAAGTTAACCGAAGAAAATGGAGAAATGTTAGAGAAAGCAAACTCTGATTTTTTCTTCGACATGCTTTCGGTTTTTCCTGAACAAGGCAATTACGTACTCGAAGCTATTCAATACGCGGATGTTATTCATCCTGAAAATGATATTTTTGGCGAGAAGTTGAAAATTGTCTTTAGGGGTCTGACGTATCAAAAGTACGAATTGCATGGTTGGGCGTTTGAACAAAAGGATGACGATGGAGAATGGGATTTTATACTCTCAACCACGCGCAAGGATATGTTTACTTTTTACAACAAAAATAACCAGGCTTTTATGTTGGAAAACGAAGATGCTCTTACTGAAGAAAATAAAGACGATGAATTTTGGTTCAATGTTGAGTCATATCGATTGTCGAAAATTGTTTTCAGAATGACGCTTGATATGAAGAATATCGAAGAAGAAGAAAAGACAGAAAAATAAACGAAATGTAAATACATAGAGTGCCAGTCTGCTTGCAGACTGGCGTTTTTTATGCTATACTATAAAAAGTTTAATAAGTGCAATTATCAAGAGCGCGGGGAGAGTACTGACTCAACGATCCGCCAGCAACCAGTCGAAAGACATGGTGCTCCATTCAGCCCGCTCGGGGAGATAAGCTAGTCGCAAACTCTTCACAGTGGTCGAAGAGTTTTTTATTTTTAATTTATTTTTTTATGTTTACAGATACACTTCTACAAACTTATACTGTCGAAAGCGTTACCAACGGCCATCCTGACAAAGTATGCGATCAGATTTCTGATGCGATTTTGGATGCACTTTTGATTCAGGATCCTAACAGCCGTGTTGCTGTGGAAGCTTTTGGCTGTCATGGACTGCTTGTTATTGGAGGAGAAGTTACGACAAATGGAGTAGTAGACTACGCAGAAATCGCTCGGAAGGTCTATGAAAAAATCGGCTATGAAAATCCGTTGGAAATCGTTACTCGTGTCGTTACGCAATCTCCTGAAATCGCGCAAGAGGTAAACTTCGGTGGGGCGGGGGACCAGGGAATCATGTATGGTTTTGCTACGAATGAAACTGAGGAATTTTTACCAGTTGGTGTAGTACTTGTGCACGCGCTCGCGAAGCGGCTTGAAGAAGCTCGTCGTGAAAAAATAATTCCATGGCTGCTTCCTGACGGCAAGACGCAAGTAACGATCATTGATGGAAAAGTGAAAACAGTTGTTGTCAGCACACAGCACATGCCCGGTATTACGCAGGAGGAAATCGTGCAGGAAGTGACGCAGAAAATTATTGTGCCAATTATTGGAGATATTTCAGGCATTGAACTCATTATTAATCCTTCTGGGTCATTTACCAGCGGAGGATTTGATGCTGATGCTGGACTGACTGGCAGAAAGATTATGGTAGACACGTATGGCGGACTTGCTCCGCACGGCGGCGGTGCATTTTCTGGAAAAGATTCTACTAAGGTAGATCGTTCAGCAGCATACATGGCACGTTTCGCTGCAAAAAATATTGTGGCGAACGGCTTGGCAAAAAAAGCACTTGTGTCGGTTTCGTATGCAATCGGCCGTGTAGATCCAGTGCAGGTTTTGGCTTTCAATGAAAAAGGGGAAGACATTTCCGAATTGGTCACGAAGCATTTTGATTTTCGTCCACGAGCAATTATTGAACGCCTCGGACTTCGAGGACCGATCTTTGAACAGACGGCTGCATATGGACATTTTGGGAAGGCGGGATTGCCGTGGGAAGAGATTATTTCCTTATAGGTAATATTGACAAGAGTGTATTTATGTTCTAATGTGAGCAAAAATACATTTATGCAAAAAACACTTTTTTACTCGTTCGTAGTATTCGTACTTAGTTTTTCAAGCTGCACGCAGCGCCACAACAACTCCCAAAATGAAAGATACTTTTTGGAAGAACCGCAGCCACAACCGGAAACAACGCATATTTCATCATTGCCTGAACAGGCAAGAGATAAAATGGTGCGCGTGAGGGCAATTGCTCGTTCAATTCTTTCAAATTCTACTGATGCAAGAAGCAGGGAAATTGAAGCGATTGAAGCAAAGGTTTCATCGGGCTGGCTTGATAGTGTTTCAGGTTGTTATGATCTTAACTTTAAAATCCTGCAGCCAAATACTGGAGTTAAGCTGGTAATAATTGATACTGCTGCTCGCAGATATATCAATGCCCAGTGCGAAACTACCAATCAATTTGGAAGCAAGAGTGCTTCAATGCTTTTTGTTGCTCCGGAGCTTTCGCTGGTACAAGGAGATACTATCTTGTATATCATGGCAGACTGGCAAACATTAGCTGGAGAAGATGACACATTGAGCGCATTGAAATACCTGCATGAGCTGATGCATGCACTGCAGTGGGCAAAAAAACCACAGCCGCTTGCTCAGAGAAACAAAGAATCATTTGCGCGCGAAAGTGAGGCTTGGCAGTATCAAATTGATCTTTGGGTTAATTCATTAACACAGGAAAAACGCGAAGCTCTGCAGGCACAAAAATTATTCTACATACAGTTCTCTGTCGATTCTTTTGTAAACGGATATATTTACCAAGATCAAGCCGATTTTATGGTAAAAATAGCTGGTTCGTATCAGGGCTATTGGGAAATGTTCCTTTACTATACTTTTGGTCCGGCATACATTCAGCGCAGCTATGCATCGCTAAGAAAATAACATCTATATACTTATTGAGGCAGCTATCGTTTATAACGTGGCTGCCTCTTTTTTATACTCCGAGCTTTCTGCTATACTCATTGCATGGTTTCAATCATCAAATCTACCGGCGAAAAACAAGCATTTAATAAGGCTAAGCTCTGCGTTTCGCTGAAACGGGCAGGAGCTCCTGGTGATATGGCAAATGCTGTTTGTGCAAAGGTTGAAGAAAAAGTCACTGCGGGAATTTCAACTTCAAAAGTATATCGAGAAGCACTCCGATACCTCGTAAAAGAAAATGCCGATGTTGCGGCTCGTTATAGTTTATACCGTGGAATTGCAGCGCTTGGTCCAGCAGGATTTTTGTTCGAACAATATGTTGAAGTAGTACTTCAGGCGCATGGATACAAGACGATGCGTAATATTTACATGAAGGGTGCGTGCATCAGTCACGAAATTGATTTGATAGCTATCAAAGATGGCACGCAGTATTTCATGGAGCTTAAATATCACAACGAAGCTGGTATTAAAACCCATGTGCCGGTAATCATGTATGGCTATGCTCGACTCGATGATCTGATTCGCGGACAGAATAAACATTCGGGCGAAAAGCATCGATTGGCGATGTGGTTGGTAACGAACACAAAGTTTACTGATACGGCAATCTCGTATGCAAAATGCAAAGGTATCCGTCTCTCGGGCTGGAATTATCCAGAACAAGGAGGACTGGAAGAAATGATTGTTTCTAAAAAGATGTATCCCGTTACAGTGCTTCCATCCGTTACGCAGTCACTTTTGGTAAAGTTTGCGAAGCGAAAAATTATTCTTGCACAGGACCTTGCAACATATACTGTTTCGGATCTGAAGAAATTTGGAGTGACAGAGACTGTAGCGCAAAAAATTATTCAAGAAGTTACTGGACTATTTAAGAACTAACTATGGGAACCCTTTCAATCGTCGCAACACCAATCGGAAATATGGAAGACATCACGCTTCGGGCACTTCGCGTGCTTGCCGAGGCTGACATTGTTCTCTGTGAAGACACTCGAACATCGGGAAAACTTTTTGCATATCATAAAATCAAAGCGAAAAAATTCGCTAGCTACAATGCGCACAGCACTTCGGGGAAATCTGATTTTGTGTTAGATGCTTTGAAAGAAGGGAAGAATGTGGCGCTGATTTCAGATGCGGGTACACCGGGAATTTCTGATCCGGGGATGTTGTTGGTAAGGCAAGTGAGAGATGCGTTTGGGGCCGAAGCGAATATTGTCGCAGTCCCGGGAGCTTCGGCCCTGATTTCTGCATTGTCTATCAGCGGCGTTTCGGCTGCTCCATTTTTGTTCCATGGATTTATCCCACACAAAAAAGGACGTGAGACATTGTTCAAGCAAATTCGTGACGATGTCATCAATACGCATGTGGCATACGAATCTTCACACAGAATTGTAAAAGCGCTTACCTCACTTGCGAAACTCTTACAAGAAGGACGAAAGGTTATGATCGCCCGAGAGATTACTAAAATGCACGAAGAAGTTTTGGAAGGAAGCGCCGAAGAAATCGCAGCTATCCTTACTAAAACTCCAGTGAAGCAAAAAGGGGAGTTTGTATTGATTGTTGCAGCAATTTCTTAGTTGTAGCGCAGGTTGCACACTACCAGGCAGGGTATGCTATAATCCACCTATGATATTCGCACGTACAACAGCAATCACCGGTCTTATACTCGTTCTTTTGCCATTACTCGGCTTACCAACTTCTTGGAAGATGGCGGTCTGTATTATCGCTGGAGTTGTTCTTTTGTATCTCGGTTACAAAGAATACCGTATCGCTGAACGACACCGCTTGGCTCGTGAGGAACGAACAAAAACATACACTGAAAGCATGCAGGAAGAAGCTCGAAAATCAACAGTAACAAATATATAACTATGCATATGCGAACAATCGCGTCGGTAGTACTTTTAGGTGTCATCGTTGCTGGTGGCGCGTATTTTGGTATTCCAGCACTTTCCAAAGATAGCTATGATGTGGCAGCCCCCATCGTTACCACAACCGAAAACAATACGACTGCTGAAATTGTTCCAACACCAGAAGAAACTGAAAATCCATCATTACCCGGAACGGCTGGAAATAGTGGAGTTACGATTACTCACGTTGCGACGCCCGCTCAAGTAAAAGCGCTGTATATGTCGAGCTGGGTAGCAGCAACGCCATCATTTCGCGCAAAATTGGTAAAGCTTATCGACGAGACAGAACTCAACACCGTTGTTATAGATATCAAGGACGCAACAGGAAAGATTGCGTTCCTAACTCATGATCCAAAGTTAACTGCGCTCGGCTCTACAGAGAATCGTATTTCAGACATTGATTCGTTCATCGCCTCGCTCCACGAAAAAGGAATCTACGTCATCGGACGTATCGCAGTTTTCCAAGACCCATATATGACAGAAAAAAATCCAACATGGGCGATCAAGCGAAAGAGCGATGGAGCAATTTGGAAAGATTTCAAAGGTCTTAGCTTCCTTGATCCTTCAAACAAAGCGGTTACCGAATATACAGTGGCGATTGCCAAGGAATCCTATGCTCATGGTTTTGATGAAATAAATTTCGACTACGTACGTTTTCCATCTGACGGAAAAATTTCTGATATTGCATATCCGAATACTGACGGAACAACGTCGCGAGCAGATATCATGGAAGCTTTTTTCAAAGACTTACATGAATCAGTCAAAGATACTGGTATGGTAACTTCAGCTGATCTATTTGGCTTGGTTACGACATCAACTGATGACCTTGGTATTGGTCAAGTTCTTGAAAAAACACTTCCGTATTTCGATTACGTCTGCCCGATGGTATACCCATCACACTTCGGTTCTGGATGGAATGGATTCAAGAATCCCGCTGATCATCCATATGAAGTGATTAAAATAAGTATGACTAAGGCAGTTGAGCGCGCAAAGGCAATAGGACAAGATCCGCTCAAGCTCCGTCCATGGCTCCAAGATTTTAATATCGGCGCAACATACACGGCTGAAATGGTAAAGGCACAAATAAAAGGTACCTATGACAGCGGCCTTAATTCTTGGCTTATGTGGAGCGCTGCGAATACGTATACAAGGGGAGCATTAGCAAACGAGTAATCTGACAATATGCAAGATTGACCCCATCCTGTATATCTGAAATAATGAACAAACTGTATGGAAAATACTAAAAATATTAAGTTTTATATTGGGGCGACTGTCGTGCTTGTCCTCGTTTTTATAACCGGCGCTCTTGCTGGTTATTCAAGACGACCGTGGATTGACCGTGTCATGGCTGTTTCCAATAAAGAACCCCAGGTAGTTACAGACGCCGATTTTGCGCCGTTCTGGAAGGTCTGGAACATCATAAATGAGAAATACCCTAATCCCGAGATTTCAAATGCTCAGGACCGCGTTTGGGCTGCTACACAGGGTCTCATGACATCTCTCAATGATCCATATTCTGTCTTTTTCCCACCAAAGGATGCCAAGAGCTTTAATGAGCAAATCAAAGGAGAATTTACTGGAGTTGGAATGGAAGTGGGTATTAAGGACGGACTATTAACTGTTGTGGCACCACTCAAAAATACTCCCGCTGAACGCGCAGGCATTAAGTCTGGCGACAAGATCATCAAGATCAATGAAACTTCAACAGCCGACCTTGCACTCGATAAAGCTATCGAAATGATGCGTGGAGAAAAAGGAACGACTGTTACATTGACCATTGTGCGTGAAGGCGAAGAAACATCTCGTGAACTTTCAATTGTCCGCGACACGATTTCAATTCCGACAATCGATCACAAAATTCTCCTCAATGGCGTGCATGTAATCAGTTTGTACAGTTTCGACGCGAACTCTGCAGCGTTGTTCCGAAAAGAAATCCTTTCATTCAAAGAGAGCGGTGCTACACAATTAATTCTCGATTTGCGTGGTAATCCTGGTGGCTATCTTGATTCAGCTGTTGATATGGCAAGCTGGTTCTTGCCTGCAGGAACTACAATCGTAAAGGAAGATTACGGAGCAAAACAGTCTCAGGATATTCTTAAGAGTAAGGGTTATAATATTTTTGGAAAAGATCTTAAGATGGCAATATTAGTTGATGGTGGTTCTGCTTCCGCTTCCGAAATTCTAGCAGGTGCACTTTCTGAACACAAAATTGCAAAACTTGTTGGTCTACAGACATTTGGTAAAGGTTCGGTGCAGGAATTGATTCCTGTTACTGATGACACGTACGTCAAAGTCACTATCGCTAAATGGCTTACACCGAATAACGTTTCGATTTCTGAAAAAGGTTTGACTCCGGATCTTGTAATCAAGTCAAACAAGGGAGATGCTATCGGAAAAAATGATGCACAAATGGATCGAGCGCTGAAGTACGTTACTACTGGAAAATAACCTAACGATAGGTAGGTCTTGTGCCCAGCGTAATACTCTGTAATTTCCATACCAAGGGCCTACAGCCACTAAGTGTACGCATAACTGAAATTATGCTATATTCTCCATATGCAGGTACTACTACTACAGAATGTTAAAGGAATCGGAAAAGCAGGGGAGGTCAAGGCTGTAAACGACGGTTACGCTCAGAATTTCCTCTTCCCAAAGAAATTAGCCGAAATTGCAACACCAGAAAAAATTGCAAAGTTGAAGAATTCTGCCCAGGCAAAGATAGACGAAAAGAAACTTCATATTGATCTCACTATTAAAACATTAAGTGCTCTTGATGGGGCAGAAATAGAGCTTCATCGTAAAGTTAATTCAGCAGGTGCGCTCTTTGGAAGCATCCATATTAGCGATGTCCGTGATGCTATCAAGCAGTCACATAAGATTTCTGTTGCTGAAGAATATATAAAAATTCCTGAAATAAAAAACACTGGTGAATTTGATGCCAAAATTGGTAGCAAACAGCTCGGTAGAGAATTCAATCTTAAGATAAAAGTAATCGGACAATAGTTTTTGCTCCATGCATGACATAACGAAACAATGCCAGAACTGCTCAAAGGATTTCGTTATCGAAAGTGGGGATTTTTCGTATTATGAACGGATCGGTGTCCCTGCTCCGAATTATTGCACTGAATGCAGAATGGTCCGAAAGTATGTATGGAGAAATGAGCGTGTTTTGTATCGCCGAACATGCGATAAAACGGGCAAAAGCATTGTTTCCATGTACGCACCTGAAAGTAGATTTACGGTCTACGATATTAAAGAATGGTGGAGCGATTCATGGAACCCGTTGGATTATGGAATAGATTTCGATTTCTCAAGGCCATTTTTCGAACAATTTAAGGAACTCCAAACTAGAGTGCCGAGACTCGCTTTGTTAAATAAGAATTGCGAAAATTCTGACTTCTCAAACCATTCAAGCAATTCAAAGGACGCCTATATGTGCACAGTTGCTTTTGATAGCGAAAATGTAATGCATTCTCAAAACGTTATCCCTGCAAAAAATACTTCCGATGTATATCGCGCGGAAGGTTCGTCTAATGAAAATTTATTCGAATGCATTAACGTCCGTGATTGCTACAACTGCCAGTACTGTTTTTTAATTGAGAGCTGCTTTGACTGTTACTATTCGTACGATCTGCGAAACTGCTCCAATTGTTTTTTGTCATACAATTTGCGCGGGCAGTCGTACTATTTTATGAATCAGAAATATTCAAAAGAAGAATATACCGAAAAGGTTAAGGAATTTAATTTGAAATCACACGCAGAAAGACAGAAACTATATGCAGCTTGGCTTGAAATTATATTTGAAAAAGCATTACATCGCGGAATGTTGATTGAATCGTCTATTAATTCAACAGGAAATTTTGTGATCGGGTGTAAGGATAGCACATATTGTTTCGATGTTGAGTCAGTGGAAAATTGCAAGAATATTCATCTCTCAACGCATGGGGTAAAGGACACGTATGATTCGTATCATGTGGGTGTTACTTCTGAGCTTTTATATGAAAATCATGCTGTTACAAGGTCGTCAGGAGGCCGTTTTGTGCATCTTTCATACGACAATACAAATCTTACCTATTGCGATTCTTGTCATAACTCAAATGAACTTTTTGGATGCATTGGTATTAAGAAGGGCGCGTATATGATTTTGAATAAGCAGTACTCGAAAGAAGAGTATTTTGAGCTTAAAGCGAAAATAATCGAGCATATGAAATCTACGGGGGAGTGGGGGGATTTTTTCCCACCAGAGCTTTCGCCGTTTGCATATAATGAATCAAATGCACTGACCTACTTTCCACTGACAAAAGAGAAGGCGCTGGAAAAGGGTTTTATATGGAAAGATAATTTGCCGGGAACTTTCGGCAAAGAAACTATTCAGCCTGAAGAAATTCCAGACTTAATTACTGATATTGATGACAGTATTCTCGAACAAGTATTGAAATGTGAACGATCTGGTAGAAATTATAATCTTACCAAACAAGAATTAGATTTTTTCAGACAACATTCAATTCCTGTGCCCCGATTGCATCCCGATGAGCGCTACAAAGACCGCATGTCTATCCGACCAAAGAGAACCTTGTATGATACAGTATGTGCAGTTTCAGGCGTAGCGCTCAAAACTGCGTATCCTCCAGAACGAAGGCCGAAAAACATTGTGAGTGATGAAGTTTATAAGAAAAATGTACTGTAAGTATGGAACATAGAAACTGCCAAAACTGTAAGGAGAACTTTGAAATCACGCAGGATGATCAGCTTTTTTATGAACGAATAAAAGTTCCGACGCCGACTTTCTGTCCTCTATGTAGACAAAAAAGAAGGATGATGTTCCGTAATTTCCGAACCCTGTATCGCAGACCATCTTCGAAGTCTGGGAAAATGATGATTTCAATGTATCACGAACGACAACCTTTTCCTGTTTGGAGTATTGAAGAATGGTATGCAGATGATTGGGATCCAATGGATTACGGACGTGACTTTGATTTTAGCCGACCTTTTTTTGAGCAATACCAAGAGCTAAATAACCAAGTGCCGCGTTTCGGACTGATGGTAAACAATAGCACCGAGTGTGATTACTCTAATTTATGTAATCGAAGTTCTCGATGTTATTTCGTTTTTGGATGCGTTGATAATGAAGATTGTGATTACAGTCATAGTGTTTGGAATTGTCGGGAATCAGTTGATTGTCTGTATCTTTTTAAGTCTGAATACTGCTACCAATGTATTGATGTATTGGAATCAAGCCGACTTCTTTATTGTCGTGAATGCGAATCTTGTACTGATTCGATCGGTCTTTTTGATTGTCGTGGTTGTATAAATTGCATCGGATGCGTTGGTTTGAGAAATAAGAGCTACTATATTTTTAACAAACAAGTAACCAAAGAGGAGTATCAGGTATTTGTAAAAGAACACCCGATTTCTGATAAGAAAAGTTTGCAGTATATTTTGGATGAGCGTGATAAGTTGATTGAAAAAGTTCCTGTGCCGTGCATGTTTGGTTCACACAATATTGATGTGACCGGTAATCATGTCTATCATGCAAAAAATGTTAAGTATGGTTTTGACGTAAAATCAGGAGAAGACAGTGCCTATGGTTTTACCGTTCGTAAAATGGTCAATTCTCGGGATATAACTTTTTCCCTTGATGTAGAAAATTGCTATGAAAGTATGTTTTCACAACACTATGGGCTTAAGTTTTGTCATTGGGCTATTGATTGCTCAGATTGTACTTATTCTGAAGCATGTTTAAACTCGAATAATCTTTTCGGCTGTGTTGGTTTGCGCAAAAAAGATTATTGCATTTTGAATAAACAATATACGAAAGAAGAATATGAAGTCTTAATGCCAAAAATTATTGAACATATGAAAACAACAGGGGAATGGGGTGAGTTCTTTTCTGTATCTATGTCGCCGTATGCATTCAATGAATCAACGGTAAGTGAATATTACCCGCTTACCAAAGATCAGGCTTTAGCAAAAGGATATCGTTGGGAAGATAATATTCCGTTCACGAAAGGCCAGGAAAACTACGCTATTGCATCACTTGAGAATTCACAATTATACGACTGGAGTTATTTACAAGATAAAGTGTTTGCCTGCGATACTTGTAAAAGAAACTACCGATTTGTTAGCCATGAAATTTCTTTTTACGAGCGGTTTAAATTGCCTTTACCGACAGAATGTTTTTTCTGTCGTCACGATAAACGCATGAGTACACGTCTTCCACGACTTTTGTACGATCGCATCTGTGTGTGTAATAATTCAGAGCATGGACATGATTCTCAGTGTGCGAAACAATGCAAGACTGCTTTTGCTCCAGACCGCCCCGAAAAAGTATACTGCGAAGCTTGCTATCAAAAAGAAGTGCTCTAGAAATAAAAAAACTCCCATCGGGAGTTTTTTTATTTAGATAACGTGTACTGCTTTCTTTACAGTAGTTGTACCGTCAAAGTTTGTCTTACGCTTGTTGGTGAACTTCACTGTTCCTGCTGTGAGAGCGAAGAGAGTGTGGTCTTTTCCAAT
>JACCDG011216148.1_pt1 | contig 16808 bp, 25 predicted proteins | sample 7442471 | NCBI WGS metagenome assembly JACCDG01 (sample SAMN15323444, study PRJNA562643) | freshwater metagenome | isolation source: river surface water | place: USA:Blue River Watershed | collected 2017-08-17 | reverse complement strand
GCAACAAGACCAAAGCATTGGCTGAGTTGTTGCACTGCGATGAAGCACAAGCGGAGCGAATCATCTTGCAGCGCTGCGACGTATGAGCCTAGCGATCTGGACTCGTTCCAGATCGGTGTGTTCACACATACCAAACCAACTCAATCAACACACTCAATAAGCGAAAGCAAATCATGTCCAAGACACACACAAAGTCCGCATTCATCAACTTCGACCTGTTCGAATACATCGAAGAAACCACCAACCCTACACTTGCCGCAGCTATGGCGCGAAACGCCGCATGGCGTGTTGACTCACTCATCCAGAACTTCTCTCGTCAGATATTCAAGACCGTGCGTGAAGGTTTGATCAACCGTAAAACAGAGGCCATCGCATCGAAGCTCACACGCGATGGTCACGCAGAGATCATGATGGCTCTGCGTGACCTCGCTCTCTCCGAAGAAGCATTCGCAGAGTTTGGCAAAGGTGCTCCCGGTGCCATGAGGAACATCAAGGATCTCATCCGTTTTCGTGACCATATCCATGAAGTCGCTCATGATCTGGTCGCACTGACATTCAAGTGGGATGGCACGATCAATTCGTTCCCACTCGAAACCATCGACCAAGCGTTCGCACGTCCAGTCGAGATGAAAGTCGGACGTGACCAACGCCGTCGCATCAAGGTCAGCATCGACCGTCGTGCTCAAGAGTACAACCTCAACGAGGAAGAGCGTGGCCATCTGGTCGAGCGTCGTCTGCTGTCTGCACAAAGCGAGATGGATGAAATCTCCGAAACACTGGACAGTCAGCAAGACATCGTGTTCTGCATGTTTCAGTTCGCTATGCACGCTGACACGAACATGGACCTCGCTGACAAGTTCTATCACCTGGACACTTCAGTCCAACGTGCGCTGATCACATCGGCGATGGAAGCAGCACGTCGTGCTGAGACAGAAGCAGCAAACAGCCGTCGTATCTCAGACGCAGAGTTCGACGACATCTGCATTGGTGCGCTGCGCATCGAACGTACGCTGCAAGGTGTGCTGACCTCGTCGCAGTTCGCTATGCGTGAGACGGCCGAGGCGTAACCGCTCCGCGAGCTAGAACCTTCGGGTTCTAGCTCTCTACGGACTGCGGATTTATGGGGTTATGAGTTACGGTAATGAAATTTGAAGAGCTTTACCTATATAGAAGTAGTACTTAGTACTTAGAAATAGATATTTGTTTTATAGTGAATTTTCAATTCATAACCATAACTTTATAACTCAAAGACTAAGTAGATAAGAGACTAGGGCGGCTATAGCAAACGATGCGTGCATGCACCACATGTGAGTGTCCGCACCCCGTGTCGTTCTCGTGTATCGTTGCAAGATTGTGCAATCCAAACCACTCACATCATGAAGCTGAACTTCCTACAAGCCTCTGTGCCTCTGACCAAGTCGTACGCACGGACAACCAGCGGACTCACTAAGACTCCCTACCCGTTCGTGTGGGAGTTCACGTCAGTTGAAGAGACTTGCAACACACTGCCTCAGCTCGAATCTCTACTTGAGAAGCATGCAGCATTAGGCAACTGTTTGCTCAAGGGTGAACTGCAACGTACCCTGGTCAATGAGTCGCGTGCTGGCTCAACTGACCGTAACTCTTCCAGCGAATGGCTGGTGCTCGACCTGGATGGTCTGCCTGAGACCATGGACACCGCATCCAAGACAGGTCAAGTCATCACCATGCCCATGACCGTGGACTTATTCATGGCTGAGCTGGGTCTGCAAGACATCTCGTATGTCATTCAGTGGTCTGCGTCTTATGGGATTGAGAACCAACGCATTCGTGCCCACATCTTCATGATGCTGGACAAGGCATACTCCGCTCCCCTGCTCAAGCAGTGGCTCATGCAAAAGAACCACGAAGTCCCGCTGCTCAGCTCCACGATGACACTGGCCAAGAGCGGCAACGCTCTGTGCTGGCCACTGGATGTCTCAGCCTGTCAGAACGACAAGCTGATCTACATCGCACCACCCAAGCTCAAGGGCATCAAAGACCCTATGGGCAAGACGCCGCGTATTCAGTACGTCAAGCGCAAACAAGACAAGCTCAGCCTCTCGGCTCAGGCCATCAACTCCACAGAGAAGAACAAGAGCCTGACACACAAGCGCATCGACGAGCTGCGCGACGCACTGGGCCTGCCCAAGCGCAAATACTCGTACAAGGTCGTTGGCGGCACGGAAGTTCTGCTCAAGCCCGACGAAGCATCCATTACAGAGATGAAGACAGACCGTGGCTTCGTCTACTTCAACTTCAACGGCGGTGACTCCTGGGCCTACTATCACCCAGAGAACAACCCCGACTACATCCACAACTTCAAAGGCGAGCCCAGCTACCTCACCAAGGAGCTGCTGCCCGGTTACTGGCAAGAACTCACCTCCACGCCCATCCGCACCACATCAGGCGGGATCACCTACCTCGTCTTTTGCGATCGGCGCACAAATACCTACTGGCGTGGCACCTACGACAACACCACAGACGCCCTGGACATCAACAGCACGAACAGCGTCAAGGTCATGCAGGACTTCGCCAAGCAGCACGGCATCCCGCTGGGTGACTTCATCCCTGAATGGGATCTGATCTTCGACCCACAGGACACTGTCCGCGTCGACGCAACTAACAAGATCGTCAACTCGTTCACACCGAGCGTCTACATGAAGGGCAGCACCGGCAAGAAAGTACGCGCTGTCCCCAAGACGATCTTCAAAGTCATCTCCCATGTACTGGGCGGTGAGGCCGAGATCATTGAGCACTTCATCAACTGGCTGGCCTACATCGTCCAAAAGCGCGACCGCACCCGCACCGCCTGGGTACTGCATGGCACGACCAGCACTGGTAAGGGCTCACTGATGAGCAACATCTTGCGTCCGATACTCGGCCGCTCGCACACGCACGCCTGTCGTGCTGAGGACCTCAACGAGAAGTACAACGAGCAGCTCCAGGAAAAGCTACTCATCTTGGTCGACGAGATCGAGACCAAAGCCCTGGTCAACGAACGCGGCGTCATGGCCAAGCTCAAGAACTTCATCACTGAGCCCACCATCACGATGCGAGCGATGCGTCAGAGCAGCGTCGAGATCCGCAACTACGCCAACTGGATCTTCAGCTCCAACCGCCCTGACCCCATCGTCATTGACCGCGAAGACCGTCGGTTCAACGTGGGCCGGTACCAAGGCGAGAAGCTGGTCATGACCGCAGCAGAGTTCACTCAGATTGAGCAAGAACTCCAATCGTTCTACGACTACCTGGAGGCTTACCCGCTGGACGAAGACAAGGCCAGCACAGTCCTGCACACTCAAGACCGCGAAACATTGATGTCCATCAGCGAGTCCTCGGTCGACACGGTGGCCAATGCGATGCTGGGCGGCAACATGAACTTCTTCCTGGACCAGCTGCCCACGACCATCAACTACCAACGCAACGCCTTACTCAACAACAAGGTCGAGGACTACAAGGACACCGTCAAGCAGCTCATCGCACGCACAGACCCGCTCAACGGTAAGTGCAACATCAGCCGCGACGAGATGCAGTCCATCTTCGACTACGTCGTGGGTGGCATGCCGGCATCGCCCAACAAGTTCACGTCCTTGCTCAAGCACCACCGCATCCACACCAAGGTGGTCAAGATCAATAACAAGTCCGTCAACGGCTTGACCTTGATATGGAAGGACTACAAGGACTTCCAGGAGTACAAGGATCAGTACTTGGCACCGCCGCAACCAACCAAGCCTGCGCTGGCCACACGCGGAGGCAAGAAAGTAGGGGTATCCGGATCTTGATATGGTTGCGTACCAATCCAGAAAGGAAAGACACTATGCAAAAAACTGAGCAGGATAGAGTCTCTGTGGTCGAGCAGTCGGGTGAAGCCTTGGAGGCGTATCAAGCGAGCAACCATCTCCATGGCTTTGGAATGGTGCGGCTCTCCGCCAAAGATATCTCCTTACTACAAGAGGGAAAGATGCTTGCTTGCCATGACGGCGAATATGCAACCTTCGTCGTGTTGGCATGAACACCGATGAGTTGAACGCACTGCGCAGGATCATCGAACAGCACGGCGAGGTCAGGGCCGGTGATGACTTCGAGAGTGTCGTCGCGCTCAAGCAAGACCCAGATGCACCGCGATGCGGAGTGGATGCGTCCCTCTGGTGCGTCTTCGCCAACAACTCTACCCCCTGCCCCGCACGCAAAGTCGAGTTCCGCGTAGTTGCGTCCTGCACAACGGGGTCGCCGCACGTCAAGAAAGAACTCATCTTCGTCCCCAAAGTGGAGTACCTGACGTGGAAACTGACCCAGAGCTAATTGAGTTGGAAGTAGCTCAGAACTTATGCCACTCAGGCGCACACGCACGCCCCTGCTACTACGACTACGGACAGCCCGGAAGCAGCAAATGTAGGGTTGGTGCCAACCCTCCGTGCAAAGGGCGCAGCGTCATCTTCGTCCCTAAGTTGGAGTACCTGACGTGGAAGCTCACACAATGACATTCAAGCAGCCTAAAGTATTCGAGCCGGTGTTCGATAAAGAACTCCTCGGGCACGAAGACAAAGAGATCATGGCGATACCAAGCAAAGGCGAGTGCGTCTACGACAACGGCAACGGAACAGTGGTCCAGTGCGTCTATAGCGTAAACGACCTATGCCCCAGTCGGAGCTGCGGTCCCGACTCAGTAAACAATCAACCGGCAGTCATGTATGTTTCTAAGCTGGCATACATGAGCGCGAAATTAACCAGCTTATAATCGTTTCTCTTTTTTCGACAAGCGGACAAATCCAATGAAACTTCGTCTATTCGCCCTGCGCGACGTCGCCACCAACAAGATCGTTCCAGAGCTGTACTTCGGCTCCAAGCAAGAGGCTAAGCGCGAACGCGACAGCCGCCCTGCCGGTCAGTTCGTGGTCACCCCCGGCCCTGATCATCGCCGCTATGAATCCAAAAAGCACTGAGCCCGAGGCTCCAGACTTTGATGAGCTGGTGAAGGTGGTCCGTCTTACCATCCGCTTCAATCGAGGCATCGACAAGACAGATCCATGCCTCACCGACTCAGGCGTGATTGACTTCATCAAGAAGTACACCAGCTGGCTGCTCAACTACGAGCTGAGCGAACCCTCGCTCACCAAAGCAAGGCAAATCGTCCTGGCTGAACTCGATCTCTAATCGTTTATCAATCCCGGAAAGACTGAAAGGATTCCAAGTGAAACCATCGAAAGTAAAAGCAGCGCTGCTGCATCTCACGAACCGTCGCCGCCCAGCATTCCTGTGGGGCGCACCTGGAGTCGGTAAGTCCGACGTCGTTGCCCAAGTCGCCAGCGAATCGAATCGCCAGCTCGTCGACGTACGACTGAGCACCATGGACGTGGTCGATATCCGTGGCTTCCCCGTCCCGAACCTGGAGTCCAAGGTCATGGAGTGGCTGGTGGCCAACTTCCTGCCACCCATGATGGTTCCAGGCAAGACCAAGGGCAAGCTGGTCCCCAACGAGTCCTTTGGCCTGTTGTTCCTGGACGAGATGAACTCAGCACCACAAGCTGTCCAAGCCGCTGCCTATCAGCTCGTGCTCAACCGCCGCGTCGGTGACTATGAGCTGCCAGCCAACTGGGCCATCCTGGCCGCAGGCAACCGCGCTGGTGACCGCTCAGTGGTCAACGCCATGCCCGCTGCGCTGGCCAACCGCTTCGTCCACATCGACTTCGAGCCTGATGCCGATGACTGGCAAGCCTGGGCCGCTGCCAACGGTATCTCTGACGTCACCCGTGGCTTCCTGCGCTTCAAGCCCTCGCTGCTGCACTCGTTTGATCCATCCACCAACCCGCGTGCATTCCCCTCGCCTCGCTCGTGGTCCTTCGTTGATGACGTCATCAACTCGCGCCTGGACAGCGACACCGAGTACGAGCTGATCAAGGGCACCGTGGGCGAAGGCGCAGCCGCCGAGTACCTGACCTTTGCTCGCTTGGCTCGTGACCTGCCCTCGGTCGATGAAATCTTGCTGGCCCCTGACACGGCACCTGTGCCTGACGAGCCATCAGCTCAGTATGCGATCTGCACAGCGCTGGATGCCAAGGCCAACAAGAACACCATCGGTCGCCTGCTGACCTACGCAGAGCGTCTGCCGACAGAGTTCCAGGTCTTGTTCATGCGTTATGCCGCCATCGCCAACCGCGAGATCACGCAGACCAAGGAGTACACGAAATGGATCACGGCGAATCAGGACGTGCTGCTGTAAGCAACGAAGGTGCTGCCGACTTCCTTCGTCGCCGCCGAGAGGCACGCGACGAAGAGAGGACCTACATGAGGTGGTTGCAGTCTGATGAAGCCAAGACGATGAAGGCCAAGGGCTTTGCCATCCCTCGCAACTACTGGTTCTTCATCAGGTACCGCAACCACTACCCATGGATCGTCGTCGCGCTGGCGACGCTGAAGTTGACCAATGGACAACCTGCCTCTGCCTTACAAGCCACTAGCTAGTAATGACTGCTGGCACAAGTTCTGCCGCCAGTACAAAGACGAATGGTTTTCGGAGCAACGAATATGCCACACCCTCATGAGCACGGGCCACGCCCTGGCAACCAAGCAGTGGAACGCATGGGTGATCTACGCGGCCACAGCCAAGTTGTTGGGGGAGGCATGACATCGTTCCAGATGCTGATGCAGCTCGAAGGGCGCATCAAAGGGCATCAAACCTGGGAGATCCATGACACGTACTGGAAAACTTTAGACGCCGGGTGGTCCATCACGTTACGTGACCGAGGTGTCGAAACCCGTATAGCGACAGGCGCACTCAATACGCTTAACCCGGACAGAGACGCCGACTTCATCACCGCTTGGTACACAGCATGGCTAACGCAAAAACTCCTGCGATGACCCGCGCCGAGATGCTGCTCTATCTGAAGAAGGAGCGCAGCTCGCATGGCAAACGCTTGGTCGATGCGTTCCACAACGTCAAGACTGAGTTCTACAAGGCGTGCCCATTTTCAGACTCTGTTGGTTTCATCTTCAGTGCGACCGCAGACAAACACGGACTACTCATCGAGCGTGTCTACCGCGAATACCTCAACCTCAAACTGATCGGATAAAACATGTTGCAAGAACGCTCCATGCTCGCCGACCTGACGATTCACCGTTGGACGGCAACCAAACACGACCCAGCCGTTTCTGCTGAGGTCGAGAAGGCCCACAGCGCCAGCAACGCTGGCCGGTACAACAAGCAGCTGATCGACAGGTCCTACCTCGCCACCATTGACGAGTTGGGCAACAAGATCCGCAAGTACCACTACACCTACACCCTGCCCTGGACAGACAAGGGCGCACGCCTGCTGCCCTCCAAGCTGTTCATGGAGTACCGCCAAGGCTTGGCCGATCTGCGCACCAAGCGTGACAAGGCCGTGGGCGACTTCCTCAACGTCTACCCATCGTTGGTCCAGGCTGCACGCACCCGCTTGAACACGATGTTCCAGCCTGAAGACTATCCGCCAGTCGAATCTCTTCGTCGGAGTTTCGACGTCGAATTAGAGATCACGCCTGTGCCCGACGCTGGTGACTTCCGCGTCGACGTGGCCAACGAGATCCAGGCCGAGATTCGTCAGCAGATCCAAGACAGCATGCGTGCCCGCCAGGACAAAGCTGTCAAGGAAGCATGGCTGCGTGTTCACGAAGCAGTCAAGCGCGTGTACGACCAGTGTGCCAACCCCAAGGGTCGCATCCATGACTCTCTGATGGACAACATCAAAGAGCTGGCCGGTGTGATCAACGGTCTGAACATCACAGACGACCCGCAGCTGGGCCAGATGAGCGCCGAGCTGACGAATCTGTGGATCAGCCCTGAGTCGATCCGCACGAGCCAATGGGCTCGCCGAGACACAGCCGACAAGGCTGAAATCCTCTTACAGAAGATCCCAACATGAAGCTCATCCTCAACGACTGCCACGGTGGCTACGGCCTGTCTCCTGAAGCCGTGTTCCGCATCGCTCAGCTCAAGGGCATCACGCTCTACCCCGAGGACGACGACCGCTTCGGTGGCCATATACCCAGCACGTACTGGCTGGTACCGGTCGAACAGCGGGTCCAGATGCTCGACCAGGAAGAGTGGATGGGTATGACGTTGGAGCAGCGCCTGGAGCACAACGCCAAGCACCTGTCCCAGATCTTCAACCCCCGCAAGATCCCTCGCAACGACCCGCACTTGGTGCAAGTGGTCGAGGAGCTGGGCGACAAGGCCAATGGCCGCTTCGCCAAGCTCAAGGTCGTTGAGATCGACGCGAGCAAACCCTGGTTCATCGACGACAGCACCGGCAAGGAACAAATCGTCCAGGAGAACATCGAATGAACAAAGAAGCTGAACGCGCACTGACCCGCGCACGCACCCAGCTGCTGTTTAGCCACGGCTTCTTCGGAGCCTTGGCCCTGCGCCTGCGCCTGACTGAAGACGAGTCCATCAAGACTCTGAACGTCGACGGCAAGACCATCCGCTACAACCCTGAGTTCATCTTGTCCCTGGACAACGATGTTCGCATGGCCGCGATGGCCCACGAGGTGATGCACTGCGTGCTCGACCACATGAGCCGTCTGAGTTCCCGCGAACCCAAGCGCTGGAACCGTGCCACTGACTATGCCATCAACCAGATGCTGCAAGACGCAGGCATGACCCTGGGCGATGGCTGGCTGATCGCACCTCAGTTCAAGGGCATGTCCGCAGATGAGATCTACCCGCTCCTGCCTGACGACCCCGAAGAAGAGTCCATGGACGACATGTCCAGCGGCAGCGGTGGCCCAGCTCAGGCTGTGGAGTGGCAGATCGCTGCGGCCCAAGCCGCGCAGACTGTGGCCGCGCAAGGCAAGCTCCCAGGCTCGTTGCAGCGCTTCTTGGAGGAAGTCGGCAAGCCCAAGGTTGACTGGCGTGCGCATCTGCGCCGCTTCGTCACTGAGCGCAGCAAGAACGACTACTCCTGGGCACGCCCACAGCGCCGCTTCCTGGCACAGGGTCTGGTCTTGCCAGGACTGTACTCAGAGTCGATGGGCTGCATGGTCGCTGTCTCCGATGACTCGGGCTCTGTCGGTGACGACATGCTCAAGGCACTGAGCACAGAGATCGACGCCATCGCCAGCGCATGCACACCGCAGCGCCTGATGCACATCTCGTGTGACTGCGAGATCAACCACGTCGGTGAGTTCGGCCCGGACGAGAAGTTCGTGATGACCTCCAAAGGCGGCGGCGGCACGGACTTTCGCCCACCGTTCGAGTACATCAAGGAGCAGAGCGTGCGCCCTGCCTGCTTGGTGTACCTGACAGACGGCTACGGCCCGTTCCCCGAGACCGCACCCGATTACCCAGTCCTGTGGGTCATGACGACAGAAGTCATCCCCCCATGGGGCGAGCACGTACGGATTGAACTATGAGCAAGCTCTCTGCTGCCCAGCTCCACGACGCGGCGATCACGCTGGAGAACGAGGTCAAGTTTCATGACGGGTACAAGACCTTCGCGCCGAAGTACAACGCACGCGAACGTCGTGACCTGATCCGCAGTTCCCTGGCTAAGTCTGGGATATTGGGCCACGATGCCGACGACCGCGAGCATCTGCGCCGTTATTTTGACGACACCTACGGCATACAGGCCACGACCAGTTACGCCATACAGGGCTTGCCCATCCTGGAGTTCTGGCTCGATGGGGTCAAGCACCCGCCTGTCAACCGCGACGCTGAACCGACCACATCCCCCGTCGAGATCGCTGAACACATTGACTCAGCCATCTCACATCTCACCCACGTATCCAACTCTCTCAAGGAGATCCTCATGAACAAGACCGAAATCATCAAGATTGAAACCAAGACCTTCGTCAACGGCGTGGACATCTCCACCCTGGACGACGCCAGCGTGTACGCACTGATCGCCACGCAAGAAGCTCAGATCAAAGAGCTGGACAAGATCGAGACCAAGCCCAAGAAGCTGACCGCCGAAATCGAAAAGCGCAAGGCCGGCGTGAAGGCTTTGGTGGACTACCTGGACTCAAAGGAGTAAGGCCATGCTTGCAGACCTCACAGACGCCCAGCTGGTCAGCATCCTGAAAAAGGCGATGGAGCAGCACGAGGGGGACATCCCGCTGACATTCCTGCTCATGACAGTCGCCGAACGCCTTGAGGCCCTATCACGACTCGCGGACGAGTGGGTAGCTTGATGAAGTGCCCCAGCTGCAAGCACGAACACACGTCCGTGACGCAGTCGCGTGACGTCGGCTCTGAAGTGTTCCGACGTCGCCGCTGCGACAAGTGCGGCCACAACTTCGTGACCGACGAACAGATCTCTGATCGCCCCTTCCCATACCCGCCCCGAAAGAAGCAATGTCCAAGTTCAACATCAACGGCCTGACTGACACCCAACAACAGTCCTGCATGTCCTTCATGATCACCGACGCCGAGCGCCTTTCCATCCTCGCCGCACGCGGTCAGCGCATGACGGGGTATCCCACCCAGCTGCGTCCAGGGATGGGTGGAGAGGTCTATTACTGGCCGATGGGCGAGCAACCCTCACCTGAAGAGCGTGCATCCATCAGCGACAAGAACCCTGTACGTGCAGCCGAGAAATTCTTGGGTAAGTATTTCGCCAAGATCGAGTTGAAACCTTTCGCCCAGGCTGGCGCACCAGTGATGCGCCCTGCTGCCCAAGCCACAGAAGAAGCGGCCAAGTCGAAAGACAACGAGGTCATCGAGAGGTCCTTGTGCAGCTTCGACGAGTTCCTGCCTGAACCCGGCAAGGCTTACCGCTTCGTCAAAGGCCCTGGTTGCCCGATGTGCGCTCAGGTCGACGCCGCCTTGGGTTTGAGTCGTACAACGCATTGAAGGTGAAAGCAGATGAACACAGCTGAAGCGCTCATCATCGCCGTCGACCGGCTTGAAGACATCCTCAAGAACGACGACAGCCAAGCCTGGAAGGAAGCAGCCAAGGTACTGCCTCAACTTCAGCGGGCGGTAGCTAAGGCAGCCGCCACCCCAGCCCCCACCTCTTGCGCAGGGGCGGGGCTGACGGATGAGGAGCGCGCTGACATGGCGTGTGCGGTTGCGGCAATTTGCACAGGGACGTCGTCGCGCACCGTCGCAGCTACAGCAATCGAATGGACTGACCGAGCCCTTCGCGCAAAGGGGCAAGTGATGAGCGCCCTTGACGCCCGACAACATTCAACCATCGCTGCACGCGGAGGTCCCCATGTTGGGTAGATGGCACGGCAAAGCGCTACAGCCCGCCGAGCTCGCCATCATTCTGGAGCAGCGAGCCCTCGGCCACGGCAAGGAACTCATCAAGCGGGCACTCGCCCGAGAGGGGTATCAGCGGTCAACCGAGTCAATACGTGGCCACCTTGACGCCATCAAACGGCGGGAGGCGGAGGAGCAAGACAAGCCCGCGAAGCCCTGAAGGCCAAGATCAAAGAGCTGATAGATGCCAAAGCCTAAGAAGAAGCGCAACAAAGCGTACCGCCCACGCGAGATCAACCTGACCGCTCATGTGGTAGGGATCAAGTCCAGCTGCTACATGCCGATGGATGACGTCGAGACGATCACCAGCAAGCTCCAGCAAGCCGTGGATATTGCTTTTCGTGGTGAGTATCACGCGGGCGCATGGCGTCGCATCCTGTGGGCATTCTTCATGACGATGCACGCGGCCACCAAGTTCGACCTGCTCTCAGGCGACTCGGCTGAGTTGTTCCTGCACGGGCACACACTGCTTGAGCAGGCCAGCGTCCGCATGAAGAAGCACAAGTCAGGCGCAATCAATGCCGAGGAGCGCATGTTCCTGAGTCTGCTGACCGAACTCTACCCAGAGGTCGCTACCCAATGCACCATCGGCCAGTGGGCCGAGGTCGAAGCTCTGGTCGACAGTCAGATCCGCTCTACCGTGGTCGGCAACGCCGACGAGTACTTCAAGTCAATGGAGTTTTGAAATGGGGTACAGAAGCTATGGCCGCATGGTCTTTGAGGGCGAGAAAGACGTAGTCATCGCCCTCGTAGCAGACCTCAAGCTGCGCGGCGACGAAGTCATGCACAAAGCCCTGGATGAAATGGTCCTATGGGTCAGAGGCGAACGAGCCAATTTCGGACTCGAATACAGCGGCTGGAAGTGGTACGACAGCTACCCCCACATCCAGGCGTTTGAGTGTATCTGGAGCACGTTCAAAGAGCGCTTCGAGGGGACCGATGACGAAGCGCCCGACCTCAACGGCGCATTCATTCGTGTCGGTGAAGACGACGACGACATAGACCGCCGATACTTCGGCGATGACCCGTATGACCTCGCCACAACCCATGTAGGGATCGAGGGCCTGAGCATCCCACCGAAAAATCAAGACATTCGTAATACTGGAGGCACAACATGCTGATCCCTGAAGCAGTCGTGTATCGTGGCGAGAATTTCCCAGTCACCAAAACACACTCTCGGATGATTGTCATGAGCGATCACTTTCGGGGAGAGTACATCCGCTACTCAGCCGGAGGTATCGGTCGGCGCGACCTGATGATCGCCGTCGTCGGCCAAGACATCCTAGTCATACCGGCCAATCCAGACCACGACGCGGACTACATCCTCCCCGCGCCCTTCCCCACATTCGATGCCGCACTCGCACACATCGCGCTGCTCGACTCACTTGCGGCATAATCGAAGATCTTTTTACGAACGGACACGATGAAATGATTAACTCATGGAGCCACTCGAAGCTCGTGGACTTCGAGAAGTGTAAGTTCATGGCTTGGCTCAAGCATGACCAGCGCATCCCGGAGCCAGAACGGCCGCTGAAGCCGGGCCAAGTAGAGCATGCCAACGACCGTGGCACCCGCATCCATGACAACTGTGAGAACTACGTCAAGGGCGCGATCAACGAACTGTGCCCCGAGGCCGAGAAGCACTTTGGCCCACAGCTTGACCTTCTGCGCGTCCTGTACGCCGAGGGCCTCGTAAGCCTGGAAGGCGAATGGGGCATGAGCCGCAGCTGGGAGACATCCGGCTGGCACGGCACCTGGGAAGAAGTCAGCGCCGAAGGCGTAGCTGAGCTGGGCGTCAAGCCCAAAGTGGCCAAGACCCTGCCCGAGCGTGGCAAGGACGGCGACTTCCTCAAGAAGGGCAAGCAGATCTACATGTGGGTGCCCTCATGGCTGCGCCTCAAGCTCGACGCCCTGGTCTTCCACGACGACTACACCGCCACCGTCATTGACTACAAGTCCGGCAAGAAATTCGGCAACGAGATCAAGCACGGTGAGCAGCTCCAGCTGTACCAACTGGTGACGTTCCTGCGCTACCCCAAGCTGGAGACCGTCTACGCCGAGCTTTGGTACATCGACGTCGGTGAAGTCACCAGCGTCAAGTACACGCGCACCCAAGGACTGAAGTTCAAGAGCAACTTCGACCGCCGTGGCCACAAGCTCACCTCCTGTGAGACGTGGCCAACCAACGCCAACCGCTTTAGCTGCCGCTGGTGCCCATACGGCCCATGGGAAGGCGGCACAGGCCATTGCCAGGACGGCGTCCGATAGACCTTACGAGGCACAGATGAACGCGAAAGAACGCCGGAACTACATCAAGACCAACGCCCCTCGGGTCAAGACCATGGCCGCGAAGCTCAAGCTGGTCGATATGCCCAGACGGGCAGAACGACTGCTTGAGATGTTCGCCTCTGAGGCCGACTGGCTCAGGGCCATCGAGATCACGGTCCAGTACGAGAAGGCCCTGCCTGCGATGGACTGTGGGAGGGACCCCTATCAGTGGCAGCTGGATGACATGATGGACACGAGTCCGTTCGCGTTCGGCGTAAGTGCGAACGCCTTCTTCCCCAAGGTCAAACACGGCACGAGCAAGTCCGACCGCATCAACAACTTGCAAGCGGCTCAGCTTGCACGTCAGCGCGCCAAGGCCGAGATGCTCCCGCGCCCACGCATCGACTTCGGTACGTCGACTGTCCCGACGTCCGACCACCAACTGCATAGCGCCGCATACAACCGATTCATCCGCGATGAACTTACGAGATTCCTATCGAAATGATTACCGCGTTCGCACACCAAAAGAAATCCATCGCTCACTCAGCCAAGACGGACATCGTCTATGACTGTAGTTCACCGGGTACTGGAAAAACCTACGTCCGCATCAAGGTCTATGAGAACCGGCACAAGAGCGTACGCGGGCGCAAAGCCGCGCTCGTGCTGGCTCCCAAGTCCCTGCTGCGTAGCACTTGGTACAACGACTTCAAGAAGTTCGCGCCCAAGGTCAAGGTCGTCGTAGCAACCGCAGAGGTCCGCGAGGACACGTTCTCTGAGGTCGCCGACGTCTACGTGACCAACATCGACGCGGCCAAGTGGTTGGCCAAGCAAAAGCCCAAGTTCTTCGACCGCTTTGATGAACTCATCATTGACGAGTCATCGGCCTACAAGCACGCCACCAGCCAGCGCAGTCGAGCCGTGGCCAAGATCGCCAAGCACTTCAAGTACCGCAGCTGCATGACCGGCACACCCAATGGCCGCTCCATCACGGACGTGTGGCATCAGGTGTTCATCCTGGACGGTGGCAAACGCCTCGGTCCATCGTTCTACGGCTTCCGCAACTCCGTGTGTGAGCCTAAGCAAGTCGGCCGCAACGCCAACGCGATCCAGTGGAGCGACAAGGACGGCGCAGAAGAAGCTGTGTTCGGCCTGCTGCAAGACATCGTGATCCGCCACAAGTTTGAAGACTGCGTGGACATCCCGGCCAACCACACCTACACCCTTGAGTACGAGCTGCCACCCAAGCAGATGAAGGCGTACCAGGAGCTGGCCGAGCGTCAGATGCTGGTCTACGCCAAGAAGGACGTCGCCAACGCCAGCGCCAAGCCGCTGGGTGAGAAGCCCAAGAGCATCGGCGTGATCTCAGCGGTCAATGCCGCTGTCCTGGCCAACAAGCTGCTTCAGGTCGCCTCTGGTGCGGTCTATGAGGGTGCCGACTCTTACCACCTCGTTGACGATGGCCGCTACAAGATGATCCTCGACCTCGTCGAGGCCCGCCAGCACAGTCTTGTGTTCTTCCACTGGAAGCACCAGCGCGACTTCTTCATCAAGGAAGCCGAGCTGCGCAAGATCTCCTACTGCGTGCTCGATGGCGAAGTCAACGACGCTGCCCGCGATGCCATGGTCAAGGCGTACCAAGCCGGTATGTACCAAGTCATGTTCGCCCACCCCAAGTCAGCCGCCCACGGCCTGACTTTGACCCGTGGCACCACGACGATCTGGTCCAGCCCGACGTACGACGCCGAGATCGTGGCTCAGGGCTCCAAGCGCCAGCACCGCATGGGCCAGACCAAAAAGACCGAGACCATCTTCATCGTCGCCCCAGGCACGATTGACGAGCGCGTCATGGAAATTCTCGAAGGCAAGAACACCCGTATGAAGAATCTGCTCGACCTATTCCAAAGCGCGGCTTCTGAATCGAATATCTCAACACGACCCGCGCCAGCGAAAAAGACCGGCGCAAAGACTAAGAGATTGGAGTCTGTGAAATGAGTTGGGCTTCCGCGACAAAGAACACGGCCAAGAAGGCTCCCCCACAGGTTTTCACACCGGTCTACCGCCCGCCTATCGAGCGCGCTGTGGTGGACTGGGACCGACTGGTTAGCCTTGACTTCGAGACGTATTTTGATTCCGACTACACGCTCTCCAAGATGTCTACCTCTGAGTACGTCCGCGACAAGCGGTTCAAGGCTCAGATGGTCGGCATCAAGGTCGGCAAGGGCAAGACCAAGATCGTCCCGCACAAGCGCATCGCCGCCGAGCTGAAGAAGATCAACTGGGCGACGCACGGCCTGCTGTGCCACAACATCCAGTTCGACGGCTTCATCCTCAGCCATCACTACGGCATCGTGCCGGCCAAGTACTACTGCACGCTGTCCATGGCCCGTGGCCTACACAGCAACGAAATCGGTGCTGGCCTGGATGAGGTCGCCAAGTTCTACGGTGGCGAAGGCAAGATCGACGGCGTCCTGGAGACAACCAAGGGCGTGCTCGACTGGTCCAAGGTGATGTACGACAACGTCGCCATCTACTGCGCCCAGGACGTCGACGAGATGTACCGCATCTTCCGTGAGATGCACGCGGTGTACCCGGCAGATGAGATCAATCTGATCCACATGACCGCCCGCATGTTCTGCGACCCGGTCCTGGTGGTTGACCTGCCGCGTGTGCAGAAAGAGTACGAGCGAGAGATCAACAAGCGCGAGCAGACCATGTTCGCTGCGGTCGATCCTAAGCGCTACGACATCGACGGCGACTTGTACGACAAGGAGCTGCACAAGAAGCTGCTCAAAGGCCCAGCCGAGCGTGCGCTCACTGGCCTGGAGCGCGACATGCTCATCGTCAAGCGTATCGTCGGCAGCAACGAACGCTTCATCGAGCTGCTGCTGGAGGCGGGCATATCTGAGGACGACATCCCGCGCAAGATCAGCAAAGCCTGGATGGCCAAGCCGGTCTCCGAGCGCGACGATGCAGACAAGTGGTCCTACGCTTTCGCCAAGGACGACCTGGACTTCATCAACCTGCCCGACCGGGTCTGGGATCTGTTCCCAGAGCTGGACCCTAACGATCAGGCTGATGTGGTCGCCGCTGCTGAGAAGTCTGAGCGCCTGCAACTGCTGGTCGACGTCCGCATCGCGGTCAAGTCCACGACGAACATCACTCGTGCTGCCCGTTTCCTGGAAGCTGGCCGCGACGGCATGCGCCTGCCTGTTGGCTATGCCTACTACCGTGCCCACACGGGTAGATGGGCAGGCAATAACAAGATGAACTGCCTCCCAGG
>JACCDG011552028.1_pt1 | contig 16809 bp, 11 predicted proteins | sample 7442471 | NCBI WGS metagenome assembly JACCDG01 (sample SAMN15323444, study PRJNA562643) | freshwater metagenome | isolation source: river surface water | place: USA:Blue River Watershed | collected 2017-08-17 | reverse complement strand
GGAAGGCTACGTCTTCCAGACCAACGTGAACGAAGTCAGCGAGATGGTCGACATGATGGCCGCGTCGCGCTCGTACCAGAACAACGTCGAAGTCGTGAATACCGCGCGCGAGCTGATGATGCGCACGCTCGACATCATCAAGGCCTGAGGACTGAACCATTATGGCAACCGTATCCAGCACTGACAGCAGCCTGCCGTCGAACATCCTGACGTCGGCCCAGTACAAGAAGCAGCAAGAAGAAGCGGCCATGAACGGCACCAGCGACACGATGGGCCAGACCGCCTTCCTGACGCTGTTCACCACGCAGCTGAAGAACCAGAACCCGCTGGACCCGATGCAGAACGAGGCCTTCGTCGCCCAGCTGGCGCAGTTCTCGCAGCTGGAAGCGACGACCAAGATGTCGGGCAACATCGACACCCTGGTCAAGTCGCTGTCGAGCTCGCAGATCTCGAACGCCTCCAGCATGATCGGCAAGACCGTCGCCATCGCCGATGGCAAGGCCATCAAGAATGGCGCCCCGGTCGAAGGCAACGTCACCCTGAGCAAGGATGTCGACGGCATCACCCTGAAGGTGTTCGACGCCAAGGGCAATGTGGTCCGCACCGGCCAGATCGGCGCCCAGAAGGCCGGCGATTACCCGTTCACCTGGGATGGCCTGGACGACGCCGGCAATGCCAGCGCCGACGGTGTCTATCGCGTCGAAGCGACGGTCACCCGTTTTGGCGTGGCCAGCAAGGCCGCGGTCCAGACCATGGCCATGGTGCGCAGCGTCACGACCGATGCCAGCACCGGCGACATGAAGCTGGAGCTCGATGACGGCACCAAGGTCAGCATGTCCGAAGTTCAGCGCATCGGCAACTGAGCCAACCGAACACAAGCAAGCGAATACCTGTAGCCCTGTAAAGAACAAAGCCCACAAGCAATCCAGGAGAAGCACACATGTCTTTCTATACCTCGTTGACCGGTCTGAATGCAGCCACTGCACAGCTGTCCGTGACCAGTAACAACATCGCCAACGTGGGCACCACGGGCTTCAAGCGTTCGCGCGCCGACTTCGGCGACATCTTCGCGACCTCGCCGCTGCAAAAAGCGTCTTCCGTCATCGGCCAGGGCGTCGCGCTCAAGCAGGTGAGCCAGGAATTCAGTCAGGGCAATATTCAGTTCTCGGCGAACTCGCTCGATAGCGCGATCACCGGCGACGGCTTCTTCCCGCTGAAATCGGCCGACGGCTTGCAGGACATCTACACCCGCAACGGCACGTTCATGCTGAACGACGCCTACAACGTGGTGAACTCGGCCGGCCAGGCACTGATCGCAGCGGCGGTCGACTCCTCCGGCAAGGCGGACCTCGAGAACCTGTCGAAGCTGCTGATCCCGCGCAAGACCACCGGCGACGCCGTCGGTACCTCGGAAGTGCAGCTGGGCCTGAACCTGCCGGCCGATGCGAAAGTGCCGACCCTGCCGTTCGACCGCAACGACGACACCACCTACAACAAGACCACCGCCGTGACCGTGTATGACGCCGGCGGCAACGGCTACCTGGCCACCGTTTACTACCGCAAGACCCAGGTCGCCACGCCGGAAGATCCGTCCAACAAATGGCAGACCTATGTCTACATCGGCGACACCAAGCTGCAGGAGCTGCTGATCCAGTCGAGCGACAAGGATGGCGAGAAGCAGTACGTGAACAAGTACGGCGAAGTGCGCTCGGAAAGCGACATTCCGCCGCAGGACATCGCGCGTGGCGTGACCAAGCTGTTCAACCTGGATGACCTGAAGAACCCGATCTCCTCGTCCCCGGCCACCGTCAAGAGCGGCAACCTGTCGCCGACCCTGACCGGCGAATGGAAGGCCGGCATCGAATTCCCGGCCAAGGTCGACGCCCTGGTGGCCGACAACCCGACCCAGGGCGCGACCTTCCGCGCACCGGTCAATGCCGCCGGTTACACCTTCGCCACCCGCGCCAAGCAGGTGGCCACTGACGAGACCCGGATCACGACCAAGGTGCAGTACACGCCCGACGCCGGCACCAGCGATTTCGCGCTGACCATCGGCTCGACCGCCGGCACCCCGGCCACCTATACCGGCGCCACGCTGGACGACCTGGTGGCCGACATCAATGCCGGCACCGAGTACCAGGCCACCGTGGCCAGCGGCAAGCTGACCGTGGAAGTCAAGGGCGCCACCGCCGACATCACCGGCACGCCGCAGCTGCAGTCCGACGCCAGCGCCGATCCGGTGCCGTTCGACCCGACCCTGACCGAAAGCATTCTTGACGCCAGCTTCGAGCCCGCCACCGATGCCAAGAGCTACATGCTCAAAGTCGGCAACGAGACCTATACCGGCGACACGCTGACCGACATCGCCAATGCCGTCAATGCGGGCAGCAAGTACGTGGCCTCGCTGAATGCTGGCGTCTTGAAGATCGAACTGACCGGCGCCAATGGCGACCCGACCGAGATCGATGCCGATTACAAGTTCACCGCCATCGAGGCCGAGCCGCTGACCGCCGGCAGCCTCGAAGAGCTGGCCGAACTGATCAACGCCGAAGAAGCGCTCGAGTACACGGCCAGCCTGAACGCCCAGGGCGACCTGGTGGTGCTGCCGAAAGACAGCGCCGTGGCCGTCGATGGCAAGATCTCGTTGCCGGAATTCTCGATGACCGCGTCCTTCAACGGCGTCGGCAGCTACCTGCAGCCGGAGTCGCAGTCGAAATCGGCGATCACGTTCTCGGTGCCTTACCTGTCGGGCAACCTGACGCTGGACCTCGACGGCACCCAGTATCCGAGCACGCCGGCCGAGTCCATCGATGACCTGGCCACGGCCATCAACACCGAAGTGCCGCAGAAATACGTGGCCACGCTGAGCCAGCAGGCCGACGGCAGCAAGACCCTGAAAGTCACGATCGCCAACCCGACCACCAGCACGCTGAAGATCCCGCCGAACACCTCGCTGACGGCGCGCGCGATGGGCGTGGACGACAATCCGGAAGGGATCGTGTTCGACCTGAAGGTCGACGGCTCCACCGACCCGGTCACGATCGACCTGAGCTATCTGTCCAAGCTGGCCGGCACCAAGAAATTCACCGGCATCGAGATCGCGCGCGAGATCAGCAACACGATCAACAAGGCCTATGGCGACGAGAAATACTTCGATTTCTCCAGCTTCAAGGCCGCCGATACCGACAGCACCGCCCCGATCTTCCGCCTGAAGGTCGGCGACCAGGAAAAGACCATTTCGCTGTCCGAAAACCGGGACGGCATCGGCGACCTGTCCAAGGTCAAGCTGGAAGATGCGATCAAGGCGCTGCAGGCCCAGGTCGACCGCGAAACCGATTATCCGGCCGCCGTCACCGTCGGCTACGACCCGGTGCGCCAGAGCTTCACCTTCAAGGCGGCCGACGACGCCACCGTCAACATTCGTTCGGCCACCACCGCCCGTAATGAACTGTTCGGCCTGTCCAACGTCGAGACCGCCATCGATGCCAGCACCGGCACCTGGGGCGCCGCCGTGCTGCCCAATGGCGCCAGCATCCTGAACGAATCCGAGCGCCGCTACGGCATCGAAGTGAAGTTCGACGAAGCCAACAACATCTTCACCATCAGCTCCGGCACCACCGGCGACACCTCGAGCATCGAGATCTCGCGCTCCTCGGCGATGGCCAATGCCCTGTTCGGCTTCCAGCGCTATGAAGAGCCGGCCGTGGTCGACACCTCGTCCACGCCGCTGCGCGGCATCACCTCGGAGCCGGCAGTCCTGGCCGGCAATGCGATCGGTATCAACCTCGACAACAAGTTCCGTGTCGATGCATCGAACAACCAGTTCGTCGTCACTGTCGACAACGTGACCGGCCTGATCACGATGCCCGAAAAAGCCGACTACACGATGGAAGAGTTCCGTGTCGAGCTGGAGCGCCGCATCAACTCGATGGCCGACAACTACGGTCGTACCGTCTCCGGCGTCAAGGTCGAGATCGACACCGTCGCCGGCACCAACAACAAGACCTTCAAGTTCACCTCCGGCACCACGGGCGACAACTCCTTCCTGAAGGTGTCGGCCAACTCGATCTGGGGCCTGGCCGATCTCGAAAGCGCACGTGGCAGCACCAGCCGCTGGCTGGAGCCGCCGCAGGCGACCAGCATCGACGGCTTCCCGCTGTATGTGGACCGCGACGGCCTCGAGACCTCGGACCCGGGCACCTTCTCCGAAGACGAAACGCGTGACCTGTGGTCGCCGATTTTCCTCGACAAGGGCGAACTGACCTTCGACACCGCCGGCAAGCTGTACTCGCCGCTGGAAGCGATTGCCTTCAAGTCGACCACCATCGGCGCATCGGGCGCGACGCTGCAGTTCTCGATCGACTATGCATCGTCGACCCAGTACTCGTCGCCGTTCTCGGTGCTGAAACAAGACCAGAACGGCCGCCCGGAAGGCGACCTGATCGGTGTCGACATTGGCGATGACGGCCTGGTGTCGGCGTCGTACTCGAACGGCACCCAGAAGTCGCTGGCCAAGATCGTGCTGGTGAACTTCGCGGCACCGACCGGCCTGCGCCAGATCGGTGACGCCAGCTACTACGCGACCTCGAAGTCGGGCGATGCGAAGTACGGCGAAGCCGGTTCGGCCGGTTTCGGCACGGTGCGCGCCGGTGCCCGCGAGCGCGCCAACGTCGACCTGACCAATGAACTGATCGAACTCATCACGGCCCAGCGTAACTTCCAGGCCAACGCGAAGGCGATCGAGACCAACAACACGCTGACGCAGGCGATCATCAACATCCGTAGTTAATAGCGGATGAGCTGTCATTCACGGAGACCGACATGGACCGCTTAGCCTTCACCGCCATGGCGTCGATCAATGAACGACGCCTGCTGCGCGAACAGCTCAACAACGAGCTGGCGAACGCGTCCACGGTCGGTTTCAAGAAGAGCTTTGATAACGCGATGGTGGCCGTCAAGGCCAAGGGCGATGGCTGGGATTCCCGCATCCAGCCCTTCATCGAGAAAATGAACGCGGTGTCGCTCGAGCCCGGCCACCTGATGGCGACCGGGAACAAGATGGACATCGCGCTGCAGGAACAGACCGTGATGGGCATCCAGGCCAAGGATGGCACCCTGTCCTTCACCCGCCGCGGCGACCTGCACCTGAACAGCGACGGCGTGCTCGAGAACGGCTCCTTCCACCCGGTGCTGGGCGAGGATGGCGTGCCGATCACGATTCCGAGCGGCTTCGAAGTCCAGATCACCGATCAGGGCGACATCTACGCCCGCAATCCGGTCCAGCCCCTGAACGAGCCGCCGGTGCGAGTCGGCCGCATCATGCTGCGCGACGCCAGCGAGATCACGCTGATGCGCCGCCCTGACACCCTGTTTACCCCGTATCCGGAAAGCCGGCTGCCCAACGGCGACTTCGCCACCGGCCCCAAGCAACCCAAGATCACCGTCGGCGCGCTCGAAAGCAGCAACGTCAACGTCGTGACCGCGATGGTGAAGATGATCGATTTTGCAAGATCTTTCGAAACCCAGGTCCGCACGATCAAGGAAGCCAAGTCGCTGGACGAGTCCGGCGCCAGCATGCTGAAGGCACGCTGAGGCAAACCTTAGCCGCACCTCTCTCTAGTTTGCCTGCCGTGTCCGGCAAATCCTTGCCGGTACGGGCCAGAAGCCCGGGCGGGGCGGGGTGACGGAAGTCCAGGCACACAACTTGCATTAAGTCGGGAAAAGCGACACTAGAGAGGGAATCATGGACGCATCGATGTGGGTAGCCAAGACGGGCCTGGACGCACAGCAGACCCGACTGACGGTCATCTCGAACAACCTTGCGAACGTCAATACCACAGGCTTCAAGCGCGACCGCGCGATGTTTGAAGACCTGTTGTACCAGAACGTCCGACAGGCCGGCGGCCAGACCGCAGCCACCACCGTCGCGCCCACGGGCCTGATGCTGGGCACCGGTACGCGCATCATCGCGACCGAGAAGATCCACGCCCAGGGCAATATGATCAACACCCAGAACGCGCTCGATATCGCAGTCGCGGGCGAGGGCTTCTTCCAGATCCAGCAGCCGGACGGCACCATCGCGTACACGCGCGACGGTACCTTCAAGCTGTCCAACACCGGCCAGCTGGTGACCAACCATGGTCAGCCGCTGGTGCCGGCGATTGCGATTCCCGCCAACGCTTCGTCGATCACGATTGGCCAGGATGGCATCGTCACCGCCGAACTGTTTGCCGGCGGCGGCGCGCAGCAGCTGGGCCAGATCCAGCTGGCGCGCTTCGTGAACGCGGCAGGCCTGACGCCGCTGGGCGACAACCTCTACAAGGAAACCGTGGCCTCCGGCGCGCCGGCCTTGCTGAACCCGGGCACCCAGGCCGCAGGCACGCTGCGTCAGGGCATGCTGGAAGCGTCCAACGTGAACGTGGTCGAAGAGATGGTCAACATGATCGAGACCCAGCGCGCCTACGAAATCAACTCGAAAGCGATCTCGGCAGCCGACGGCATGCTGCGCTTCCTGAACAACAACATGTAAGCCTGAGCTGAAGCGACCAGACAGAGCGACAGCCAAAGACGAGGACGAAGATGAAGAAGCTGAACTTGAAGACGGCCATGGCAATGGCGGCCGCCAGCGTGATGCTGGCCGCCTGTGCCGGCCCGATGCCGGTGGCGATGTCGCCGGACTTCGCGCCCGTGCAGCCCCTGCCGCGCGATGCCGCGCGTCCTGCGACCGGCGCCATCTTTGCGTCCGACAGCACCGATATGTGGCAGGCCAAGCGCCGCGACTACCGCGTGGGCGACGTGATTACTGTCTTGCTGGAAGAATCGACGCAAGCCGCCAGAACTTTAAACAACGAGACCAGCCGCGAGTCGTCGAACAATGCGGTGCCGAGCGGCCTGACCACGCAATTGCAGAACCTGTTCCCGTCAACCGCTGGCCTGACGACCAGCGGCGCAAAGATTTCGAACAAGGGCAAGGGCACGGCCGACCAGCAAGCCTCGCTGAGCGGCTCGATCGCCGTCACCGTGGTTGAAGTGCAGGCCAATGGCAACCTCGTCATTCGCGGCGAGAAAAAGCTGTCGCTGTCCGAAGGCGGCGAAGTCATCCAGGTCGCCGGCGTGATCCGTGCCGATGACGTCAGCGCGATCAACACCGTGCAGTCGAAGCGACTCGCGAATGCGCAGATCACCTACAAGGGCGCCGGCGACCTCGCCAACGCCACCCGTGCAGGCTGGGGCACCAGCATGCTCTACAAGTTCTGGCCGTTCTGATCCTGACGGAGACCGCCATGATTTCCCGAATTTTCCTGATCATCGCGACGGCCCTGGTGGCCGTCGCCGCCACGCCGCCCGCGCACGCGGACCGCGTGAAAGATCTCGCGTCGGTGGCTGCCGTGCGCAGCAACCAGCTGGTGGGCTACGGTATCGTGGTCGGCCTGCAGGGCACGGGTGACGGCGCCGATGTGTCGTTCACGGTGCAGACCGTGCGCGCGATGCTGAACAAAATGGGCGTCGGCCTCGACGGCCCGCTGTCGGACTTTGAACGCAGCGCGTCGGTCGGCAAGATCGACGTCAAGAACGTCGCCGCCGTGATGGTCACCGCCGAATTGCCCGGCATGGCCAAGCCCGGCCAGCGCATCGACGTCAACGTCGGCACGCTTGGCAAGGCCAGCAGCCTGCGCGGCGGCACCCTGATCATGACCAGCCTGCGCGGTATCGACGGCGAAGTCTACGCGCTCGCCCAGGGCGTGCTGAATTCCGCCGGCGTCGATGCCAGCGGCGCCGGCTCCAAGGTGGCGATCGGCGTCCCGACCTCGGCCCGCATCCCGAACGGCGCGACGGTGGAACGCATCGTCGACAACCCGTTCGACAAATCCGAATTCGTGGTCATGAACACCCGCGAGCAAGACTTCACGACCACCCGTGCCATCGTCGATGCCGTCAACAAGACCTTCGGCGCCGGCACTGCGAACGCACTGGATGGCATGTCGATCTCGGTGCGCGCGCCGCTGGACATGTCGCAGCGCGTGGCGTTCATGAGCATGATCGAGAACCTCGACGTGATTCCGGGCGAAGCGCCGGCACGTGTCGTCGTCAATTCACGCACCGGCACGGTTGTCATCAGCCGCAACGTGAAGGTGACGCCGGCCGCGGTCGCGCACGGCACCATTTCGGTCGCGATCGCCGCCACCAACGAAGTCAGCCAGCCGGGCGCCTTCTCCAACGGCACCACCGCGCCGGTCGAGAACGCCAACATCAACATCAGCGAGCCGAACAAGCCGATGTTCCTGTTCCAGGCCGGCGTGGACCTGCGCCAGATCGTCGATGCGATCAACCAGGTCGGCGCCTCGCCGTCGGCACTGATCGCGATCCTCGAAGCCCTGAAGAGCGCAGGCAGCCTGCGCGCCGACCTGGTCGTGATCTGACGGCCCGGATGACCGGAATAGCACAGCGAACCTGAACGGATATGGCAGATAGCCTCGACAGCCTCGGAACCGCCTCCCCGCAGTCCGCCCTGGACTTTGCGGGACTTGGCGCATTGCGCGGCAAGGCCCAGCAGAAGTCGGACAAGGCGACGCGCGAGACCGCGACCCAGTTCGAGGCCATGTTCATCCAGGAGATGCTCAAGTCGATGCGGGCGACGATCGAAAAGAGCGACCTGATGGGGTCGGACACCGAGAGTCAGTTCCAGGACATGTACGACCGCGAATTGTCGATGCAGATGGCCAGGCGCAATACGCTGGGCGTGGCCGACATGCTGGTCAAGGCGATCGACCGCGACAAGTCGGCGCCGACCGACTTCAAGGCCAAGGCCGAGCCGATGCCGCTGAACACGCCGCAGCCGCCGCTGGAGATCCAGCGCAGCGCGCCGGCCATCAAGCTGGTGCGCCCGGATAAATTCAATATCGACCGCAACCAGGCGTCGCCGGTGTTCGGGAGTGCTAAATGAGTGACTTGCTCAGCATCGGCAGCTCGGGCGTCGCGGCTTACCAGCGCGCGCTGTCGACCGTATCGAACAACATCGCCAACGTCGGCACCGAGGGCTATGTCCGTCAGGAGACCTCGCTCAACGAGACCATGCCGCGTCAGCAGGGCCGCGTCTATCTCGGCACCGGCACGGCGGTGACAGCCATCAAGCGCGCCTACGACCAGTTCCTCGAAACCAATCTGCGCAACAGCACCGCCGAACTGAACACCCAGGGCCCGATGGTCAATTACGCGAACCGCGTGGTCGATATCCTCGGCAGCGACACCATCGGCTTGCCGGCTGCGCTGGACCAGTTTTTCGCGACCTCGCGTTCATTGTCGGCCGACCCGTCGTCGACCATCCTGCGCCAGCAATTCCTGCGCGACGGCGACAGCCTGGCGGGTCGTTTCAATGAACTGTCGACCCAGATGACGGGCGTCGATACCGAGACCCGCGATTCGATCAATGCGCGCGTGGCCGACATCAATACCCTGGCCGGCCAGATTGCGACCGTCAACAAGCAGCTGTCGAAGCACCCGCTGGTGGATCGCCAGCCGCCGGACTTGCTGGATCAGCGCGACCTGCTGCTGACCAAGCTGTCGGCGCTGGTCAAAGTCAACGTCACGACCCGTGCCAATGGCGCCGTGGATCTGTCGGTCGGTAATGCCGTTGGTGGCGCCAAGATCGTCGATGGCGACAAGACGGTGCCGCTGGAGGCGCGCTTCGACGAAAAAGACCTGTCGCGCGTGACCATCGTCGCCGACCCGTACAGCAAGACCCCGACCGAGGTGGTGGGGGTATCCAGCGGCGAGCTGGGCGGCCTGCTGGGTTTCCGCGAGCAAGTGCTGCAGCCGACTTTCGCGTCGCTGGATTATCTGGTGACGACCTTTGCCGGCGAGATCAATGCGATCCATCGCAATGGCATCGACGTTGAAGGCAAGGTCGGCAAGGACCTGTTCCAGATCGACCCGATCACCAAAACCGACCCCGTCAGCGGGCAGTCGGTGAAAATCGATCGTCCGTCGGCCGGCATCCGGCTGGCGATCGACGATGCGAACAAGGTCGCCGCGGGCGGCCTGTTCCGCGTGATTGAAAACCCGAATAACCTGTCGGGCGCAGATGCATCGCTGACGTACGCGGCCGATTATGCAGACCCGGCGAGCGTCAAGTCGCTGTCGCAGGTCTTGCGCAACAATCCCGATCCGTCAGCCGGCATCGCTGCGCCGCGCGATGTGCTGCTCGGCCAGATCCCGATGGGCGCCGACAACTGGTCGCTGTTCCTCGACAATGCGAGCGACAAGCAGAACCTCCAGGTCTTCACGCGGGACGGCCGTCAGCTGCTCGGTGCGCCAATCACGGACGATGCGACCCTGCGCTCGCTGATCACCACCAAGAACGGCTTCATCGGTGGCACGACCTATTCGTCGGACTACCTGAACAAGTCCGGCGAAACCGGCTACAAGCAGATGTCGGTGTTCTACGGGCTGATGTCCAAGCCGGTCACACAGTATGACCGCGCGACGCAATTCACCCCGGAGCATGACGTGCTGCCGAGCACGATCGAGCATGTAGAACTGACCGGCTCGACGATCCCGGCCAACATGGCATCGATCGGTGGCAACCACCTGACCATCAACGGCCGCTCGCTGCCGGCCTTGTATCCGACCCAGCCGGCCAAGACCATCCAGGCCAGCGATATCGCGGAATGGATGAACCGTGCCGCCGACGGACTGGAGCCGGCGGTCGGCGTCAATGCCAGCACCGTCACGCCTGAGCTGGCGATCGACCCGGCCAAGGGCCTGTTCATCAATGGCGTCGGCCTACCGGCGCAAGCCGGCCGCACGCTGGCCGACCTTGCGCTGCAGATCAATTCGCAGTATGCGAACGAAACCAATGTCGTGGCGTCGGTGAATGCGGATGGCACGGCGCTGGTGCTCAACAATGCGGACGGTTACGGCGGCAACGATATCCGCGTCGGCGACATGACGGACGACGGCGTGCTGGCCAATGAAAAGACTTACCGTGGCAAGCTGAATTTCGGCGACGGCTACGCAATCACCATCGGCTATGGCAAGGATGGCGTGGCCGGTGACCTCGATTTCCTCGGCACGCCCAAGGGCAAGTACTACACGGGCCTGATGCCCATCGTGCCGATGTCGGCCGCCATTGACGGCGCGCGCATTCCTTCCAATGTGGATGGCATCGCCGGCAATACGCTGACCCTGAACGGCAAGGCACTCGGCGCACTGGATTACAACCGTCGCCTGAAGGTGCCGGACATGGTGGGCTGGCTCAACAGCACCGGTTCGACGCTGGAGCCGCCGGTCGTGGTCACCGGTTCGAACGAATTGCGTTCGCCGGCCAAGAACATCAAGGATGGCCTCGACAAGGGGCTGCCGCTGCAGATCAACGGCGTCAAGGTGGCCGGCAGCGGCACCGGCGGCGCTTTCACGTCGGCCGACGATCTGGCCGCCGCGATCAACCAGGCCGACACCGGCCATGTGGTGGCCGCGCAATCCTCGCAGAACCTGTTGCGCAAGCTGTCGATCAATGGCGTCAGCATCGCCGGCAGTGGCGTGAACGGCACGTTCGCGAACCGCCAGGACATGGTCGACGCGATCAATGCAAACACCGCCGATACCGGCGTGACGGCCACGATCGATGGCGGCAGCGGCGAGATCACGCTGTCCAATGCCGGCTCCGACAAGGCCGGCGAAGATATCGTGCTGGGCCCGCTGGACGAGGTCAATGCGCTGGGTATCGCCGGCGGCACCTATTCGAAAGTGTTCGCCGAGATCGACGCCGACGGCTCCATGCTGGTTCGCAACGGCAGCGGCGCCGATATCGCGATCTCCACGCTCACCGGCGGCAGCAATGCGCTGGGCCTGGGCAATGGCACTTACCATGGCCAGCTGGACCTGGCCTCGACCGACGACATTCGCATCGGCTTCACTGCCGAGCACACGGAAGAAGGCGCGGCCGAGCTGGCCAAGCTGGGCCTGCGTACCGGCGTGTATATCGACGGCGCAGCCAAGGAAGACTTGCTGGTGTTCGTGACTGAGGGCTCGGGCACCGTCGCCGGCAGCTTCGATGCCTCGATGGCCGATCCGGCGTCGCTGGATGAACGGCGCATCGATGCGCTGCGCAGCGAAAAATTCAATGTCACGTTCACGTCGGCGAATCACTACCAGATCAGCTGGACCAACCCGGCCAACGGCATCGTCACCAAGCTGGCCGAGCGTGATTACGACCCCAAGGCCGGCATCGTGTACCAGGGCGTGCAGCTGACGCTGAACCGGGTGCCGATGGCGGGCGACAAGTTCGTCATCGACGGCAACCAGGACGGCACCGGCAATAACCAGAACATGCTCGACATCGTCGCGCTGCAGACGCGCGGCTTCATCGGCGGCGAGGGCGGCAAGACCCTGTCGCAGGCTTACGAGGAAGAAGTCGGCAAGATCGGCAACTTCTCCAGCCAGGCCACGATTGCGCAAAAGGCGCTGCAAGTCGTCAACGACCAGGCCGTCGAGGCGCGCGACAAGGTGTCGGGTGTATCGCTTGATTCGGAAGCCGCCGACCTGATCCGCTTCCAGCAGGCCTATCAGGCCAACGCGAAAGCCATGCAGATGGCCAATGAATTGTTCGACTCCATCCTGCAGGCCGCACGCTGATTGAATTGAAACGGAGCTGATGAGCATGAGCCAGATGTCAACAACCCTGCGTTTCGACCGCGCGATATCCCAGATGGGCACGACCCAGGATCGCCTGTCGAAGACGCAAATGCAATTGTCGACGACCAAGCAGGTCATCAAGCCCAGCGATGCGCCGGACAAGTCGGCCGAGATCTCGCGGCTGAAATCGGCGGTCGCGCGCCAGACCAGCTACATCGACACGATGAAACAGGTGCAGGACAAGCTGTCGCAGCAGGAATCGGCGCTCGACTCGGCGACCGACATCATGACGCGCCTGAAGGAATTGACGGTACAGGCCGCCAACGACACCTACCAGGCCAAGGACCGCAAGTCGATCGACATCGAGGTGCGCGAACTGCGCGACCAACTGCTGTCGCTGGCGAATACGCAGGATGTGAACGGCAATTACATTTTCTCGGGCACGCGCGTCGGGCAGCTGGCATTCGCTTCGAACGAGCAGGGCAGGGTGGTCTACCAGGGCGACCAGACCATCGTCCCGGCCGGCATCGGCGACCAGAGCATGGTCGATACCAGCCGTCCGGGCACACGTCCGTTCGACAAGATCGTGCGCACCGACGACAGCGGCAACCCGGTCGCGGTCGGCTTCTTCGAGGCCATCCAGGACCTGTCGACCGCGCTGCAGGCGAACGATACCAAGAGCATCAGCCGTGCCGTCGGCGAAATGACGACGATGCAGGACGGCTTGTCGAACAGCCTGGCTTCGGTGGGCGCCGCCGGCAACAAGATCGAAAACCAGTTGAACCTGGCCGACGAGAACATGCTTCGAATGAAAGAGGTGTTGTCAAACGCGGAAGACGTCGACTACACCGAAGCCATTACCAAAATGAACAAGGACATGCTGGCGCTGGAAGCGGCGCAGAGCAGCTTCGCCAAGATTTCCCAGCTGAACCTGTTCGATTACATTAAATAAACAGTCAGCAAACCAAGTCACCGCATCGACCACTCAAGGATGCCGGGGCCGTGCCGATAAATACAGATCGGGCGCGACTCCAGTAAACAGACCATGGCCACGTCTTCTGTCAGCTCTTCGACCAGCACTGCCGTCACCGCCGCCGAGATCCAGGCTGCGAACAAGTCGGCGGCGCAAAAGCTGTTGACCTCCCTGAACGCAGGTTCAGGCGTGGACACGGCCTCGCTCGCCCAGAACCTCGTCGATGCGGAGCGCATTCCCAAAGAGAATGCGATCAACGCCAAGATCACGAAGAACGAGAACAAGATCAGCGGCTTGTCCTCGGTCATGTTCATGATGAACGAGTTCAAGACCAGGCTCGCTGATCTTAAGGACAAGACCAGCTACAACTCGCTGACCGCATCCAACAGCAATTCCACCGCGCTCAACGTCACGGCCACCAATTCGGCGGTCGCGGGCACTTACAACGTGAATGTCAGTTCGCTGGCCAAGCCGCAGCGCAGCGTCTCGAGCGGCTATGCGGCATCGAGCAGCGTGGTCAATGGCGGGCAGCCGTTCAACCTGACGCTGTCGTCCAGCAAGGCCGGCGTGGCGACCGGCACCACGGCCAATCCGCTGACGTCGGTGGCAAAGCTGGTCGCGCCATCCTTCGGCGCTTCCGCGCCGCAGACGACCGACTTCAGCAATTTTTCAATCACGATCAATGGCAGTCCGATCAGCCTCACGCCAGCGCCGGCCACGGCCGATCTGAGCGCGCTGGCAGCCGACCTGCAAAGCCAGATCCGCGCCACCGACAGCACGATCTCGGTCAGTGTCGATAGCGGCAACCTGGTGTTCAGCTCGACGGACCTGTCGAAGCGAATTTCGGCAGTATCGCTGACGGCCGATGCGGCCGTGACCGATGCCGCCACCGGCACCCAGCAGGTGCCGCCGGCGGCCACCTTCATGGCGTCGTTGTCCGACATCAGTTTTGGCAGTTCGCCGTCGGTCACGGACTTCAAGTCCTTCTCGATCGTGGTCGGCGGCAAACAATTCAATATCACGCCCAATCCGGCCACGGCCGACTTGAGCGCCCTGGCGGAAGACTTGCAGAAGCAGCTGCGCGCACAGGATGGCACCGACGAGCTGTCGGTGACGGTCAGCGGCATGTCTGGCCTGCAGTTCCAGTCGTCGAATTACAACCGCAAGATTACTGCGCCGACGCTGTCGCAATCGGCGGTGATCCGCCTCGACACCGGCGCCGACGTGGGCTCTCCGACGGCGACCGGCTCCGGCATCACCGGGATCAAGTTCGGCACGACGCCGCAAGTAACCGACTTCAAATCGTTCACGGTCAAGATTGGCGACAGCGTCCGCACCATCATTCCGGCGCCGGATGCGCCGACCGTGTCGGCACTGGCGGCCGATATCCAGAAGCGCTTGCGCATCCTCGACGGCAATGATGATGTGACGGTCACGGCCAACGGATCCGACATCGCGATCACGTCCAAGAGCAACAAGGTGATCGCCAATGCCGGACTGAGCCGCACGACCTATACGGACAGCCCGGACGGGATCATCGCGGCCATCAACGATGCGAACCGCGGCGTGAAGGCCGAGCTGGTGAATGACGGCAGCGCGGGTTCGCCTTACAAGATCATGGTGACCGGGCAGTCCGGCGCCAGCGAGGCCTTCACGCTGACGTCCAGTGCCGCCGGTGGCCTGTCATTTGGCACGTCAGCCGAGAACCAGGCCAGCGATGCGGTCCTGAGCGTCAACGGCGTGCAATACACGCGCAAATCCAATTCGCTGTCCGACGTGATCAGCGGCGTCACGCTGGAATTGCGCTCGACCACATCGACTGCCGCGACGGTGGCGCTGACCCAGGACACCAGCGCGATCAAGGAAAAGATCACCGCGCTGGTGACGGCGTACAACGATTTCGACAACATCGTCAAGGAAACGACCGACCCCAAATCGACGCTGGATACGTACGGCAAGACCCTGGTCGGCGACCCGACGGTGAAGATGATCCGTTTGCAGATCCGATCGATGTTCCTCGGCCAGTCCAGCACATCGACGACGGCGCTCACCAGTTTGGGCGATCTTGGGTTCAAGACGGACCAGAAGGGGGTGCTGTCGCTGGACGAGACCAAGCTCGATGGCATGCTGAAGAACAATTACAGCGATGTCGTCAAGCTAATGACGGGCAACCAGAGCAATATCAGCTCGGTCAGCACGCAGCCGGCCGGTATCGCCGGCGATACCTTCCGTCGCCTGAACAAGCTGCTGGCCAACGATGGCCCGCTGCAGTCGAAGTCGGATAACGCCACCACCGAGAACACCAAGTACAACACCCAGCTGGACAAGCTGAAGTCACGGATGGAGTCTCTGCTGTACCGCTACACCCGGCAATTCTCGCAAATGGAGAGCCTGGTGGGCAGCGTCAACTCGCAGAAGACCAGCCTGAAATCGACCTTCGACGGCATGATGTCCATGTACTCAAGTAAGTAAATAACCGGCGGTGAATTCGCCGCCTGACATACCTTCCAAGACTTTGGTTGGCATCTTGAAAACACAAATTTTTCAGATGCCCGCTAAAGTTTCATTTGCTCAGACCGATTTCCGTGACTGAACGGGTGGAATTTCCATTCCGCCGCCCGGAAAGGATGGAAACATGGTCACAGCAATTCAATCCAGCGCAGCGCCTGCAGCACCGGTATCGAACCGGGGATCGGTGTCGTCTGCGCGCGAGTCTGCTGCGCCCGCTTCCGCGGACGCGCAGCGCCCTGTCGTCATGCCGCCCCCCAAAGCGGAGATCCATATCGACACAGAAAAGCAGCGCGCCAACCTCAAGGAAGCGATCGACCGCATCAACGACATGATGCGCGATGGCGGCCGCGGCTTGAACTTCAGTATTGACGAGGCGGTCGGCGGCCCGGTGGTCCAGGTCCGCAACCTGCAGTCCGGCGAAGTGATTCGCCAGATCCCGAACGCGGTCGTGGTCAAGGTCGCGCACAGCATCGAAGACCTGAAGGGCATGCTTCATAACGAGGCAGCCTGATCAAGGCGCGTACGGTTGCAAGGATTTTGAAAGATTTTTCTCAAGTTTGTATCAGCAGTGCCGATTTTTGAATCCGTGGGGCAGTCAGGCTCCAAGTTTCAACGTGAAGAATGCAGTGGACTTTAAAGGAGAACCACCATGTCCGTGATTAACACCAACCTCAACGCGCTGGTTTCGCAAG
>JACCDG010241313.1_pt1 | contig 16810 bp, 16 predicted proteins | sample 7442471 | NCBI WGS metagenome assembly JACCDG01 (sample SAMN15323444, study PRJNA562643) | freshwater metagenome | isolation source: river surface water | place: USA:Blue River Watershed | collected 2017-08-17 | reverse complement strand
ATGCGAGAATCTCCGATAAAATAAGAAAGTCATCTATTTTTAAAATGAATTTACTAATTTAGAGACAAGGATGACAGCAGCTGGAGCCATAAATTTTTTCTCAAGCGCAAGATCCTTATATCGAGTTAGCGTTAAATATTTAGGCTTGTTGCAATGCTTTGACATCCATCGATAGCTAGTTTTTTCATGTCATCTAGATCGTGCCAAGCCATTGGATAAGCTTCTGCGGTTCCTTGAATCTCAACAACCATTCCCCGCTTGCTAATTACGAAATTGAAATCTGCTTCGCCATTTGAATCTTCATCTTTTGTCAGATCTGTCATCAGCCTGCCTTGCACAAGTCCGACAGATACTGCAAAAATAGGCTCTCTAAAAATTGGCTTGGAAATTTTTTTTGTTTGTAGCCATTTTTTTTCTGCATGAATTAACGCCAGGGTTAATGCATTTATGCATGCAGTCCGAGTTCCACCATCTGCTTGCAAAACATCGCAATCTAGATGAATCGTTTTTTCCCCAAATCCTACAAGGTCTACCACCGCTCTAAATGCTCTTCCGATGAGCCGTGATATTTCTACAGATCGGTAGTCTCTTCCGTTTGGAAACATTTCGCGGTTGGTTCTTGTTTGGTCAGACGCGTAAGGATGCATCACGTATTCTGATGTTAGCCAGCCCTTTCCGGTCTTTTTTAGAAACTTTGGGACATTGTCTTGGATGCTGACGGTTGCAAAAATCTTTGTGTTGCCTTGAAAATATAAAACTGATGCGTCTGCATTTCCAAATGGGTTAAGTTGGTAAGAAATACTTCTGACGGCTGAGTATGAGCGACCATCTTTTCTGTTGAACACTTAAAAATCTCAAAAAATAATATAGTGCAATTTTATAACATTTTTTTGCACGCGTGAAATTTAGATTAAAAGAAGTAATAGCATTTAAGGCTTTGCTTATTCTATAAGATTCTTCTTATCGTTGCCTAAAAAACCATCTTGTTGCTAGAATTCGACAAGTTTCTGCGAAGCTGAAAAATTTGTGAACAGTATTTTTAAAAAAGTTTTTTTATTAATTGCAGTTTTGTTTGTAAGTATAAAATCTGGACCCATAAACTTTCAAAACTCTAGTGCAAGAATCAATCTAAAAAACAGCTCGGCTTTGAGCATAGCTTCTACTTTAACGCTTGGTGGATCGATTAAAAAAGACTCAGCAGCCTCGTTGCTAGGAGATGATTCGAGTGTAAAAATTATTTTTTCAGATGGATCGCTGGAGACAAACACAAATTCGTCTTCCGGGTCATTTGCCACAAATACTTCACAATTTAGTTTTTCTGGATCGCAAAGCTATAAAGCTCCAGAATATGCGGTGTTGGACAACTTGGCTATAAGCGGTTCTGGGAACACTCTTACAGGCTCTCCAGTTTTTAATGGAAACGTGACTCTTTCTTCCGGCTCATCGATTACTTGTGGAATCAAATCAAAAATGAATGTTGATGTTGTGCTTGGTAGTGGAACTTTTAACTTATCAGATGATTTACGTTTTACAGATTCTAAGAGCTTTACAGGTTCTGGAACAGTTAATTTGCAAAATTATAAACTTAAATTTGGCGCGACACCACTTTCATTTTCTTCTGCAATTACCTGGCAAAATGCTTCTGATATAGATTTTGGAGGAAAAACAACTCTTTCCTCAACCTGGACTTTTACAGGTGATGCAGTAATCAATGGAAATGGCAACGTTTTGGATATGACCTCTGGAGGAACTTTAGCCGTTTCTACAGCAACTACTCTTACTCTCTCGGATTTATATATTAAAGGTCTTGGTGGAACAGGTGCAATAACTTTTGTTGACACCTCCTCAATTGTTAGATTGTCAAACGTTACAATTGAGCTTGCAGGAAATGTAACTTGGTCGACTGGAAAAGTTTATATTGATGGGCCTACTACAATTATTACCAAGAATTTTACGATCACATTTGATACTAACTCTCTGCTCACGATAGATGGTCAGACACTGCAGTTTGATAGGCTCGGAAATTTGGCAGGGGGGCTTTCTCCGGTTGTTTCTGGTGCAAATCTGACATTCAGCAATGGTGGAAGAATTCGTGAGATTAACACTGTAAGCCAAACTCCTGGTGGGCTTACAATATCTGCAAACACAACTCTTCCGTATGACTTATATTTATCGGAAGACAACGTTTTAAATATTTCTGCAAGTTGCACAATAACTGGAAATGGGCACAAAATTGTTTTAGCGAACAAAAAATCTGCAAACATTATTTTGGATAATAATGTTATCGCAACATTTGATACTACCTTGTTTGAAAATTTTGCATCTGAGCATGTTACTCTTGGATCTGGTGCATCAATAATTTTTGGTCAAAATAGTTTGGTAACAACTTATCCAGACACTACAATTACAAGTTCTCTGAGTTTTGGAGCTGGAAGCAGCTTGTGGGGAAGGGGTAATTACTTTACTCTTGGCAGCTCTGCTAGTTTGATTTCGAAGTCTGCCACAGGTTTTACTATCAAAGATGTTTTTATTAGAGGTGTTAATGCAAACAAAATTAAGGCAGAAATAGATACAGCCACAGTAACGTTTGATAATGCAACACTTATTTTGGATGCAAATTTTAATTTTACTAGCGGATTACTAACAATTCGTAATGATTGTAAGATTGATGGTGGTTATCAATTTGCGTATCAAAGTAGTCAGACGAGCACTATTGAGACATTAAGTAATCTCCAAGTTTTAGATAATTGTATCTTGAGGTATCAGCCTTCTGTTGCAAGCAAAAACCTTTTGTATCTAACAGATACATCATCTAAGCTAACACTTCAAAACTCAAGCTTAAGTGTAAGTACTACCGGTATTGTTTTAAGAAATGGAACACTTGTTGTTAAGGGTGATTCTAAATTGTTTAGCGATGCAACTGTTCTGGCTGAAGGTATTTTCTTAGGAGCCGGAACTCTTGCAAATGATTTTGGAATATCTCTTGAGCCAGGTGCAAAACTTAAGCTCAAGAGTGGGTATGTTGTTTATGACAATGTTGAGGTTTAGAGCGCTTGTAAGCAGATTTTACTCCAGCTCTCGAATTCTTCTTGCATCTCTTTTATTTTTGATATTGGGAGTAGGGCGCCTTGCTTGTGTTCACTTTTGATAGCAATCTCTGTTGAATTTCCTTCGAGGACAAAAACCAAACCAAGATGCACTCTTCCGACGGAATTGCTGTCATCGTTTAAAAGGCCGATAAATTTTGGGTTGTATGAACCTTTAAATGAAACTTCTTCTTCAAATTCTCTAGCAGCCCAATCAAGAATCGTTGTCGACTCTGACAAATCTTCTTTGCGTACATGCCCACCGATTCCAAGAGACAGCTTATTTTTTAGTCTTTGCTCTGATGCGGTTTCTTTTCGCTGCATCACAAAAAGCTGGTCTTGATATTTGTAGATTAAATACGGAATAATTTGTTTGTAGTTTTCATCAACTTCCATTTCTGCTCGATCTCTAAATTCTGCAAAAGAGTTAATTTTTTTAAAAGCTTCATCGAGATCAATTGCAATAATATTTTCGGTTGTTGATTCATCAAAAAAAAGATCTTTTTTCACAACTAAAATTGACTCTTTTTTGTATGATGTAGCGACAGGCTTTATTTCTTGGCTTGTTTGCATTTTTATATTCCTTCTTTTGGCCGATGCTCAGAGGTAAACAATTTAACAGCAAATGCAATTATTATCATCGAAATAATTAAACCAAAATATATTTGGTCGCCGTAAACAAAGTGACTGATAAGTGTTACAAGCGGTGAAATGGAGCATCCTGCAATTGAAATCAAAGTAAAATGGTGCCTGCGAAGACATTCGGTAAAGAAAAGATATCCAAGCGTGTTAATAAATATTGTTGCAACGGTAAATGCGAAAAACTTTGGGTTAGTAAAGCTAGATAGCGCGACAAATTCTCCGTTGAAATATGAAATAATGGTTGCAGCTATTCCTGCAAAAAACATTATCACGCCATTCATTTCTGTTGAGTGAAGATTGTTGTCTTTGATCAGCGATTTTGTCAAAGCCCAGCCAAGTTTTGCAACAAATGTTGAAGCCAGAGCTGCTAATTCGGGATAGGAAAAAATCCATAAAGATGGAGTATTTAAAATACCAGAATTATCTTTTGTTATGACTAAAACAATAATTCCAGACATTGCGATTATCGAAGCAATGATTTGCCGCAACGTTACAATATCTCCAAAAATAATCCAACCCCAAAAACAGGCTGCAAACGGATCGATACTTCCTAAAATTGTGAATCTTGATGCGGGCAAGTGTTTTAATCCGTAAGAACGAAGATAGAGAGGAAAGAGTGTTGTCAAAAAAATAGTTAGGCCAAATTTAAACCAATTTGATGAGAGTTTTTCTATGGTATTTCGTCGCTTGATAAAAAAGTTTTCAACAAACAAAAATATTCCTGGGATTCCCATTCTTATTGCAACGTAAAGCATTGGAGTGCAGTACATTAGCACGTACTTATTTCCAACAAAGGCCAGCGAGAAGCACACAACCCATGCAACTAAAAAAAACATTGATACTCCTTTTTGGTTGCCAACTGTTTATTGGTGTTTTTAACTGTAATCATTTTTCAATTAAAATATTGATAGTTTTGTGTCTAAAAAAAAATCAATTTTTTTTAGTAGTAAATATTTTAACAGCAATAATTATTAAAAGCATCGAAATTATTAAACCAAAATAAATAGGATCGTTAAACACAAAATAACTTAGGATTGTGACGAGCACCGAGATTGAGCACCCCATGATTGAGATCAAGGTGAAGTGGTAGTGTCTAAAGCTTTCTGTCAAAAACCAGTATCCGGTAGAAGATACTGCAATTGTACTTCCAATTATTGCCAACAACTTTGGATTTGTAATAACTGTTGGGTCGCACTTTTCGCCAAGGATGTACGACATTGTTAGTGATATGGTCCCAGCAAGGAGCATAATTATGCAGTTAAGTTCTCCAGATTTAAAGTTGCTAGTAACTAATATTTTTTTTGTGTATGCCCAGCCAAGCTTTGCAATAAATACTCCAGCAATTGCGGAGAGTTCTGGATATGAAAAATATAATATTGATCCAAACTCAAGTTCGGTTTTAAATTTTGAAAAAACTAGGATGAATACACCGACAATTGCCAAAAATGCGGCAAAGATTTGTCGCTTACTTAACTTGTCTCCAAACATAAAATAGCCACAGATTCCTGCTGCAAAAGGATCAAGGCTTCCCAGAACTGCATATTTTGAAATTGGTAAATTTTTCATTCCAAAGTTTTTCAAAAATAATGGCACAAGCGTTGTGAGTAATATAATTACAAAAATATTAAACCAATGCTCTGTTGTTTTATACAAAAATCTTGCTTTGCCTTTAAATGCTTTTGCAGCAAAGATAAAAATTGCAGGGATGCCCATTCTTAGGCTGATGTAAAATAGTGGCGGAAGAAACTGTAGAATATACTTGTGTCCAATGTATGCAACAGAAAAGCATGCATTGGCAAATATCAGATCAAGCATTGTTGCTCTTTGAGTTTATGATGTATTTAAGCGTAGTTGAATGTTCTGGTTTATATTTATACGTTTTACTCAGTCTTTCTTCGTTTGCCAAAATATCTTGCATTGAAAGAGCTGTAAATGAATGGTCATCTGATTTTATTGTTACAAACTTTTTATCAAATGAAGATGATATTTCTTCTCTTAAGCTTGTTAAAGAAGAGACTTTTTTTCCGTTTATCTCTGTCAAAACCTTGCCTTTGTCAACAAGCCCGTGACGATGTGCTTCTGATGTTGGTTGTAGTGAGGTGATTAGAAGAACTGTTTTGTCAACGTTTTCAGGCTTTGCGTACATAATAAGTGAAGGATTTATTTTCAGTAGTAGCATGATGTGGTTTAATGTTAGTTCCATCACCACAAATCCACCAAAAATTTCATAATCAATTTTTTCATAACCCGGATAGAAAAACCGAATGGGAGTACTTATTTCTGAATCAAATTTTGAATTCAGGATAATTTTTTCGCCGTTTCTGTAAATAACAAAAGAAATATCATCTCCATCATCAAGCCTTCCGAAAATATTTGAGCAAGAGATTTTATCTCCTCTCCATGCAACATTTACGTCTCCATGATTATCAACAATTGAGTCATTGAACTCATAGATCATGTCGCCCTCTTTGATGCCAATTTTTTCGGCAAGAGAGTTTTTTAAAATCTTTCTGACGTATAATCCGTTTGGGGTAGGGTTGTTTAAATATTCCGCGAGATCTTCGCTAGAGTCTTGAGGAATTATACCGAGATATGGTTTGAGAATCAGTTTGTTTTCATGCATTGCTTTGATGGCGCTCTTCATTTCATTTATTGGAAGAACGTAACCAATATTTTGAGCTTTATCTATCCCTGCAAAATTTAGTCCGATAACTTTTCCATTTTTATCAACAGCTGGGCCTCCTGAAGATCCAGGGTTGATGGGAGCGGTTGTTTCAAGACAAGAAAGAGTTTCGCCTCTTTCTCCAACAGCGATTTCTTGCCACCCGCTGATTACGCCAACAGTTGCTTTGAGAGTGTTCACTCCAAGTGGAAAGCCTAGCGCGCAGACAGACCAGCCTTTTTGAATTTCATCAGAGTCACCAAACTCAAGATGCTTCAAAACTTTTGCTCGAGATTTTAGTTTTTTAAAATCATTTTCCTTAATTTTAATTAGCGCAAGATCTCTGTCTGGGCAAACTCCAACAACTTCACAGTCGAATTTTTCTTGACCAAGCGTTGAAGTTTGAATTTGTACCCTCAGCGCATTTCCAACGACATGATAATTTGTTAGCATTCGTCCTTGATCGTCAATAAAAAATCCGCTCCCGCAAGCTTGAGCTTGGTCTGGGGTTTGATATGGCTCTAGCCAATTAAAATCTGCTGATGTAGCAAGAACTTTTACAATTGCTTCTTTGCACAAATGTTGAAGCTTTATTGGGTCTAGCTGCTCTGATACTGAAATGTTTTGGTTGTTATCTTGGAATTGATGGGAGCCATTTGTATGAGATTTTTTAGCCAAGGCGTCTTGCAACGCCTTGGTTTTGTTTTGCTTAATTATTTTTTGTAACGATTCGTCTAGGCGAATGATTTTTTTGTTAATCTCATCGAAAGCGTTTTCAGCGCCAAGCCTTAATAGTTCTGTTTGTTGTTGTGATGTAAAGTTTTTGCTTGTAACAAAAAAGTACCACGCAAGCATACCAACATTTATTATTACCGCAGTTTGAATAGCGGTTGTTATAAGTTTTTGGTAGTTCATAATCTTGCCCCCTCTGTTAAAATTATGCTGCGATTACAACTTGTGCAGGCCTAATAACCTTTTCACCTATTTTAAAGCCTCTGCGGACAATATTTATTATTTTCCCACTAGCTTTTCCTTCTACGGAGATGCTAGAAAGAGCTTCGTGAACTTCCGGGTCAAAGATGTCACATTTGATTTCTTCTACACCGATGTTGTGCAATGTTGTTATCATATTTTTCATAACAAGCGCTACGCCGGTGACAAAAACAGATTCTGCTCCAAGTTCTTTTTCCATAGCATTGAACGTTAGCTCTAGCTCGTCAAAAAAAGGTAATATTTTCCCGACTACCTCTCCTTTGGATAATGTAAACCAAAGTTGTTTATCTTTTTCGGTTCTTTTCTTGTAGTTTTCAAAGTCTGCAGACATTCTTGCAAGCTGTTCTTTGAGCTGTGCGGATTGATCTGCTTTTTTTTCTACAACTTCCGCTTCGTGGTTTTCGAAAAACTCTGAATTGTTTTCTGGGTTATTCATTAGAGAGTTCCTTTCTTACAGTTATTTTCTTTTTGCTTTTCTAGTTTTTTTCTGTTTTTTCATAGCTGGTTTTGTGATGCGTTTTGCATCACGCTTTTTGCTTTTTGACTCTTTTTTCTTAGAGTCGTTTTTTTCCTTTTTTTGCTCGTTATCAGAGCTCGATCCATTTTTTTCTAATGGATTTTTAGCCAGGGATAAAGATAATACTTGATCCATATTTTCTACGAAATCAACAATTATTTTACCGTCAATTTCTTTCGAAAACTCTTTGACATCAGATTCATTTTCTTTTGGTACTAACACCTTTTTAATGTCATGTCTGATTGCCGCAAGAATCTTTTCTTTCAAACCACCAACGGGTAGTACTCTTCCTTGCAAAGTCACTTCACCGCTCATTGCAACAGATCTGTCTACTGCAATATTTGTAAGTACAGAAACAAGCGCTGTTGTCATAGTGATTCCAGCAGAAGGACCATCTTTTGGTGTTGCACCTTCTGGCAAGTGGATGTGTAAGTCGCAGTTAGAATAAAAGTCTTCTTTGAGTCCAAGGTCTTTTGCTCTGGATCTAATGAAGCTTAAGCTTGCTTGTGCAGACTCTTGCATAACTTCACCAAGTTGGCCAGTTATTGTGAGAGCGCCTTTTCCTTTTAGCTTTACTACTTCAACTTCTAAAATATCGCCGCCAACTTCTGTCCATGCAAGACCTGTTGCTACTCCGACAGTGCATCCTGAGAGCAAACTGTTTTTGTATTTTGCGTTGCCAAGCCATTTTTCTACTAAATCTTCACTAATTTCTACTCTTTTTGTCTTTTTGTCTAGTAGTAAGTGAATAGATTTTCTTACTACTTTTAATAAAGATCGATTGAGTTGTCTTACCCCAGCTTCTCTTGTGTACTCGCTGATAATCATTTTTATGCTTTCAGCTTTAAAGTTTATTTGCGAGTTTTCAATGTTGTGCTCTTCAATGATTGTGGGGAGTAAAAACTTCTCAGCAATCTTTAATTTTTCCTCTTCTGTGTAACCAGTCAGACTTATCACTTCCATTCTATCCAAGAGTGGATATGGGATGTTTTCCAGCATATTTGCAGTAGCGATAAAGATGACTTTTGATAAGTCGTATTCTGTCTCTAAGAAATGATCTGTAAAGCCTTTGTTTTGTTCTGGATCTAAGACCTCAAGAAGTGATGCAGATGGATCGCCACGAAAATCTGTAGACATTTTGTCTATCTCATCGAGCAAAATAACTGGGTTGATTACTTTGGCTTTTCTCATCGCAGAAATAATTTTTCCAGGCATTGAACCGATATATGTTTTTCGGTGTCCTCTGATTTCAGCTTCATCTTTTAATCCACCAAGTGAGATTCTGATAAACTCTCTGCCAAGAGCTTTTGCAATTGAGCTAGCAAGCGATGTTTTGCCAACGCCGGGAGGCCCCATCAGGCAAATGATAGGAGATTTTTTTAGCTTTTCCTTTGCAAACTTTTTTGCAGCAATAAAATCTAAGATCGCTTCTTTTGCTTTTTGCATACCAAAGTGGCTAGATTCTAAGATTTTTTCAGCAGCTTCCAGGCTAATTTGGTCTTTTGACTGATTATGCCAAGGCAGCGCAAGAAGCCATTCTATATATCCTCGACTAACCGTAGCTTCTGGTGATGTTGGTTGCATTTGCTCAAGTCTTTTGCACTCGTTAAGAAGTTTTTCAAGAGCGTCAGCACTCATTTTTAGCTTCTTTGCTTGCTGCTTGAACTTTTCGACCTCAATTAAAAAGTCTTCTCTTCCAAGCTCTTTATAAATAGCTCTGACTTGTTCGTTGAGGTAATAATCTTTTTGGTGCTTCTCTACCTGAGATTGCACTCTTTTACGAATATTTTTTTCGGCTTTTACGATCTCTATTTCATTTTGCAGGTAAGAATAGATTTGCTTTGCTCTTTTGAGCATTGAAGCTTCTTCTAAAAATTCTTTTTTCTCTTCTTCTTTAAGATCAATATTAAGAACTGTGATATCTAGAAGGTTTTCTAGGTCTGCGGCTTCTTTTACAGCTTTTAGGGCTGTTGAGCTATTTTTTTGCTCATCAACCATGCAAAATTCTTTAAATGCTGCCTTGATGTTTCGTAGATATCCTTCAGCAATTGCTTTGTCAGAGATGTTTTTCGATAAAAAATTTGTGCAGTTTGCAAAATAAAGTTCTGTTTTTTCCCAATCCTCTAGCTCAAACTTGTTAGTGTTTGCACGATAAAGGCCTTCTACCAATATTTTGAGAGATCCATCTTTTTCTGATACGCTTTGCAGGATTTTTGCAACTACGCCAACTTTGCTAAGGTCTGAGACTATTAGTTCTTCGGAGCCAGGATCGCTTTGAAATGTAACGAATATTTCGCCTCTATGACTGTCTATTGACTTGTTTACTGCAGCAATAGACACGGCCCTGGATACCTTTACAGGCAGGATTGCTTTGGGCAACAAAACTACGTTTCTTAAGGGTAATACGGGAAATCTGATATGTTTATCGCTATGAAATGTCATTTATTTAATTTCGCTTGTATGTAAGACCTTGATGATATATTCATTCAAAAATAAAGTAATCGCTTGCAGGAGCGATAAATTAGTGCCAATAAAATATTTGCAAAAATAATCCCACCTGCATAAAAAAGCCTTCATGATTTATTTGGAGGCGGCTTATGCTTTTTTACTTTTAAAGATGATACGCAGCAGGTCCACAGAGTAACTCATTTAAAAGTTTACGGCAAATATGATGGTCCGGCAAGTAAAAAAAATAGCCAAAAGCCGGCGTGTTTTCTGCCTGAAAAAATAAGCTATTGAAAAATAAATGAAAATGAGATTTCTGGCACGTTAAGAAACAATTTTTATATCTAAAATATTTATTTTGATGGCTTTCTTCACGACGTAGCTTCGTCTTTCCCTGATCTTGGATAGAATAGTCTTCAAGAATACTCGCCCCCACAATATTTAGATAAAATTGAGATTTATTGAACCACTGCTGCTTTTATTTAATTTTTTCAAGCTGAATGTCTGTCGTGGTGTTGAGGGCTTTTAAATTCTTAAAAAAGGCTGCTTGTGTGCGGGGCTGTTGGTCTTGATTGATTTATTTATTGAATTTTGTAGTCTTTTAGAGATATGTACATTCTTTGTTTGAGTTAAAAAATGCATAAATTTTTGCTTGGCCTGACGCTTGTTTTTTCATCGGCAATGCATGCAGACTCTTTTCTTGAAACTAAAATTAGTTCGATCATAACCGAAAATGAATTTGATTATGACGAGAGCCGAAAGGCTAGTATTGCTGGTCAAGCACTTTTGTGGGCATCTCTGGAAACAGGCATGGAGTATTTGATTTCTGACAATGATCATTCCTATATTCAAAAGGCAATGATGCGAATTGCATTTAGCCTTTGTCGTTCTTTATATTTTTTAAAATCATCTAGGGATTTTGAGCACACATATCTTTCAAACTTAAATCATAAACAGCAGAATTTGGTTAAAGATATTGTTAAGCAATGCGCGGAGGAGAAGCCTTCGAGAACCTTCTTTTATTTTCCGGTTTTAGGCTTGGGTATTGCATTTCGCTTGGGCTGTTTTAGAAACTTTTCTCAAAATAGTTTATATTGGCCAGCCTTTCTTGCGGTAAATTTATGCAATGCTTATTTTTCAAAAAAACTAATTATGAGAATAGCTTTAAGAGATGTAGCTTCAAGCTTGTAACTTTCAAGAATACTCGCCCCACAATATTTAGATAAAATTGAGATTTATTGACCCTCTGCGGATTTTATTTATTTTTTCAGATTGAATTGCCGCTGCGGGGCTTCTTGCTTTAAATTTCTTAAAAAGGGCATTTTAAGGCGGCCAGGTCGGCCTTGACTGATTAATTTATCGAATTTTGTAGTCTCAGAGATATGTACATTCGTTGTTTGAGTTAAAAAATATGAATAAAATTTTGTTTAGTTTTGCGGTGTTGTCGGCATCGAGTGTTTTTGCAGAGTCATACTTTGAAAGCAAGATTCTCTCGATTGTAAAAGAAAAAAATAGCAATTATGAAAGCGATAGAAAAAAGAATTTTTGGCGAGATGTCCTTGCGTCTGCGACAGTAGATACTGCTTTGCAGTTTATTGCGCCTCACTATGAAAAGCTTGGACGACCTCTGTCAAACAATGAAAAGAGACAAGATGCATTATGGGGGTTACGCTTGTTTGCTACGCCAGCTCTTCAGGGTCTTGCTCTTGCTAAGTCTTCAGACAAATTTCATGCTAAAGCAATTTCAGCACTAACTTCAAAGGATAAGTGCTTGATTAAAAAGTTTGCAGTTTTAAATGGCCAGCAATCTAGGCTAGATTATTATTCAAAGTTGTGCGGGCTTACTTTTTTGTTGCATAATCTTTTTGATTTTTATATTGATCAAGAACAATGTGCATACTTTGTTGCTCACAAAAAAAGTTATTGGGCAATAAAAATAGCAATGAATCTTTTAAATGCCTACATCATGAAGAAAGAAAGCATGCAGCAATCATTGAAAGCTACTGCGTACAACTTGCCAGTAAATATTGATTTATCAAATATCTAAATTTTCATCCAGACTTTAAAGCCAGGGCTTTTTGCGGTAATTATAGCTGCAAAAGATCCTTCTTTGCTTTTATCCCTTGTGCTCTAAGCACGCTTTTCACAGATCCGCCCCAAAACCATTTTTTTGTAATTTGAGATTAACGTATGTCAAGGATTACACCGTCACCAGGGTTATGGTTGACTTAGACGAAGACTTTTTGGTTTCGAACGAAACTTGTGTCCGCCGCAGCTACTAACGGAGCGTGTAACAAGGTTTGAAGATTTGTTACCAAGGCCAAATGCTAGATACAGCTGAAGTTAACATTTCAAAAGTAGAGGGTGGAGCTCTTCTCGCTGCACGACTGGTAGGCATCGATGGTCTGGTTGGTGCCGGTTGTACAGCCGGCTGTAGCGGAGGAGTTGAGCTTGTTGAAGGTGTGTCAGTTGGAGGCTCCGGTGATGTGGATGGAGTTGTTGACGGTGTCAGTCCATTTTCTTCTTCATCATCATCTTCTTGGCACTCCATGCCAATCTCGTTACAAAAAATTTTTATTTTCTCAATTTGTTTTTCGGGATCATCAGAGAGAATTACATGGTACCTAAAAAGAGCATGAATAAGGTACTTCAAAACGTCTTTGTAACAAAAGCTTTTTTCATTTACTTCTTCATAGCACGCTTCATTTTGATCTATTTTTTTTACAACAGTAAAATAACTTGTCAAAATAATCCAGGCCAAGACACCTATTTCGTCTTTTTTGCAACTTACAAAATCAACCGGGCATTTGGCTAAAAGTTCCATTGTCAAAGAGTAAAGTAATCTATTTTTTTCTGAGTCAAAACCTTTTTCATAATCTTGAAAAATAGCTTTTGCGGATTCAAATTCACTCAGATATTTATTATCTGTGGTTGTTGGCAATTCCGTATTTAATTTAAGTATTAACTTTCGCGCAGCTTCATCAAGCGTTTCTGTTTTGGAGCAGTATTTTGGGAAAAGTAGTTTCTTTTCGCAATCCCAAACCTCTAAATTTTTTTTGGGTATGAAATTTTCCTGGCAGCAGGTTTTTAGTTTTAAAAGGATAATTAAAGATAAGTGTGTGCGAAATAAGATTATGTTGTGCAGCCTTTCCAGCAGCATTTCTCTTGAATAATATTTCTTAAATGTGCAATAAGGCGTTGCAATTCTAAAGCGAAGTTGCTCTTGATTTAGATCATTTCGATTAATTAATGATTGTGTAAAATCAACATGGTTTATGAATTCAGAAAACCAACCGAAAACTTCTACATCTTTTTCTGATTTTATATCCCACACCCCCTGTTCTGAAGGGGCCACAATAATGCTGCTGTAAGAAGCAAAAGTGAAAATGATAAGAAATTCAAGAGTGTTTGACATGACCTTTCCCTGCAGGCTTTTTTTCAGCGGCTTTTTTTAATGCCTCAATATCGCTTTTGATTTGCTTTATTTCTTCATTAGTCTTTTGCTCAAACGCCTCGGTGTTTTTCTTTAGGTCTTCTGCATGCTTTTTATAAATTTCACACTCTTCTTGTTTTTCCTTAAGCTTGTTTTCGAGCTCTGCAATTCGTTCGCTATTGTATATTTCCGTTCCTGGAGTATTTGCTTGCTTGTTTGCTAGTCCCATAAGTGCGACAAAGCCAATAACAGTTGCTGCACCGATAATCTTGAGTGCAAGTCCTAGCGAGTCATATTTGTCAAAAGAAGTATCTCCTGAGACCATCACGTCTTTCAAATATTCTTCTGTGTAAGTTGGAAAAAAAGTTCTGTATAAAGCTGCTCTAAATCTTTCCAGTCTGGTAAGATTTCCTTCCCATCTTTTACCGAACGGTCTTTCAGTTTCTCGACCCCAATAAGGGTCTACACCTTCAGGAGCTGGCGACGATTTGTGGGAGGTGTCATTTTCTGTTGAAGAAATTTTTGTCGAAGTTGATTGATCAGGATTTGTTTGCGCAGCTTTAAAAAATGACGGCTGTGATGAGGCTAAAAATAAGAAAAAGATTGAAACACTTTTAGAAAATTTTTGCATTAATAATTTCCATCGCTTTTGCAAAACTTGCTGAAGTTGATATTAATCCTACCAAAAAAAATTGATTTAGCAAGCTTGCAGCTTTATGCAAAAAAAGCTCGAGTGCAAGCTATAAATTATGAATTATTTCGCCAGAGGTTTATAACAAGACTCGATTTTATGCGGCTGTAAATTAGGAATCGAATTGCAAAATTTATTAAAATCTATGCAAGTAAAAATGCTTTTTGTTTATTTTGCAAAAATATAAATTTTTTTGAAAAAACAGGTTAGATTTTAGCGTCTATTTTTGTCATGAATAGTTTCACTTATGAAGTTTTTGAATTACATTTTTTACTTTTTTTTATTCGCCACTTGTTTTATTGGCTCATTTGTTTTGCAGAAAAAACATTTCAAAGAAGTTAAATATTCAAAAGAGCACCTATCAGAGCTTTTTCATAAATGGTATCAATATGACCTTGAAATTAATAAACCTTTTTTGCCAGAGCTAGAATGCCTGTGTCAAGAGTGGTATTTGTTTGAGCCTGAAATGAATATTTCGTTTTTTTGTGAATTGAAGAATGGTTGTTTTTATATCCCAAACCTTTTGACATTTTTTGCTCAAAGAAAAGGCTTGATAGGTGAATTTGATTTAAAAGATGAATTTGTAAAAATATTGCGGATACCCCAAGTTGATGTTAAAAAAGTTGCCCTTGAGCTTAAATACTCAAGATCTGGTAGTCCAAGCAAGGGAAGCTGTAACCAGTTATCTCCAAGAAAAGATAAGACTAGAATGAGCTATCAGATTAAAGGCGGTAATTTTAGATGATGAAGTAGTAATAATTTTCTAAAGATTTTAAAATAAAGTACAATGTTTAAGTGTGATTTGTTTTAAAATTATGGTTTCAGAACTATTTCAAAGATATCGCTTTTTAAAAAAGATTGCCGAGTTGGATGGTGTTGATCAAATTTGGCTTTATGGATCTAGAGCTAGAGAAGATAATTGGAATAGATCGGATATAGATATTGCAATTGTTTGTCCAAATATTTCCAAAGATAATTGGTTTAAGGTTGGTAAAATAATAGAAGATGCAGATACGCTTCTTGGTATTGATTGTGTGCGTTTTGATACTTTACCTGAAGGCATCTTTAAATCAAATATATTGAAAGACAAGATTGTTTTATTTAAAAGAGGAAGTAATGAATAAAGATGAATTAAGGCAATATTTTATGTTGCTTGAAAATGCACTTGATAGATTGGAAGAAACAATACAAAAATTGGAAAAAGAGTACTCTCTTGAACGGCAGGATAGCCTAATTCAGCGATTTGAATTTTGCACAGAACTATTTTGGAAAAACCTGAAAAAACTTTTAGCCTATGAAAAAATTTTAACAACTACTCCTCGAGATGTACTTGCAAAGGCTTATCAATCTATGCTTATCGATGATGAAGCTGCCTGGTTATCAATGATTGATGACCGGAATACTACTTCACATATTTATCAATTGGAAGTTGCAGAAATTGTGGCTAGTCATATTCCAGGACATTTTGCGGTTATGAAAAAAACGTATGAAAAACTGAGAGCCAGTTATTTTAATGACTAGTTTTACTTCAGCGTTGTAAAGAATTTAGTTTTTTCAGTGATACTTTTAGCATCTGGTCAAAAGAATGGTCTTCTTGATCTGTGTAAAACTCTGCGCAAACTTTGCTTACCGCAAGAGGTGAATACTCCAAAGCAAGTAGCGCCATTTTGAGGTCGTTGATTAAGACCGTTTTTTTGCTGCCTTGTTCCACGGATGAGGTTAGTTCGTATAATTTATTTTTTTCAAATTTTTCTTTGAGAAATAAAATCAGATTTTTTGCAGTCTTTCCGCCAACGCCATTAAATTTTGACAATGCAGCTTCATCTTCGGTCATGATTAGCATGATAAAATTTTTTGCATCAACTTGAGACAAAATAGACATCGCGCTGCTTGGGCCAACTTTTGGGCAATCCAGGATTGTTTTGAAAACTTCTATTTCTAACTCAGAAGAAAATCCAAACAGAGTAGGGCCGTTTTCAGAGTTCCAATGATAATGAATTAGTAATTTTAAATCTTGTCCAAGGCTGTATTTTTCTGGGTTGCAAAAAACAGAGTATCCAACTCCTCCAACATTTAAAGTCAGGTCTTTTTTGCCAAAACTTTCAACTTTTCCTTGCAACGATCTAATCATTATTGGTGGCCAAGATTGGTTCTCATTTTCCTTATTCTGAGTTAAAATCAGTCCAATATCAAGATAAGGAGTCATTTCTGAATAAAAATCAAAAGTGTCTGCAAGATTTTATGTCAAAATATCCGGGTGGTTTAAAATCGGAGGCAACTTTGCTTAATTTATTAAATGATTTAGGAAGTCTTTCTAACGCGATGCTATCAGAGTCCATGT
>JACCDG010081008.1_pt1 | contig 16813 bp, 47 predicted proteins | sample 7442471 | NCBI WGS metagenome assembly JACCDG01 (sample SAMN15323444, study PRJNA562643) | freshwater metagenome | isolation source: river surface water | place: USA:Blue River Watershed | collected 2017-08-17 | reverse complement strand
GCGAATATTTACGCGGTTCCAATCAATCAGACGCCAAATGTTATCAAAATATTTAGACTTGTTTGATCCGTAATCCTTGGCCCAAGCATGTTCCCACCAATCTATTAGAAGTGCGATATCGTTCTTAATTTGATGGTTTTTAATGGTTTTGATTTCTCCGCTACGGCTCATGTAAATCCATCCTGATCCTTGGATTTTCATTGCTTGCTCTTTCATATCTTCTTTAAATTGCTTAAAGCTACCGTATTTTCGATTGATAAGAGCCAGACTTGCACCAGTAGGTTTGTTACCATTTTTTGGTGGCATTAGTTGCGGAAAAAAGATATTGTGTAAAAATGCCCCGGCTTCGTTAAATTTGGGATCACCCTCACCTTTATTGAATCTATCCACATAGCCTTTAGCCAATTCCCCGTAATGATAATCAATTGTGGCTTTGCTCATCACAGGCCCCAGACTAGATCTGCCGTAGGGCAATTTTTCCAGTTCTAAATGCTTGCTCTTAGACTCTATTAGATTAATAAAATTACGTATATCTTCCATATACATATTTATGGATTAGTTGCGATACATAATACGTCCCTTGCTTAGATCATAAGGGCTCATCTCCATGACTACTCGATCACCTTGGATAACTTTAATATCGTGTTTGCGAAGCTTCCCGCCAATATATGCGGTAACTAGGTGTTCGCTGTTTTCTAGTTTGACACGGAACATAGCGTTACCTAGTACTTCGGTAACAGTGCCGTTCATTTTCATACCTTCTTCTTTAGCCACTTTAGTGCAGTTCTCCTATAAAAGTATATTTACTTAATACTCAAAGTCTGTGCTCGTAATTTAACCCAAGTGAATTCTTTCATAGCTTCTTCGTTTTGGGTGATATATCCGTATTTTCTGAATTCGTAAGGATTCTTTATCCAGTCATAATGAACAAGTCTGACTCCGCCTAGGCGCCCTTGACACCAAACTAAATCACTGCCTTCCAATAATTTAGGGCTCAACCAGTTCATTAAATTTGGGCGTGTATTAGACGGGAGATGCCAAGCATAATCGCCCTTGACCCCGTAGTAGTGATAGTGATAATTAGCCACGGCGCATCTTACTGATATCTTGTGCTTCTTCGTCGCTGAAAATAGGCACTGCATTACTCTTGTGCATAGTACCAATACCTAGCATTTTGGTACCAGTGTACTGCGGAATCGGCTTAGTGCTAGCAATACCGTCGCCAGTATTGCGGCTGGGAATGTGTGTGCTAGTTGTACGTCCTGCGGGTGCGGACAATTTGTATGTAAGAGGTTCTGCGGCAAGAGCACGACGACGTTTCTTATCGTCGGCTTCTACACCCCAACGTTTTTGCAAGTCGCGCCATTCTTGTTCGCGTTGCTCGTAGGCCCGCTTGTCCTCTGCGGATTTGAATTTGACTTTGCCTTTGCGTTTACCAGTAAGGCTCAGGCTGGGGTGGTGAAGGTGCATACTCATAACGCTATTATACCATATTTCGGTTATTTTGTCAATGTAATACCTTGGTTTACAAAATAGTCTTTTTTAAACCCTGGGCGATCGATGTCACTAGTAACACAATGAAGACCCCCGTCCCAAAAGTAACGATGTCTGAAGTTTAAAATATGTGCTTCTACGTCGTGCCTTTTAAATGCTTCAAATACTGTTTTGTTGTAGTTGTTACATATAACATTATGTTCATTGAGCACCAACATATTCACATCAAATACTGTTTCTTCAACATAACCCATCCAATGCCCTAACCATGTTTCGACATAGTTAGTAAACTCATCATTTAATTCTTCTCCAGGTACCCACCATTTGCCTCGATTCTTTGCTTTGAGCTTTTGAAACTCAGGTAATGCACCCCAACTTTGGCCAGGCAAATATACCACTTCCCACCCTGGAAATGTATCTTCGTAAGTGGGCACGTCGTGTAGACTAACAATCAAACCGGGCTTAACCGGACAAAATGTAGCGTCGCTATGTCCTTGTGTATCGATGACATGACATCGATGATCGGGGAATAGCTGTTCGTAATATGAAGGATCTAGCACACTGGACCCTAAGGTTGTGCCAAAATATAAATCGTGCCCTACCCTTGTAGTACTGGCTCCATTAATGCCTGTTTCCCTGATTATTCGATTGCCTTGCTGACTGATATGTGACAGTAAATGCCTATAGCAGTGATCGTAGCCGCCGCTGTTAAAATAAAAGTCTGTGCCTATCATTGACATGTAGTCCCTGGGAACCATCGGAGGACTTAGATAACGATCACCAGTCCAATAATCATTTATACTAGAACCAACATCAGGCCTAAACACTTCGATATTGAATTGCTTGAGTAAATCGATAAGTTTTTGATAGTCCTCTTCGGTTTCGTCTGCAATGCGTTCCATGACTCCACGTACACGTCGATTATCGATAAAACGATAAAATTCAGCTGGGTAACTCGCCCCTACTACACAAGATTTTAACGGATCCCAGTGTTGATATACTTTATACATGTGGCCCTAAGATCTCAAATCCATCTAATTTAGATTTATATTCGTCAACTTGACCTAAGTACAAGTATTTAAATCCCCAATTCTTATAGATTGCACATTCGTGTTTTAAGCTTCGGATGCCCAATCTAAGAGAAGGTTCTGTATAGTCCCATGCAAACTGTAAAGATTCTGCACTAACAGAATCATGACGACGGACCATACTAAATGCTACTATTTTTCCAGAAGAATCGGGATAGCCATATATATCATTCTTAACATCTGTAAACTGAGAATCAAATAAAGGCATCACACTATCGAAATTTTTGTATCGACAATAATCTGCGTATATAGCATTAAGTATCCCCACCGGAGGATCAACATACATCACAAAGGATTCTATCGGTTTGTAATTTGTTTTAGATAAATCAATTCTGCAGAATTTCATGGTTACGCCAATTGACTACGTAGTCTAGATTTTCTCTAGACCAGGAGTCGTAATATCCTTTTTGTTTTAGCTGTTCGCTGGCTTCATTTAGTTTGCTTAGACGTTGCATCAAGAGTAACCCGCATTGACCAAAATTCATTTTAATACCATTAATATATTCGGGTGCATCGGGATGATCTTCCAATATAACATAATCGATGGGCATCAGCATTTTGTTCATTCCATTTACAAATTCTTGTAATGAAACAGGATCGATATACTGATGATCAAAACATATTACCACAACGTCTTTATGTTCTAGTGTTTCGATTGATTCCTTTACTACGTCTCGTAACTCTGGTATAGTGGAAAACTTGATACTGGTAAGTCCGTTTACTCTTGCTTGCCTAGCATAAGGACAAGGTGCCCAATTGCCTAGTGCAGGGTTGGGCTGTTCGACGAAGGACATCATCCATTCGTTAAGCTGTAATACAATTAATTCTTGATTCATTTAGATTCATTCAATGTAAACGGCACAAACTCCCAATCGGGGCCCGATATTTTATAACTTTGATCTTTACTTTGCACAAAGAAAATATGCTTGGGGAACCTAGATTTTAAGTGTGCAATAGTTTCATCTGTTGTGGTACCTTGTGCCAAAAATTCGTCGTTGTCTTGGTCGAACCAATAGAAACAATCGCCGTGTTTTTCTACTTTGACAATATGTACAATTTTATTGATCTTTTCCAGTACCTCATCTAGGTCTTCACGCTTTTGGTCTAGCTTACGACGTAACGGCATAGTTACAATACCGATTACAAAGTACCAAAAAGCACACTGCAACAAAAAGCCAATAAATTCAAAAATAAAGTCCATGTTTATTAAGTCCAAAGTGAATCACGAATTTTAATAAGACGAATCATCATTTCCTCGTCTTCTTTGCGGTAGTCTTCTTCCACGTGGTTAGCAATATTTAATGCTTTTCGCGTTTCTTTTTTTCCGTTTTCAGTTTCGTCGTCTCCAATAAAATTGTCAGGATCGTTTTCACGTCGACGTGCGCAGATTTCACTCCAACCACTAACATCATAGGGATCAGGCCGGTTAGGATAAACTTCCGTCCACCACTTATAAAGTGCTATTATTTCCTTTGCGGCAATTGCTTGATAAGTGGGTGTCCCGTACTTAGGATCCGACGGAGTAAGACCCATGTCTTCTTTCATGGTCAGATTACTGGCCCAGTCGAGATATTCTAGTCCTGCTTCTGGACAACGCCATGTACGCCAGCGAAGCCAACCCTTACGCCACCATGGTGTTTTAAACTTTGTCTTAGCCTTGTCGTCCCACAACACATGATGCCACGCTTGCTCTATTTCGACAAAATCCACAAGCTCGTTAAACATGCAAGGAAGAAAGCGATTACCCACATCTTGCCATTGCCCGGGCTTGATGTCTCGGGGATGTGCAGTTAGTGCATGAGACTTTGAAACCCAACGGTTGTTGATATAATACCTGACATCGTTCAAACGGTCGGGAATGTAATAAACAAATCGTTGAGCGTAGTCTAGTCCTTCTTCGGCTAGCCAAAATCTAATAGGGTTGTGACCTTTGGCTCGTTGTCGCCACTGACTCCATCCGTTAGATGTAGCTGACCCGGGTTTTTTAACTCCGCGAAGCCAATCAGCAAACGTGCTACAACTCCAATAATTTGATCTCATTCTTCGTCCTCGTCAACGACAATCCAACCTAATTTAAGCAAGTCTTCCCGAATCTCATCAGTTACTACACTTTCACTGACAAAGTTTTCTTGACACCAGTAATACTGAGTACGCTGTTCTTCGGTAGCGCTAGCAAGTTCCTCTTCGGTAGCACCGCCACGAATTCCTGAACAGTACCAATCTATGTAATCACCTTTTTGTCGCATATGGGCAACAATGCCACCCGCATAGCGCCAACTGCAATGCCAACGCTGATCCTTTAATACCGGCCAAACTTCATTTTTTACAAAATCATTGTTGCACATGGCGGCATAGAGATTTTGTGCATATTCTTCTCTGCTACGGACCTTTTCAAGCATCCAGGAACAGCTACGCAAATCAAATTCCAAATTGTCTTTTTGCCACTCAGGATCTTTTTCCTGCTCAGCTTGCTGTTCAGTTAAAGTTTTAAATAAATTGATTTCCTGTTGTATGTCGGCGTCGGTGTCAGGATCCCGGCCATCTTCTTTGGCTCGTTCGATAGCGCATTGTAAATGAAAGCTGTTGCGCTCAGGACTGGTACTCAATTCTTTAGTCATAGTCTATTATAACTAGAATTGAATTTATTGTCAATTTGAATCGTTATTTCTACTTGCTGGTTTGGCGAACTTAGCCAAAAATGCAGTATTTTCAGCGTCCAATTGACTACGGATGTAGGCCCCGCGCTTGTGCGGATCAATAATTCGAGCTGCTCGAATTTTGGCTAGCTTACTCAAAGTTACACGTTCTTTTGGTTTTGGTACATTACTCATATTAATATTTACTTGTGTTAAGTTCAGTTAGAAGTAAATTTCTAACTAGGTTGTCCCTTGTTTGCTTAGTTGGTTCACCTAGAACAATTATAGCATACTGGGCGTGGCCTTTGTCAACCAGTAGTGCAAGACATCTACCAGCTTTGGTAGTAAATCCTGTTTTACTGACTACGATATCTTTAAATTCAGCTAATATAGTTTGATTAGTGTTGGTTTCTACTACAGAGCTGGCTTGCTTGATAAAAGGATAAGCTCCGGCGGCATAGACTAATCGGGAAAGCTCGGCAGCATTGCTAACGTTGGCGGCACTGATTCCGCTAGGGTCATCAAATTTTGTGTAAGTCAGACCCATTTGCCAAGCACGAAGATTCATTGCTTCGATAAACTTAGTACGACCTTCGGGATGATTGCGGGCCAGTATTTCTGCAGCCGCATTATCGCTACGAATCAATAAACTCTTCAACAAAGATTCTACTGTGATAAAAGATTTCTTTCCGGTCTTGATTCGATCATCTAACGAGTATGTGTCCAAACTAACAATAGCAGTCATTAGTTTTGTAATGCTGGCCATGGGTCTAATCATGTACTGATTTTGTTCAACTACAGGTTTGCCTGTGCGAGTATTGTATACTAAAACACTATGCTCTATACTAGCCGCATAGGATGCAGAACCGCATAGTGCTATAGATACTATAAATTTTTTAAACATTAACTATTTAATTCCATCTTAGACAAAATAGTGTGTACAGTTCATCTGTGGGAATTTCCACAGTCATACCCACTTGCTCGCAGCCGTATTCTTCGCACCAAAGTTTAAGTTCGTCTGCGTTTGCTGCCCAGAACCCTATGTCAGTTAGCACTATCAAATGAAGGCACATAACATTAGATTCATCGTAGATAACTCGTATAAATCTATTATTTTTCCAATCTGCTAGTATATCGGTTTCGTCTACATCCATTTTAATAGAAAGTTTATGTAATCTTTTTCGCTTTTAAATGCCCACACCAGAACGTCATGCGATAGTTCATTGATGTGCCATTCGGGATGTGACCGCCCAAGAAGATCTATACCATTTTGTTCGAAGGCACGTAAAATATCTTCTCGAAATTTATCTTGGCAAGATTCCTCGCACCATTCAGTGGCCAGTCTAAGTCCTTCTGACCAAGAGCCGTAACGACGGTTCCAATCTGCTGCCGACTTCATTACAATTAAATGAGGATACCCGTGGAAGTAATCTTTAACAGTACGAGCCTGCATATCGCAGTCAGGATCAATGTGACGTTGATACATTTTTTCAGTCCAACCCATCTTTCGAAGATAGCGTTGGTGCTGCCACTGTTTATATTTTTCTTTAATTTTTGTTAACATTATACTCTTTGGACAACATTTTCCAAGTTATGTGTTTTTCCAGGGCTTCAATAAACTTTTGTGCTTCGTCTTCATAGACAAAGCCCACACCAACAATACCATGGTACCGTTCCACAACTTCGAAGACATGCTTCATCATTACTTCATCGTTCCACTGACCAGTATCGTTTATTGTATAAGTTTCATTATTACTGTCCAGTGCGAAACTAACTGTATATGCACCAGTTTCCCAAGCTGCATGCCAAATAGTTTTGAATCCGGGTCGGTGTTTAACTGCGCCCCTGCCAGGCCATGACACACACCATAACATCCCTGTACTGTTGGTCGGAATGTCCCTGAGTGTAAAAATATCAGTTACTTGTGTCATAGGTATTTCAACCTAAACATTGTTTCAGACAATTCATCGTAAAAATCTAAATGTACTTCTTCTACGTATTCTCCGTGCCCATCGTAGCTTAGGGTGTTTCCTGCGGGCTTCCAATATCTATGATATCGTGTGGTAAACCCTAACTCCCTGCGCATTGCCTCACGAACTAGAAACACAGCAGGTTGTAATTTGAATTCTTCTTTGATACGTCGACGTATGGATGCCCATTCCGGCGGAGTCAATTTAATTGTGCTCATCGGTTATTTCCATTTCAACGACGCTATTGTAGCATACTTTTCTTTTTTACGTCTAAATTTGATTATCAAAGTATCTTGTACGTCAGTTTCGGCAGCTACTTGACCGATTCGCCAGTCCCAGTCCCAACCTTGTCGTCCGACGTTGGCCTCTAGCCACGGGCGAAAATGATCGTTGGGGTCGGTGGATTCGATTTGTATAAATCCGCCTCCTGCCGCAGGTTCAGGTTCGGTCCACCCTCGTGGCCAAAGTACTTCGATCTCTGTGCCGGGCATATACCGCCACCACAAACGATTAATAAATCCGACTCGGTAATGTATCTCCCACTTGGCCATTAGTCTGTTTCAAGTATCTTCCAAACGTTGATCTTACTTTGTAGTTCTTGGTTTTCTTGTCTATACTTTTCTGCAATACGATCAGAATTGTTACGATCGGCTTGTGCCCGCTTTACTTGCTCATTCATTTCGTTGATCAAGGTTGCAACACTACGGGCTTGCAATTGATCACGCTCGTCTTTTATTTGGTAATATTTTTCTTCCCATTCGGATGCCATGCGTTCAGCATAATCGACATCGTTACGAAGTTTGCTGATAAATTCTCCGGGACTATGATAGAACCCATCGTAATCAAAACTGCAATTACTGGGGTCCATACCTGCTTGCACAAGTCCTTCTACGACGCTTTCTTCAAGGTCATCGAAGTACTTTAATAGCTGGCGCACCACGGGGTCAGTGCTGTTAAAATCCAAGTAATGGATCAGTTCTTTAAATGTTAGATTTGTCACAGAGTACCCTTACAGTTTCATAACGTTTAATTGCTTCTTCTACTTCACGCCAAGCATCTTGCACAGCCACATGTGGCTGTCTGTTGCTTCGTTTAATTTTAACACTGGGAGGATCTTCTTCGACCCAATCATCGGGAGTAGCATCAGTCCAGTAATAGACGATAGCATAGCTATAGCTAACGGATTGATGATCTCGCCATTCGTCAATTTTCTTATCGTAGTAGACATAACCCCAATCGCTATCACCATCGCCCTTGCCACCCATGCCCCAACCACGATAGGATAGATAGTACCCCGCCTTATCGGGATTCTTTTCTTCTGTGCGATACCAAATACTGTGTCTCATTTTCTAAGTCCGTCTTGGTCCTTGACTGTACGAAGTCGCAATTTGTTACAGCACCCGCAACTTGCAGTTTGAATATTGTTTTGTCCACCTTTGGGAACATACGGATCGCTCCACTTTTCCCAACGATGCCAACCGAATCTGCATAACCAACTAGCAACTAACAAAGGATCATCCTGTAGTGCTCTAAATGTGTTTTCTTTTTCAGCGTTCATGAACTGTATTTTAACATAAACATAGTATATTTGTCATGAGCAATAATATCGAATCGATTCCCTGCTATATTATAGCCATCCGGAGACATGTATATTCGAACGCCCCATATTTCTTCTAACCATTTGATGAATTTTTCTGTAGTAGGTTCGTAGTACCCGTGACACTCATTTTTTTCATAATCATTTTTTGCTCGCCGAATTGACATCCAAAAATGAATATCAGTTCCGCCGATTACTGTATCCAATCTATCTTCGTTGGTGCTGTACATTTTAAGACCACTTTAACACAAACGCAGTTAAATCTGCACTAGTTTCAAATACAATTTTGTCTGGTTGCATCCAAGCATCATGGCGATCTACTATAATAATTCTACAATTGAAATAGTCTTCAAATTGTTCTATTATGGTACAATGACTTGGTATTTGTAAATGCTCACGCAACCACACTCCGGCGTTGTTTGTGGATTCATGACCACCATCCAACACATTTCCTACATCCACTTTAACATCCATAATGGTATATCCTTATTGTCGGTAAATCCCCACCATTCTTCTTGACTATCGGGATTACTACTGAAACAGCGACATTGTCCTTTAAGATTTTTATTGCACCAATCCCAAAATAGATTTTTGCTAGTTCTCACAGCTAATAAAGGTTCCACGCAGACAAACCATTCGCATTTTACTGGAGAGAAAGTTTCTTCAGGAATCCATAATGGACTGTCAAGTTCTCCGAGTCCGTGTTTTTCTTCATTCCACATGTCAGCAAACTGCTGTCGATTATAAATCACGCCCACCTCAAACTAAACAACGTGGCATCTTGCTCGTCCTTAAAGTAATAGGTATTTGATCCAACGAGCTTAAAACCTTTTAGGTTTTCCTTACACCACCACCAAATCTCATCTTCTCGACGATAGTCGTAATTAATACGTACACTGACGGGCCAGTATTTTTTGTTAAGTATTCTCATTTTAATACATCAAATAATTCACCATATTGAGTTTCGGGCTCATCTACAAAACCTGTATAGACCCATACTCTGCGGATATACACAGATTTCAACCATACCCAACGATTACTGACAGTGCGATGCGGCAATAGCGCAAATGTTTTAACCCATCCATGCTCCACTGACACAACATCTCCACGTTCTAAGTTAGGATTATGATTCATTAGCGTATAATGTCTATCTAGCTGCCACACCGTAAACTCACTGTATTTCTAAGCCCCATTGGTCTAATAAGTCACCGTATTTTAACAGTAACGCAGACTCTTGCACCGCAGTTGTAGTAATAAATTCCAAACCATAAAAACCTGGTGGAACATATCGAAAGATTCTACCATCCGGTCCTACAAGTTCTTCAGAATGTATTTTGTCGCATACCACAACTTTGCAGCCAAGACTCTCTGCGTACTCAACGTCATGAGCATTCGGTAAGCCATTGTATCGCCAGGTTTTAATGTATTTCATGACCACCTCAATATAAACAACAGAAAATCTTGGTCAGAAAAATCGTCAGGAAATTCTATTTTGTGAAAGTCCATAGGAACTCGGAATCCGAATTGTCCTAACCATTTGTGGTAATCATTAGCGTCGAATATGTTTGGTGTACCACGCTGACGGTGGTATTCTGCTACAATATTTTGTAGATAAGGATATTGCGGAAGAGTTTTCATCGCCAACTCAACCTAAACATTAGTGCTTCAGCTTCTGTGTCAAAGTCGTTATAGACTGTACCACGAGTGCCGTAGGTTGATGTAAAGAACAAGGTAGCACGCCACATACCATCAATCTCTTTGATCTCCCAGTAACTTTCTTTGTATCTCATGCCCACCTCAACATAAACCAAGTATATGCTTGTTCGTCATAGAAATCAAGATACCTGTCACCGTAACCACTTAACGGATTTATAGGTTTCGCTATCCAAAAGTTTGCCGACCAGTCCATGAGAGCATGATTGATTTCTTCCTCACCGAAACCATCTGGTAAAAAGTTATACCACCAACTTGGGATGTCAGCTGGATTGCGATCTTCTTCAAATATCTTGACTCTAATCATGACCACCTCAATACAAACATCATATACTTTTCAGGATTGTGCCATTTTACATTCAATATGTAATGTTTGTTTTTACTTTTTGCTATAGTAGCATCGTAAGGTTTTAAATGTTCCTCTATAGTGTCTTGTGGATCGTGTGAATGAATGAAGTTATTGAAATAACCCGGGTGTCCTCTTCGATATTGTTTCTTAATCATGCCCACCTCAATACGAACCATTCGAGATCTTCTTCGTCCCTAAAACGGGCCTCACCGTAGTAAATATCATCCAACCACCTAGCTTGCTGTGTATCAGCATTGAAGCCCGACGGACCAAATGTCGCATAACACCATTCGCCAATATCATAATAGTACTTTGGGGCAGTAAATGCCGCAACGTGCCATGGTCCACCACCCGAACCATCTACATCTTTCTTTTCCTGATATGTATGGATAAACATTATGCCCACCTCAAGGCAAACATCACAGCATCCTTCTCACGCTTGAACACAAAGTTCCTGCCGTAATTGTTCCAGTAGCGACCTTTGAATTGGCTCCAGCACCAACGCTCAACATCGCTAATTTGATATGTTTTATCATCAATGAAATATTGATGGGGCCAATATTTCTCATTGAAATTTTTATAGAGTAACCGATTAAAGATACCTAGATTATTTGTCATAGGTTGCACTCCCACAATCTGCTGTGCCACCAAACTAGGCATAACCTTCCTAATCATAGGAAGTAATATCTTTTGTCCATTGGCAGCTACACTGGCTGCTGTGGCGGGATTGTAGTTCATAGCCATTTCAACTTAAACCAAGCGACGTCTGCCGCATCGCGAAACCAAAACTGTCCTTTTTGTTGGTACCAACGGTGCGGTACTCCGGGACCGTCATAGGGCTCACCTTGTTCACCGAACGCTTCCCAACACCATAGGTTTACCTTTTTAAGTTCTTCACTACGCCAAAGATCTTCTGGCAGCCGACCATAGTCATTAAACTCACAGGGAATCACAGTATATGGATGCCCAAATACTCGCCCTTGTTGTATTTCCCAAACTTTCATGCCCACCTCAGTGCAAACAGCACAGCTTCTTCGTCGCACTCAAATTCAATGAACTTTTCTTTAAGATACCCAGGGCTGTGATAGTAGGGATGCTGACAGTTCTCTTCGAGCCACGAATTCACTAAGTGATCTAGATAGCTTCGTTGATAAATTGATGGTATTGCTTCGTGAATTCGTTGGTCATAAACTACACGATGCAATACAGGAAAGTTAACACCAGGAAATCCTGGGTTAGTTTTATATGTTACAGTCATGGTTAACTACCCCACCTAAGTATAAACAAAGTAACTGCTTCCTTGTTTTTAAGTTGCCACATATCGTAGGCAACTCTACGGCCACAGTTCGTTTCATTGACCCATTCGTTAATAGCTTGACAGTCATCGTCATCAATAGTCGACGTCCATAGCGGATCGGCAACATAAGATCGTTTTACTCGAACTTTATTTCGGACACGTTCTATTTTAAACTTTCGACCCATTATCTTTTGAGCAGTTCTACAATCTTTTCTGGTTTAACGACTTCGTGCAGTTGTTTTACTTCTTTTACGCGAACTTCAAATTCTACAATTTCCCAGTCATGAATCTCGTCACGAACGCTGTCAAAGTAACTATTCATCTTGAGTGTTATAGTAGAGCGAAGTTTGCCCAAGGTATCGTATACTTTGCCCGATTTGTTCCAAGTGCCATCGGCCTTGCGAAACAGCTCGGGATCGCTCTTTTTGCGAATTTTGTAGTAGGTTAGTGATGCCATTTTAAATTAAAATAAGTTATGTCTGATTCTCGGGCAAATTCGATATGGTAGTTAAATCTCCCGGCCACAATGCGCCACCTGGGGCCACCATCTATGTGGTACTCGTGGGGTATGTTTATTTTGAGCCAATGGTCCAACCATTCGATAGTACTGTAGTTACGGGGCAATGGAATAGTGGTCATTTTGATCTCACACAACGATAGTTTTCAGGCTTAAGTCCAAGTTGGCGGGCGCCTTCTTCACACATTTGTTCGGCAGTTTTATAACGTCCACCAATGTGACCTGCCTCCATATGAAACTCACCAATGGGCCGCCAATCGTATTTGGCCTTTACGGGCGACCATCCATCACCGCCGACCATGGTCCAGATCACAAGAATGTAAGTGTATCCCATTATCAACTCCTGTCAGTGACTTCAAGGACAACTCATATCACGTTCAACAACTTCAGGAACGTCTTTCCATTCGCCCCACTGATAGTTAGCAGTGCGAACAATATCATCCGCGGGCCAGATACCAGCACGAACGGTAGTATCAATCATTTGACGATACTGCAACTTCTTATGGCGAACAATACCCACAGGATAAGGCTTCCCTATGGGATAGTTCATCAAGTCAGTGGGCGGAACAGTCTGTTCCCGTTCTTCTACAATCCAACGCATTTCTATCATTTACTTCTCCATAACAATATGTTCGTGACCTTCGGCAAAGTCTACCAATTTTATCTGATCATAGCAAGATAGACAATAACAACGATGTCCGGGTCCGCCCATGCTTTTAATAATTTTGCTACAAGCCGCACAAGTCATCACAGATGCTGTAACAATCGCTCCACGTGGTGTTTCTTTGATAGGTCTAAAAACATAGCTACGACTATGGTAGTCGTACTCTGACTCATTGTCATCGCTTTCTGTTATTAGCGGTTGCTCTCTGTATCCCAGAATTGTCGTCATAATTGATTAGCCTCTTAATATCTCGATGTTTAACAATGATTATACTACGAATCCCATTTTTTGTCTTGATGGGTAAGTCCAAATGTATAGTTATTTCTGGACCGGTAACTTCTGAAATTAATCGGTCATTGCCCACACTTCCGATAAAAGGGATTTTTTCATAGCGGCCAAACACACGATCACCAATTTGGTATTTTGGCCGGTATGCTATGCGTTCGAAATATTCTGCATAGTTTGCCATATCACATCCAACTATGGCAAGACCATGTATTTAGATAGCGGCCAGTTGCCTTGCCGCTAGATCCAAAATGCTTATCCATAAAAACTTTGTAGACCTTGGCCCACTTCTTCTGTACGGGGGTAGGTGCATGACAAGCAAGATAATGCAATCTGCTATGCATAGAACCTAGCACACGCTTATTGAAACCCCACCCAGCAGGATACCATTTGATACGACTTTGCCAGCTGTAGTTTTCACTGCGACCGGTGAGTCGTCGCTGTTTCATGATATAGAGTTTATCAATGTCTTGTGGACGAAATTTATTCATTACTGCATCTCCTGTAACCATTCAATCTTAAAGTCATCGGGGTCATCGACCAACATGTGTTCTTTGACCTCAGTCCATTTGCCGTCAATGCGAATTTCTAGCTTAGTGTTAACTAGCATTTCGCGATCAATCTTAGAATCGATATCTGCCAGCACACCCATTCGTCGCATGGCTTCCATGCGATTCCAATGTTGGAATTCTTTAGTATTAGCCATCTTAACAAAGGCCTCGCGCTTGTTGTCATGCTGACTGCGACTGGCTTCGCTATAGCCATAAGCACCGCTGGGACGGTGATGACAGTGTACGGCGCTGGAAGTCTTATTTCGTTTCTGACCACCCGCACCTGTGCCTTTGGTATAACTCCAATCGCAGTCTTTAGCAGTAACGCTAAACAATAGTTTTCGTTCTTTATTCACTTTTATTAACCTTTAATAATGCCAATGTGATTAGACTTTCATCCCGTACCGTAATGAAGTAAGGCTTAGATTCAGTACGATTACCAGGCTTGCCAAAATAACCATACCATTGTCCGTCCCTGGTCCAACCAGAAGTTTGAGTTAGTTCTTTCATAGTCTGCTCAAATTTGTGGGCTTCGTCACACCACGATTTAAATCGTACTGCGGCCACGTGATGATGTTCTTTAAATTGCCGCCATCGTCTGTTTAATTTTACAATTTTCACGATTCAACTCCGAATTGTTCTTTAATCCTGTCTTTGATAACTTGGGAAACATTGCCGTTGATACCATCTTCACGACTATACCAAACCTGCTCTATACATTCCCTGACAATTAGTTCAGCAAACTTTTCAATAAATACTTCTTGCAAACTGTTGGCAAAATCAAATCCCGGTAACGGAACATACCCAGCCTGTTCGGCAAGTTCTCGAATTCGTTCGTTCATAAATCCACCTTTGAAAGTCTGTCCCAGACTAGTCCATTCCAGGGACGGAAACCAATGGTCTCTCCTATCCAGTTTATGTGTCTGACTATCTCTGCCCACTCACCTTCGCTGTCTTGATAGACCAAGCGGCAAGGGCCAAATATATTCCGGCACTCCTCATATACCTGTTCAGCATCGTTGGTGACACTGCGCCCACCAAGATCCAGGTCCCGAATGAACACAATGTCGCCTTCTCGCCCAACGTATTCCCAACGACTTCTGCTCATACTTCAAATCCCACTCGACGCAGACCCACAACAGCCATAGCATATTCTTGGGGTTTAATACTGATACTCATTGGCTTACCCATTTCGACCATATCAGAGGTGTCCTTGGCTTCCTTGAGTCCCAGTCCAGTCCAGTTGCGAATCTCTTTAATGCGGGCTACCCGGTCGGTGTTTACACCCACACGGCGCAACACGATCCTGTTGTTGTGAGTGCCTGTGATCATAGCAAAAAAGATTTGCCCTTTGACGTCGGGGTCTAATGTATCGGCAATAGTTTCCCACAATTTCAAACCTTCGTCGGCGCCGTAGGCTTCTGTGATGCTTCGCATAAAATGCAAACCATTGGTAATAACAGATTCTTTGTGATCTTCGGGAATCATTGCTTTTTCCTTTTCAACAGCCAAAACGTTACGTCCTCAGCTGGGATTAAACACATATCTCTACTGTTCTTTACTGACGACTTAGTGGTCTTACTGGGCTCGGCAAGAATAATACGCACAGGACCATGTCCGCTTGTACCAGGCTTGCCAAGCCCTGTAACTTTGTAAACGTTAGAGTAAAACACCACGTAGTCCCCAACATTAATTGGTCGGTCAACTATGTCATGGACTTCACTCATGCCAGCACCTTGTCCTTAAGGGCGTTCCACATCACTTGTTTTTCACGGTAGCGAGCCAAGCCGGGCCAGTCTGCGGCAAAGATACGGAAGTCGTATCCATGACTCATGACATAGCACTTATGCTTTTCGCTATAACGCATACCGCCGCCGCCACCTGTGCCGGTATGGGCACGTTGACGAGCAGTTCGGAATGTGCCGCCGGAGAAGATGTCACCCGCCAGGTAATGCCCGTCCCACTCCTTAGGCCAAGCGCAGATCCACTCAGCACGACCTTGCCAACCCGGGTATCCTGTGGGCACAGTTTTGTCTTTGTTCCAACTTGGTGACCAGTTGGTAACACCGTTGTGAGGACAACTGTGGCTGTTGCTAACGTGGTCGTTCCAACGCAGGCTGAACTCAGTAAACTCTAACAGTCGCGGAACAGGGCAAACAACACCCTTGCGGGTTTGTCCAACAATCTTCCAATCGTAAGCATCGTGTTTAGCGGCTTCGGCCCAGAACAGATCTTGCTTATTAATAACCATAACGGCCCAGTCCTCAATACTTTGCTCGCGCTCGTAGAGATCGTTCCAGACACTGTTTTTGAAAGCCTCGTCAATCTCAAGTTGTCGGCGAGTGCGGCGAACCCGAGCTAGCTTGCGTAGGTGGTTCTGGTACTTCTTTTTGTCTTCAAAGATCTTACCATCTGCTTCTGATTTGTATGCTGTAATAATCATTTTATTCCTTACCAACGTCCGTGGTTGTCAATCTCGTCTTGTGTAAACTGGCCGCCCATACGATCCGGATTCTCTCGCCAACTATCCGATGTGGCTTTTTCGCAACACTGTTCCACATCCTGTAGGATACGCCGGAGTTCGTCGATGTTGATTTCAAGAAACTTGATAGTGGCAACAAAGGCCATTTCAGTACCCACTGGTGGAGTAGG
>JACCDG011876457.1_pt1 | contig 16819 bp, 21 predicted proteins | sample 7442471 | NCBI WGS metagenome assembly JACCDG01 (sample SAMN15323444, study PRJNA562643) | freshwater metagenome | isolation source: river surface water | place: USA:Blue River Watershed | collected 2017-08-17 | reverse complement strand
TCATTGCAGAGCTGGTAAGATTAAAGAATAAAGTCATTCGTAAGCGTGACTACTTCGATAAGTACTGTTTTAGAGATATGCTAGAAGCTCGCATTAAGGAACTACAAGCGAAAGAAGAGAAGGCTAATGACTAACCTACTAGAATCACGAGACTACTATAAGCCGTTCGATTATCCGTGGGCTTACGATGCTTATAAGATGCAGCTGAAGATGAACTGGATTCCAGAAGAGGCGAGCCTCCATAGCGATGTGCAGGACTGGAATCTGAGACTCTCTGATAGTGAGAAGCATCTCTTAACCCAGCTCTTTCGCTTCTTCACGCAAGCGGATATCGATGTGGCTAGCGGCTATACCGATATCTATCTGCCTCTCTTTGGTAATCGTCCAGAGGTGAAGATGATGCTGCTGGCGTTCGCAAATATGGAAGCGGTGCATATCGATGCTTATAGCTTGCTCTTAGAAACGGTAGGTATGCCAGAAGCGGAGTATCAGGCTTTCAAAGAGTACGAAGCGATGAAAGCTAAGCATGAGTATCTAGAAGACATCAAGCTTTTCGCTGGAAATCTTGCGATTGTTGGCACTCGTGGAATTGCTAAAAGCCTAGCTGTCTATTCCGCATTCACAGAAGGTCTCCAGCTGTTCAGCTCATTTGCGATTCTCTTAAACTTTCCCAGATTCGGGAAGATGCGCGGGATGGGTCAGATCGTTACATGGTCGATTCGAGATGAATCTCTTCACGTTGAGAGTATGATTAAACTGTTTCGAACCTTCGTCGAAGAGAATCCAGAAATCTGGACGGATGAATTCAAAGCGGAAATCTACGCTGCTTGTCGCAAGATGGTAGAGCTTGAAGATAAGTTTATCGATCTTGCTTTCCAAGCTGGAGAAATCCAAGGGCTGACCTCTGAGGAAGTAAAGCAGTACATTCGCTATATCGCGGATCGTAGACTCTTACAGCTTGGTCTCAAGCCTAACTACGGAGTGAAGGACAACCCACTACCTTGGCTGGAAGAAATGTTAGCTGGCGTAGAGCATGCTAACTTCTTTGAAACAACTGCTACTGAATACTCCAGAGCGAGTACGAGTGGTAGCTGGGAAAACGTATTTAACATATAAAGGAAATCTATGACACATCCAAAAGAACCATCTGAGCTACAGTTGCACAGTTTTAAGCCGCACTCAAAGCTTAGCTCAGAACCAGATTTTGTCTCATCTCAAGGAGATACCCGTACTGTTAATAATGTGATGAGACATGAGTATCGAGTTCTCAGTGAGGTTGAGAAAGCCTACATGAAATCAATTAAAGATTTTGGACTAGAATTCCATGATCTTTTAGCGATGATAGGAGATTCACGAGAAATCGCTTTAGCAAAGACGAGAATCGAAGAAGCAGTCATGTGGGCTGTGAAACATATCACTAAATAAGAATCTAGAATTTCTTTTATAGCTTTAACTAAAATTAGGAAACTTGAACTAGTTTAAAGCTCTAACAAGAACCGAGCGGAAACTATGAGACATTGGAACTACCGAGTTATCAAAACCAAAGAAGGATTTCAGATTCATGAAGTAGATTATGATGAAAAGGGAAACCCGATTGGCATCACAGAGGAGCCGGTAACGCCCTTTGGCCTAACAAAGAACGAGCTCAGAGATGAGCTTAGATACTTTCAATCTGCGCTAGGAAAACCAAGCCTAGAGCAGCTAGAAGATGGACGACTAAAACAACTATAATAGGAGACTATACTATGACTACTAAGAAAACGAAAAAGACCGCAATGGAGACGCTTGAAGAAGCTAAGAAACCTAAGAACGGTGCTGCGAACGTACCAGCAGGAACCGAGATTCCCGGCATTGATCCAGTTCAGAGCATCACGTTCCGGATCGTAGACCGCATCTATGATTATAAGAAGGAAGAGCTGGTTCAAAAAGGACAGCTGGGTCTGGAATATCTGTACTATGAGACAGAGGTAGCTTTCTTCCAGCTTGATGCTTTTGTTGGCTTCCGCGTGATGCAGGATCAGAACCTGCCAGCTGGTGCGAACCATCTCTTGATTGGCTTCACGAATGATCAGAAGTCTATCGTCATGGATATCTTCACTGATGCGAACTCTGCTGCGTTTGCTCTGAAAGCAATCCGCGATGCCGTGCGGAATACCTAGATGAAACCAGCCAGCGCAAAGAACAAGGGGCGAATACTCCAGAAGCTGGTACGTGATAAGCTTTACCAGACCTTCCCAGCTCTAGAAGAGGGAGACATTCTTTCAACTAGTATGGGAGCGTCTGGTGAAGACTTGAAGCTCTCTCCAGCAGCTCGCAGGAAGATTCCATTCACCATTGAGTGCAAGAATCAGGAAGCGGTGAACGTCTGGAAGAGCTTCGAGCAAGCCACAACCAATACGTTAAAGGGTACGAGCCCTTTGCTGGTCATTAAAAGAAACCGCACTGAACCGCTAGCAGTGATGAAGCTGGACACGTTACTAGCTTTGCTCATTGCTGCTGACAAAGAAATCTAAGCCTAGAAGATGCTAGGAGAAAGTTAGTACATTATGCAAGTACAAACATTTATTGATGGTAAGCTCTTCGACCTGAAGGAAGAGAACGGAAATCTGGTTCTGAGCATCTACGATGGTCAAGGTATCAATCTAATTGATCCTCTACCAGACTACACTAATGCTCAGCTCCTAATCAAGATGACGCTGGATGCACAGGCTCTTGATCGTCTACTTGGTTCCTTTGAGCTATTCGCTGAGTTCGCCGGTATCGAGAATCCAGAGCCGGTCGAAGCTAATGACAATGTTTTGGAGTTTGGTGAAGGAACTTATAGCGATGACTAAGCAAGTTCTAATCGATGAAGAGGAGCTCAAAAGAGCGAGTAGCTTTCTAGAATGCTTGAGAGCTGCTGGAGTTGATAATTGGGATGGCTATGAGTATGCCCAAGAAATGTTTTCCGAAACGGAGGAAGATGATGACTAAGTATAAGAAGGTTACAAAACGGCTAGAAATCAAAGATCAGGTCGGTGAACTGGATATCAGTATTATAGCTGAGAATGGGAACATTGGGCTGTCCATTGACAATTCTGTTCACCTGCTCGATCCTATTAGCACAAACTTGAAACTCTCTGAGGTTAAAGCTTTCATTACTCTGCTTCAAGAGGCTGTGGATTTCTTAGAGCCGAAGGCAATGATTACTCCGAGGCTGGAAGATTTAATCAACAATAAGAAACCGCCACTACTTCCTCATCCTAACACTCCTTGGTGGGAAGTCGGCCCTCCCCTGCTTGGGTATATGCCAGAGATAGATGGGCCAACTATAGATCATCACCAAGATATTCCAGAGCAGCCTTATGGACACATCTATGGCTCAGCCGCTGGCGATCTAAGCTATTTAAAACGGAACATTCCACGCAAATAGGAGATACAAACTATGACTACATTTGATGCAGCAGAAATCCTCGGCAAAGTGCAAAAGATTCTAGCACAGCGGGGAACAACTCATGGTGGTGCTGATGGCCGTGAGCGAAACATGGCGAAGTGTGTAGAAGCGTTTAACGCTATTTACGGCACTGAGCTCACCACAGAGCAGGGCTGGGCATTTATGTGCTTCCTTAAATTCTCTCGCATGACTTCTGGCAAGTTTAATGAAGATGATTACGATGATCTGATTGGCTACACAGCGTTGCTAGCCGAAGAAGCTAAGAACGAAAATCTGAGTAGCAAAGAGCCAGAGATTCTTGGCAATGAAGTTACGTTCATAGCAGTTGATGAAGCCGCTGAGATTTCTGATGAAGAGTGGAACAAAGTAGTAGAGATTAATACAGCTCGGCTAGACTCTGCTATGAAGCGTGTAGCTACAGATCAGATCATCAATTCGATTTCTCTGAGCCCGTATGAAGCTCGGCTGCAAAAAGCTATTGACCAACATGCCAGCACCTTCACACTAATGATTATTAAGGAAATCTTCGAGCAGATCAAAACGCTCGGCGGTAATCCAGATGAGTTCATTCTTGATATTGGCTGTGATGATGCTAGCTGCGAGGGATGCTCTAACATTTCTCTGAAAGCTAAACACTAATGAAAGCAACGTATGTAGATCATATGGGCAACGATCTGAGGGTTGTTAACTCGGCTCGTGTCAGCTTCAATAAAGATTCTAGTCCTGTGGGCTGGACTCAAGTGAGCTTAGAGGATAATGATCAGCCAGACTATCCGATTCAGATTCCATTCCTCGCGGAAAAAGACCAGAAGCTGATTAAGTATCTGGCTAAGCATAACCACTGGACTCCGTTTGGACATCCGCAACTTACCATCCACATCAAAGTTCCTATCTTTGTTGCACGGCAGCTGGATAAGCATCAGGTGGGGCTGGTCAAGAATGAGGTTTCTAGAAGGTATGTTAGCGATCCAGTTGAGTTTTGGGAGCCAGATTTTTGGAGGCGGAAAGCCGTAAACTTGAAGCAAGGAAGTTCAGAAGAGGAGGTCAAAGACCCATTTAAGCCAACTGGCATTTGTATGAATTGCTCTGAGCCAATCCAGTACCACCCTAATATTCAGGAAGGATCAAAAGCCAAGCAAAAATACTGTTCTTCAAAATGCCAGAACCAGCAGTATAGAAAAGACCACAAAATGGAATCCCGCTTTGTATCTTGGAAAAACAACGCCCGTACTAAAGGCTTTGTTTGGGAACTCAACTACGAAGATGTGGAGTGGCCTGTGAAGTGTCCTATTTTGGGGATAGAGCTGGACTATGACTTCTTCAAAGAAGGTGGATATGATAACAGCCCTTCTCTGGATCGTATTGACAGCTCAAAAGGCTACACTAGAGATAACATCCAAGTAATTAGTGCGAGAGCTAACAGGGCAAAATCTGACCTGTCCAGTTCGGAACTAATTTCGATGGCTGAATGGTCACTCCTATCTTTTAAAGGTCTAGCCGTGAAAGATACCGAACCCTCCTATAAGACATACCTTAAAGAGTCAGCAGCAACCTATCAGAAGCTATTAGATGCTGGAGTTTGTGCTGAGCAAGCTAGGGCAGTTCTTCCGCAAGCTGCTTATACGGAGTTTTACTGGACAGGAAGCCTAGCTGCATTTATTCGCATCTGTAAGCTGCGTATAGATGCTCATGCCCAGAAAGAAACTCGGCTAGTAGCAGAGCAAATTGCACACATACTAAAAACAATATTTCCTTATTCCTATGGAGCGCATTTTGACCAAGAAACCAAAGAGAGTGACAAAGCTCAAGCCTGTTAGGAAGTATCAAACTGTCGAGGATCATACCATCTCCACGATCAGACATTACTTGAGGCAAGCAAAGAAAGGAGAAGTTACTGACGTTGTATTCCTAGCAAGAGACCATACAAACACTTACAGCCTCTTCTCTGTGCAGCACCATACACAGATACTAGGAATGCTGGAGTTTACTAAGGACGATATCAAAGAAGACTCGAATCACTATTCATCTGGATACTGAATAACAAAAAGCCCAGCTAAGAGCATTTCCTAGCTGGGCTTTTAACTTATCTATTAGGAGCTATTTACTTGTACTTAGCTCTGACTACAATGCAGTCTCGAATCGTTTGGCGTGTATCTCCGTAGTCTTCAATCATCTTTGATAGCTCTTTATACTCTTCTAGCTGACGGATTTTCTCAACTTGATTAGCTGCTTTATCTTGGAACTCGTTAGAGTACTCGAATAGCACTCCACAGCTGCTATCAGAACTCGCCGGAGCGCAAGCGGTCAACAGCGGGAACATGATTAGCGAGAGTATCAATTTGCTTCTGAGATATTTCATGATCAATCTTTTGTTGTTGTAAGAGGACAGATTTCTCAGCGGAGCTCTTCACCTTGTAAATAACTAAAGCAAAGAGCCCTGCAAAGATGATTCCAAATGATCCAGCGATATAGGACAAGTAGCTTATCCTTTATTAGTGTCTAAGAGTTTAGTATCTGCTTCTTTCTTTTCAAAGTCTTTAGCGATGAGTAGGATCAGTACAATAAGAGGCATAGCAACATCGATAATAGCCGATTGATGCTCTGGTGCAACTTTCACACCGATGTAGTTAAGAGCAGCGAAGATAGCAAGCCAAGTCGTTTTTTCTTTGAGTTTGTCTAGAACTTTGAGTAGAAATTCTTTCATGAGTTTTTCACTTTCTTATTAAAGCTGTTTTTCTTCTCCGATAATATGGAACGTAAAGGCATTAGCTGTATCGGATTGGACAGCTATAGCCCCAATACCTGCTTCAAGCGGGATATTTAATTCATCTGTTACCTCTGTGCCTTCGAGCGGTACTTGCCAAGCGATGGCATTAGCAGCGGTATAGAGACCAGAAGCGTTATAGTCGTAGTAGAGGGTGTACTTGTGAGAGATGCCAGTCACATTAGTACACACGATTTGTTTGATGATTGTCTTGCGGTTTTGAGGGGCGCTGTAAGCGAGTACAGGCGTAATCACTGATGGCCGTAGCTGAGCTAATAGCCGATCATTAAAATTATTATCAATCAAATGAAATCTCTATTATTTAGAGGAGTTAAAAGCTAGCTACCAGATTATGGATATTTGGCGAGGGGTGGAAGAATCGAACTCCCGTAGGTGGTTTTGGAGACCACTGCTTTACCACTAAGCTAACCCGACCGATTAGCTAGCTGTAAGAGACCAGACGCGCACTACAAAGACAAGCCTTGACTCACTGCAATCTGATCTCATAGAGATAGCTATATTTTGGTGAACTGTACAAGTATCGCACTTGTCTCTATAGTTCTTCAGACTATCGCTAATCTATCTCAGCTACCAGTCCAGTCATTAGCTTTCTAGATTTTTGGTTGCGGGAGCCAGATTCGAACTAGCGACCTCCAGTTTATGAGACTGGCGAGCTGACCACTGCTCCATCCCGCAATAAAAAGAAGCTAGGAGACCATTGCGAAGTTCGGGGAGAAAAGCAATGAGCGGTCTCCTAGCTATAGAGTTGGACTGCAAACATAATCCGATCTAATAGACATCTATTAGACAAGAAACACTATAAGCGAACTATTTCACAGAGTCAAGCATTATTTTGAACTAGTTTAGGAGCTGGCTAATAGTTTCTCTTCAGGGTCTCTGAACTTATCAATACGGTTGAACCAGCCACGCTTGAAGACCATCTGAGAGGGGTCACGGCGGATAATAGCCGTATAGAACTCCGCTCTAGTATCATTTAGCGTCTTCCTAAAGAGCTGAGCTTCTGAGATATCTTCCGCTGCTGCTAGGGTGTTTGGGCCAATTATACCGTCTATTATAACACGTTTTTTAAGCTTTGTCAAGCTTTTTTGTAGCATAACAGTGGCATTTCTAATACCGTGATTCACTGACATGTCATAGAATATGTCTCGAATAGCGGCGGGAATCTTATCGAGCTTATAGTTCTCGTAGAATGCTTTCTCATAGAACTTGTATGCCTGCTCTCTGGTCATCCGCACAAAGTCATAGGCTCTGGCTTCAGGGAAATAACGCTTATAGAGGTTAAAGGTGATGCCATAATTCGTTAAGCCGCCTTTATCGTTCTTATGGTTAACTAGTCCACCTTCCGCTTCTAGCGTCTTATTGATGATGTCTTCTTTATTAACGAGCATGAGGTCTTCTCCTTCATATTGAACGATGATAGTGCGAGACTCAAGCAGCTTTGGATCGAATGGTTCTGTAGACTTGACTGAGAGTGCGAGGTTTAGATTTATCACCATCCACATAAAAGACGGAGGGATTGCTAGAAACCACATTAGCTGGGAGAACTTTTGTCGCATCTTGATTTCCTTTTCTACTAGTTAAAGCTTTGAAGAATTTCTTCGCGTTTGGTTCCCCTAGAAAATAGCCTACATACAGCTCCCCGTCACTAGGATTTCGGTTAAGAACTGATTTTAATGCTGGTTTGAGTTCTTTTAGTAACAAATTTGCACCTTTAATTTGGTCTTCTACGGACTCAGAGTCTACTCCATACTTATCTTTAAGACCCTTAGCGGTGTCATCAACGATCTGGCCGATGCCTTTAGCTGAGCTCTTAGGGTTTTTAGCCTTGTGGTTAAAGCCAGATTCAGCTGCAAAAATCTTCATGAGTACACGAGAGTTCTCTGGAGCCAGCAACTGAACTGCTTCGAACACCTGATCGCGGGAGCTGAGCTTATCATTACCGATGTTTCCATCCAGCTTAGAGCTATCCTATGAACCAGTTTCATCTTCATCTAGAAACTGCTCGAAGGTCTTACGAGTTGGCTTCGTGTTGGTTTCTATCTCATTGTCCAGCATCTGTTCGAAGCTGGGAGCTGATTCGGGAGTAGTGTCTTCGTCTAAGAACTGCTCGAAGGTTTTCCTTGGAGCTTTAGGCTTGCTCTTAGCGCTCTCTTCTAGCATCTGCATGACACGATCACGCTTCACATTCACGTCACCAGTCTCATTAGACTCGCCAGAAATGAAGCCAGAGATAGCACCACGCAGCAAGTTTCCCGGCTTGGAGGTATCTACATACACTCTTAGCATCTGCTTGAAAGCTCCAACCTTCTCTGGTGGAAGGCCGTTCGTTGCGATGTCTAATTGCTTTCGAATTTCAGCAGCAAGTAGCTTAGGATCACTGTTGAGTTCATCAGCGGCTTTGAGCGTAGAAGACTCAATGAAATCCAGAGAGCGTTTCTCTAGGTTCTGCATGCCGCTCAAAAACGCTTCAATACCGAAGCCAGCTTTGATACTTGCCAGCTTAACAGCGTTTCTCCAGAGGCTCTTGGTAGAGTTAGTGAGCTGATTGGTTGGAGAAGAGCCCTTAGCGGCAATCGCTCGCTTAGAGACTGTATTCACATCTACCAGCCAGTTAGAAATATCTTCTAAATCTTTAGCTGCTTGTGGGCTAAGAACATCTTTAATACGCTCGTTGCCTAGCAGCTTCTTCAGCTTCATCGCGTTCATAGCTTCACCAGAGCCCTCTTTAAACGGCTCCAGAACTTCGCCGCGAATCGCATTGAGCACAGCTTCATCTGTCTCTGGGCTACCTTTCAGGTCTGGAAATTCTTTCAGGAAGCTATCAAACTCAGTCTTGTTAGCTTTACCAGCTACATATTTGGTAACGATATCAGCGCTGCTAGCCGTTCCAATCTCGTTCAGGAACTGGTCTATATCTTTCTGGGCTTTTGGAAACTCTTTCAGAACCTGCGAATACTTGTTCTTAAAGTCTTTAGACATGAGCATGCCTTCTAGATTCTTCTCTTTGCCTAGAGACTTGCTCATAGACTTTTGGAGGTCAGCTAGCAGGTAGTCAGAAACTGCATCATCTAGCTCTGCTTCATTCCCTTTGAACAGTCTACGAAGACTAGAGATGCCCTCGCCTGCTTTATTGCTATCAATACGAATGAAGCGATCTAGGAACTTCTCTGCATTCTGAGACGATTGACCAGATTCCAGCTCATCAAATAATTGGCTGGCAGTATCGGACTCCAGCTGCTTCGTGGTAGCATTGTATTTTGGTTTGAACTGGCTAGCGAACTCATTATACTTATTAGCAGCCGCTTCACGCTGCGGTGCAATGTCTTTCCAGCCTTTGAACTGATCCAGAGCCTCATCTACACTTTCGTCTAGCATGCTTTTAGCTCGCACTAAGCGGGATACTTCAGCTCCTTTACCAGAAGACTTAGCTGTGTTAATAGCATCTTGCAGCATATTCTTGAGCTCACCAACATCGCCTACTGTCATGTTAGCATCGCTCTCAATATAGCCACTAATCTTCTTAAAGACTGGATCATTGATTAGCTCTTGCTTAGAGATATCGGAGAGGGTCTTATCGCCTAAGATTTTAGATTCGAAGTTGTCAAGCTTGATTTTCTGGTTTTTAAACGCATCATAAGCCGCATTCTTCTCGCTTTTAGCAAGATTAGCTTTCTCTGCAAACTTATCGAATAGCTTCTTGCCAGCCAGTGATTTAACCGTATCGGGATTTGCTTCGGACAAGCCGTATTTCTGAGAGAGCTCGGAGCCTCTGCGAGCAGCAATCGTACCAGCTGATTCCATTTGCTTGGTTGGTTTCTTAGCAGCATCAAAGAATCCGCTAGCAGCTTGATTCTGCTTTTGCAGCTGAGAGAGAGTTTTTAGCTGGTACTGATCAGACTGCCCTAAGCTCTCTTGCATCTTCGCCAGAGCTGGGTTTTCTGCCATCTGTGCAGAAGTCTTCTTCATTCCAGAGAGTCCAGAGACCAAGTTCCTAGCTTGCTCATCATCCATGTACTTCGCGGCTTTCACCTTGAAGAGAGTCGGATAGCGATCTGCCAAAGTTTGCGCTGTATCGTTTGGCTTTACTTCAAACTTAACTGGAAACAGGTCTTCACCCGATTCAAGCTGCTTAATGAGTAGCTCTGGATCATCTGTATTTTCCATAATCCATTTAACAAGTCCGTCTTTGACCTGCGCTGGAATCTTATCAGAGTTGCCTTTAACAGACTTATAGAGGTCACGAAAACCAGAGATTGAGGTTCCAGCAGCAGATAATCCACCTGCTAAACTACCAGCCAGTGCAGCATCTCCAGCTGAGCGATTAGCTTTATCAGCTAGTACATCTTCAGAAGGTCTGCTCGCATCTAAAGTCGGCTCTTGAACCATCGATAATCCAAATTGCTGAGCAGCAGCGTTACCAGCGGTTCTTACAATATTCTGTCCACTGGTCATGAGCTTCGAGAGAAGTCCAGAGCCAGCTGATAATTCTTTTAGCTTAAAGAGATTGAGTCCAGAAGTAGCAACACCAGCAATAGCCGGAGCTGCAATATTTCTACCAGTAGCAAAGTTACCGCCGCCACCAAGCTCTATCTCTTGAGCGCGTTTCTCATCGCTTCTAGCGACATCCGAAAGCAGTTCTCTGCCAGTTTGGATACCTTCTCCAACTTCAGGTAGAGCAGCTTGAATTGGCTTCGAGCGAGCATCTAGTACTTCTAGAATCGTGCTAGCAACGCCATTCGTGAACTTCTTCCAGCTCTGGCCTACACCAGAATCTTCGAAACGGCCAGATTCTCCGCCAGTAAAGAACGTAGGTTGGCCGGGAGTCATGCCCTCGGCCTCTTCATACTCGCTTAGAGACTTACGAGCCTTTGAATACCTGTTCTCAGCTTCTTTATTCTTCTTAATCGATTTGCCCTTATATTGTACAGGGCGAGCTGCTTCAGTCTGGATCGCTTTTATTTCATAATCCAGAGCATCTACAAAACTACGATCTGTCTTTTTATTCGCCATTGATTACTTTCGCAAACAGGTTATCGATGTCTTCTTCGTTAGAGCCAGCTTTGATGATTGCTTCAAGCTCCGCTCCATAATCGCTCTGATTCACATAATTGCGCCATGCTTTAGAATAGTCGATAGATTGACCAGTTTTCTCCATCTTTCTCAGAACAGAGGTCATAGCACCACCAAACTCAGAATTGCGTTTATCAGCAATCGTAGAGAGCAATAAGATCATTTTATTCTGGGCTGGTGTATTGGTCAGATTTGTCATAATCTGTGCAAGCAGCTGCTGCTCTTTATCGGAGATAGAGCCTTTTAGTTTTTCCAAATCAGCAAACTTCTGCTGCCTGTTACCCCACTGTTCAATCATCGTTGCGTTCACTTGATCAACTGTATCTGAGGTTGCACCAGCCGAGTAGAGTAGCTTTTGAACTGCTAGAACTGCTGGAGTAAAAGAACCAGTATCAAGCTCGTTCATAGCAGCATAAGCAGCTTTCGCACCAGATAATCGCTCTGAAGCAGCAACAGACATCTTTTGTGCTGGCCCAACAGTATTGGTTTCAAAATCTTTAATTCTGTTCTCTTTGATTTTGAGATTAGATTTAAGCTCAGCTTCACTAACCTTTTGCTCACCTTCAATCTCAGTAGTAGCAAGTTTCATGGCATCTTTTCGCTTCTGTACGAGTGTAGCTTTCTGCTCTTTCAGTGATGTCGCCATTGCTTCGTTCTTAACCGACTTAGCGCGGCCAATCTCTTTGTCCAGCTTGTCAATAGCCGTATCGAAGCTTTGCGTTACAAACTGCATACGGGCTTCTGGAGTATCTTGTTCAGGTGCTGGAGCATTAGCAATGCTGCTCACAACTGAGTTCATAGGCTCAGTCTCGAAGCTATCCTTGGAGCTGTCCAGAGGAGAGTTATCGTCCATAATAGGGGCTGGAGCTTGCATCGTGGCTGGGCTCGTAGCAGGCTGTGAACCAGTTCCAAAATATTCTTGATTTGCTTGCATATTGCTGCGAGTTTGCTCAGCATTGGCCAAAGCAGTTTCAGCATTCGCGTAATTGAGAGTAGCTGTTGCATCGCCGCCAGTTGCTCGGAGCACATCCATAGCCGTGACTGGTCTTCCCTCCAGTTGAGCGTCTTTATGTGCCTGCTCTATGTTGGCCATGATATCTTTTTTAAGACTCTGTTGATATTCTAGCTTCTTGATATCGTTTTGGTAAGCAAGGCGGTTTTTCTCAACCATCTCTTGATACGCAGCATCACGCTCATCTTGGGCGCGTTTTTGATTGACTTTCTCAGAGGCAAAGCCAGCTGCAAATGATTTAAGAAAAGACATTAGTTATACCTTTAAACATTTCTTCAAAATTTGTCCATGTGAGATAGAAGTGGCCGCATTTCGTACAGCCAGAGCAGGGATTATGCCCGTTCTCCACTAGCGGTAAGCTAAACTCGTGCTCACACTTCTTACATTTATAATTCGCTATACGCGCCATATTATCTCATGAATTTTGGTAATTTAACATCTGCCTCTGGTTCTTTAGAGACAGTAGGGGCTGGCTTCTCATCTGTGGCGTTCTTCATCATGAACTCAGCTAGCTCTTGCATGCGTTTCTGCTTGCCTTCGCGCTTGTTAGTAAACTTCATTCCAGAGACACCCATCATCTGTCCAATAGCTACAATCTGCATCAAGACAATGCGAGAAATGAGTCCAGCGATGTCAGGTGTAATAACACCCTTTGTGAAAGCTGAAAACAGTACAGTGCGAGCAATCGTCTCAGCTGGAAGCCCAGCTTTGAGCTGCATAGCGATTTCTTTTGCGTTCTTTGTGAGCGTATTGAACATGTACTCAGCGGCTTCTTCAAGCTCAGCTATTTGCGGAGGAGCTTCGTAAGGAGCGGAGCCAAGAGGTTTAGTGAGACTCTCGCCGGGAATCGGCGCTGAGAAAGCATCTGCTTTTGCCATGTCTTCCATATTATTGTCCACCTGTCATACGGTATAAGCGATCAAGCCAGTCACGTTCATATTGACGGGGATCGACTGATTTAAGAGGCTGGTTGCCAGCTTTATTAGCAATCTGCGTAGCGATATCACGCACGTTTTTAGCTGAGTTTACAGTATAATCGCTGGGATTCGGAGCTTTATAGCCATCAGCTGCGCTACCAGAAGTCGTAGAGCCGCCTTTTAGAGTCTTCGTAGCTGCATCCTTGAAGATATCCAGTCCGGTATCCTTAAGAACACCGTCTAGACCATCTTTAAAATCTTGGAATCCGCCTGAGACATCATTAAAAACATCAGCGATGTCATCGAAGAATGGGAACATACCTGCCATAAGTAGTATTATATCCTATTATAGTTAAGAACTAGTTAATTAGTTGAATAAATTAGCAGCAAATGAGCCGAGGATCGAATATAATTGATCGCTCTGAGCCTGATCATAGAGGCTCGAATTGTATGCACGATCATTCGCAGAGGCTACAAGCGAGAAATCGCGTTGTTTCTGGTTCTCAGCAGCGGTAAATGCCCAGTTCGCTTCATCTCTCCAAGCCTGCCACAGATCGTTCATCGCCTGTTGTGACATATTGAACAAGTTCTGTACGTTTGTCTGGTTAGCGGCATTAATTGCAGCGGTATTCGCTGTGTTTACGTTACGTCTCCAGACCACATTAGATTGATCAATCGTGGAGCGCATCTGCGAGTTGAATTGTTCGCGCTGGTTTTGCAGCTGAGCGTTGAACGTATCCACAGAATTTTTCATCTGCGTGTTGAAGCTCTGAACTTGGATGCTATTAGATGCGTTCTGAGCCGCTACTTGATTGGCTTGTCCAGCATTGAACTGGCTCATCGCAGTCAATCGATCAGCATTCTGGCTCTTGATCTGAGCGATCAGCTGAGCTTGGAACTGATTTACTTGATTGATGGAAGAAGCATTGAACTGTTTAGCAGCGTTCATAGCTGCTTGATCAGATAGAAGGCTCTGTTGACGTAGTTGCGTGTTTACGAGCTCCGTTTGCTGCCTGTTATTCAGGTTAGCCATATCCATCTGGAAATAGGTACTAGCATCAGCAGCAGCGATGTTCAGAGCGGATTGTTGGACTGCACCCAGAATAGCTGAGCCGCCAATAGATGAGCTACCAAGGCCACGCGCTGCAAGCATTTCTTCAGCTGCATTTACTGCGCCACGAGCCCATGTAGGAACTTGACCAGCGCCAAGATCAGCATAGAGTTTATCCAGCTGCCCAACAACCGTTGATAGTTTACTCACTTGACCTTGCTGAGCCGTTGCTTGCGGAGTGTTATTTCCAATCAAGGTAGGGTCTACAGTCGCTGCTGGCTGTACATTGACGCTATTAGGATCAACAGTCGTTGCCTGACCTTGCTGAGCAGTAATCGTTGGGTTAGTAACTTGTCCCGGTTGCTGAACTTGCGTACCAGTGGGGTTCACTGTGTACTTGCTAGCATCCAAAAGCTCGTTATCATTGACTTTCTGCAATTCAGGAACAAGTTCTCCGCCAGTTGGAAGCTGCGGATTATTGATCGTGTTAGCTTTCTGTGTAGTAATCGTTGAGCTTGGTGCTTGTAGCTCTTTGAGATAGCTATCCCACTGGCCGCTCGCCTTAAGTCCAGCTTCTGCTTTGCCGCCGCCGAACTCGCCCTGATAGCCAGCTCTACGAGCAGCTGCTTGAACTTGCTCTTGGCTGTAGTCTACACCATTATACATTACCATTATTTATAGACCTTATTGATTATTTTCTTTATATACTGAATTATTGGTATGAGGTTGATTGTCATTTGCTTGTTATGAAATCTATGAACCTGTTTGAGAACTGTCTAAAGTCTTCTCTGTACTCTCTGAGCTGTTCTTCAATACGTTCTGACCCTTCGCGCTGAGCCGATTCTAGCTTCTCCATGCCATCTTTGAGCTCTTCACGAGTGACATAATCTTTTGCCAGAATCAGGTCTTGTTCAGTGACTTTCACCGTTAAGTCTCCTAATCTCTTATCGTATTTTTTAAAGACATATGCGATAATAGCTGTGACAGCGATCCACAGATGTTCTATGATTTCTTTTAAGTATGAAGCCGTATCCAATGTTCATTTCCATGAGTGCAAGTTAGAGTTAATTGCCAACCCGAACAGGGACAGCGGGGTCAGTTAGCGAGCCAGAACCAAAGAAGGTTTGATCGCCGCTAGTGCTCGTAATAGTATGGGGATGTACCTGATCTGAGATATAAACAAAGTTGACACTCGATTGTCCAGTGCCTCGATTTGCTTTGCCAGAAGTCGTTGATCCAACACCGTTGTAAGTACCGCACTTAAAGTACAGGTCTTTACCCGGCCAGAATGAGCCAGCTGGTGTCATCGCGGAATATTTCGTGCCGTTATAAGTAGCAGTTACTTTACAGCCTGTGCTATCAGCTTCGATAACATACGTGAAGTAAGCACCAAGCGGGATATCGCATGGATTGCCGCCACTATCTTCTAGAATATAATCTGTCTCAGTACCGCCAGAGCCTCCAGCGCTTGCCCCAACCATATCATCAACAAAGTAGAGATATCCAGAGCCGCTATCGTACATATAATAGAGTCGGCAAAGCTCATCATCCGGGCCGTGAATCTGTCCGACTACTGTTTTGTTCTCGCTGCCAACCGTTAGAACCGGCATTTCTTCGACAGCTAATTGACACTCTAAGCGTCCACCGTTGCCAAGAGTCCACTCATATTCGTTGTTCTCAGCATCATTTATCTCTCTGTATTCTGAGCGAGTGTAGCTGGAGCCGCTAGTAGGAGTGCCACTAACTGGAGCTGTGAACGTTATGGAGCCATCTGGCAGACGATCATGATATACACTGTCATATGTATCCAGTGCTGGTGGAAATTTATCTGCTACCGTACCCGAAGTTGGGCCGTTCCATTTCCAGTGGCCATCAATGAGAGCGCCAGAACCTCCACCAATAGCATACGTGCCGCCAGTGCCTCGGTTCGTACCAAAGAGCTGTGGATGCTCAGCGGTGCGGCGACTGAAGTAGTAATCAGCAGCGACACCTAATGCAGTGGAACCATCTGCGCCGACATTAGCTGGCTTATTGCTCTTGATAAACTTTTCACGAGTAGCTGCTTGCGAGATATCAATTCCGCTACTGTTACTAGAAATGATAATCTCTGCGAGTGAGCCATCAAAAAACTCATCATCTGTATCTGAGTTATAGCCAACAACTAAATTCTGCCACGAGACTTGATCCGAAGCAACGATACCAGAAGTAGCTACAGAAGCATTATCAATGTAGAGTCTGTCTGTGTTAGTAGAGCCGCTAAACGTTGCTAAGAGATGATGCCACTCGCCATCATTATAGCCCGTTGTATTCGTAGTTCTGGACAGTTTAGTAACACCAGAAGCGTTATCTCCTACGATGCTAATAGCTCCGTTAGAAGCCATGTTAACATAAATACCGTGCGTACCAGAGCCGCCATTATCACTGTAAATAATTCGCTGATTAGCACCGCTAGCTGAAGTTCTGAACCACAGCGAAATAAGCAAGTTAGCAGTGGTGATTACACCGCCGCCAGAAGTCAAATGCAACTCATCATCGCTACCATCGAATGTAG